>RCNI01000770.1_pt1 | contig 18870 bp, 14 predicted proteins | sample 2041151 | NCBI WGS metagenome assembly RCNI01 (sample SAMN09708214, study PRJNA481090) | feces metagenome | isolation source: feces | place: Antarctica: Albino Rookery | reverse complement strand
TCGGATGGGATCGTGCTGACATCAAAGATTTTCCAACATGGAATTCATACGTAGAGGATTTTGCTGAAAAAATTAAGTCTCCATTGATACTTTCAGTCAAATAAACTTACAAGTTGTTATTTTAAAATTAAATTCATAAAACTTTTATTACGTTTACTATAATAAAAATGGAAGCAGTTTTTAGTTACATTATCGGTTTGGGCGCAGCCGTAATGATGCCTATTATCTTTACAATCTTAGGAGTATGCATTGGTATTAAATTTAGCAAAGCATTAAAAAGTGGATTGCTTGTTGGCGTTGGTTTTGTTGGTTTGTCTGTTGTGACAGCCTTGTTAACTAGTAGCCTTGGCCCTGCATTGAGCAAAGTTGTTGAAATATATGACCTTAAATTGCAAGTTTTTGATATGGGATGGCCTGCTGCAGCTTCAGTGGCTTACAATACTTCTGTGGGTGCATTCATTATACCAGTATGCTTAGGAGTGAATATTTTGATGCTGCTTACTAAAACTACCCGTACTGTAAATATCGATTTATGGAACTATTGGCACTTTGCTTTCATTGGTGCAGTCGTATTCTTTGCAACCGACAGTATCCTGTGGGGATTTTTTGCCGCTATCATCTGTTACATCATTACGTTAATTTTAGCCGATTATACAGCAGATCGTTTCCAGAGCTTTTACGATAAGATGGAAGGTATTTCAATCCCTCAGCCTTTCTGTCAAGGTTTTGTTCCTTTCGCTATTATCATTAATAAAGCATTAGACTTGATTCCAGGATTTGACAAACTGAATATCGATGCTGAAGGTATGAAGAAAAAATTCGGTTTGCTCGGTGAACCTCTTTTCTTAGGTATTCTTGTCGGATGCATCATTGGTGGCCTTTCATGTAGAAGCGGTGAATTTGTAGACAAGATTCCTTATATCTTGGGACTTGGTATCAAAATGGGTGCCGTAATGGAATTGATTCCACGTATCACAAGTTTATTTATTGAAGGATTAAAACCTATCTCTGACGCTACTCGCGAACTTATCGCTAAAAAGTTCAAGGGCGCTGTTGGCCTGAACATCGGTATGAGTCCAGCATTGGTTATTGGACATCCAGCAACACTAGTAGTTTCATTGCTACTGATCCCTGTGACTTTGTTGTTAGCAGTCGTACTTCCAGGCAACCAGTTCCTTCCATTGGCTTCACTGGCAGGGATGTTCTATGTGTTTCCATTAATTTTACCTATCACCAAAGGTAATGTATTGAAAACTTTTATCATTGGTTTCGTTTTAATGGCTATCGGTCTGTATTTCGTCACAGATTTGGCTCCTTACTTTACACAAGCTGCTAAAGATGTATATGAAAGAACTCAGGATGCTGCCGTGAATATTCCAGCAGGATTTGAAGGTGGTGCACTCGACTTTGCTTCAAGTCCACTTAGTTGGATTATTTTCCACTTGACTTATTCATTAAAAACGATTGGAACCATTGTTTTGATCGGTTGTACTCTCTTCTTGATGGTATTAAACCGTCGTGCTATTATTAAATATCAGAAAGAAAATAAAAATAATTAAGATTTAAAATTATGAAAAAATTAGTTCTTGCTTTAATGATGGGCGCTGCAGCTTTTTCTGCAAATGCTCAAGTTAATTACAAAGTTCAGACAGCTTGTCATCCTTTGGACGTAAAACATTATGATACAGAACGTCTGCGTAGCTCTTTCTTAATGGAAAAAGTAATGGCTCCAGATGAAATCAACTTGACTTATACTCTTTATGAACGTATGATTTATGGTGGTGCAATGCCTGCTAACAAAGTGCTGAACCTTGAAGCATTCTACGAATTGAAGGCCGAACATTTCTTGGATCGCCGCGAATTGGGTGTTATCAATGTTGGTGGTGACGGTATCGTTACTGTTGATGGCAAGGAATATAAAATGAAATACAAAGAAGCTTTGTATGTAGGTTGTGGTAAGAAAGAAGTCACTTTCAAAAGTGTAGATGCTAAGAATCCAGCTAAATTCTACATCAATTCAACCCCTGCTTATAAGGAATTTGTTACTCAGTTGATTACTCTTGATAAGAATGCTGATAAGAAGAAATATGCTTTTGCTATCTCTGACAAATATGGTAAGATGGAAGACAGCAACGACCGTGTTGTAAATCAGATGATTGTTAAAACTGTGTTGGAACGCGTTAAAGGTGGTGGTACAAACCAGTTGCAGATGGGTCTTACTGAGTTGAAAGCTGGTTCTGTATGGAACACAATGCCTGCTCATACTCACACTCGTCGTATGGAAGCTTATTTTTACTTTAACTTGCCAGAAGGCCATGCTATCTGCCATTTGATGGGTGAACCTCAGGAAGAACGCCTTCTTTGGATGCACAACGAACAGGCTGTGACTTCTCCAGAATGGTCTATCCACGCTGCTGCAGGTACTAAAAATTACTCTTTCATCTGGGGTATGGGTGGTGAGAACCTTAACTATGGTGACAAAGACGAAATCAAATACATCGATATGAGATAATATGACTGTTTTGTAATTTATTATAAATTCAATCAGTATAATTTAATCTTTGAACCATAATACAAGAGAATGAAAACAAAAATTAATCTTTTAATTATCTTATTACTCTGTTGTTTTACTACGATTAATGCGAAGAGTAAGAAAGAGGTACAATCTGACCGTGAACAATGGGCAGAATTATGCTATAAGATTGCTCAGCCAATCCTTGAAAACATGGCTAAGGGTGAGTTACAGAAGAACATGAATATTGAACTAAGCCCTACTTGGGACGGCCGAGACAAACGTGTAGCTTACATGGAATCTTTCGGACGACTCATGGCCGGTATTAGTCCATGGTTGGCACTTCCTGAAGATAATACCAAGGAAGGTAAAATGCGTAAACAGTTACATGAATGGGCTTTGGCTTCTTATAAGAATGCAGTAGACCCTGAAAGTCCTGACTGTCTCCTTTGGGAAGGTCCTACTCAGATTTTAGTTGATGCTGCTTATATCGCAGAAAGTTTCATGAGAGCTCCTGAAGCTACTTGGGACAAATTGGATAAAACAACTCAGCAGCGTTACATCGACAAATTTCTCGGTTTACGTGTTATCCGCCCTGCTTACAACAACTGGTTGATTTTCCGTGGAATGACAGAAGCTTTTCTGTTGTCTGTAGGTGCTCCAGCTGATAAATATGCCTTAGTTGTAGCAACAAATAAACTAAATGAATGGTACTTAAGTGATGGTTGGTATTCTGATGGTCCAGAAATGGCTCTCGACTACTACAACTCTTACGTTATTCACCCTATGTATGTTGAAGTACTTACTACTTGTAACGAGCACAAATTTTGGACTCCTATCAAACCAGAACTTGCCGTTAAACGTATGCAGCGCTTCAATACCATTCTTGAAAGATTAATTTCACCAGAAGGAACATACCCTGCATTCGGACGTTCTATCGTTTATCGTATGGGAGCCTTCCAGTCTCTTGCTTTAGCAGCATGGAAATATGGTCTTCCTGAAGGTATCAGCAATGGCCAGGTACGTAGTGCATTGACTGCTGTAATGCATAATATGTTCTCTGTAGAAGGAAACTTCGACAAGGACAACTACTTGTGCCTTGGCTTCTGTGGTCACCAACCAAATTTGTCAAACTACTATACAAATAATGGTAGCTTGTATATGACTGCCTTGGTATTTATGCCATTGGGACTTCCTGCCAATCATCCTTTCTGGACAGATCCTGCAGAAGAATGGACATCTAAGAAAGCTTGGAGTGGAAAACCATTCCCTATTGACGGACATGTTTCTTTGCGCACTGATAAATAATTCATCATATATCCTTAATAACGTTGGATAAGAATTATTAATTCGATAAAAGGGATGTCAGCGGACTATGTTTTACATTGGTCGTTGACATCCTTTTTCTTTAACATTTAAGTTTTAACCTTTTTCGTTTATATCATGAAAATCTATAAATTTCTTATTGCTGCTGCCATAGGAACATTTATGTGCACACCATTAAATGCTTCTGAGGACAATACGAAGGATAGTCCTTTAAATGAATATGAAATGTTAATGAGTAAAATCCGAAAGGATTTTAAAAAAGCTCCGGACTTACAATTAGTTAATAGTAGCCTAAAATTGTTTGACGATAAAAAAGGGGCTTTTAAAGATATTGACTATACGAGAGATGACCGCACCTTCTGGCCGCCTTTAAATCACCTCACCCGTCTGACTGAGTGGGCGCAAGCATATACTGCACCTGGAAACCGTTTCTATGGCAAGAAATCTTTATTCAATCGCATTGTAAAAGGACTCGAATACTGGCATGAAGCAAATCCTGAGTGTAACAATTGGTGGTATAACCAAATTGCTGAGCCTCAACAATTAGGAATCATGCTCATTATTTTACGTGAAGGTAAATTACAAGTACCGGAAGAACTAGAAAGTAAATTGTTATCACGTGTTCGTAAAGACGGAGGTCATCCTAGCAAATGGACTGGAGCAAATAGAACGGACATTTCTCTTCATTGGATTTATCGCTCTTGTCTGTCGAAAAATGAAGACGACCTCAAAGTAGCAATCGAACAAGCATTCAGCCCTATTTATTATACTACTGAAGAAGGATTCCAATACGATAATAGCTATTTCCAACATGGTGTACAGTTGTATATCGGAGGATACGGCGATGAAATTCTTAAAGGTATCACTCAGATTGCTAATTATACAAAAGGAACTAAATATCAGTTGGATAAAGAGAAAATTGACATCTTGAGTAAATTCATGCGTGAAACATACTATCGTACTTTTAGAGGTAAATATATGTCGTTCGATGTATTGGGACGTGGTATGAGTAGAAAAGATATTCTTGATAAGAGTCAGATGGCTTTGTTTGCTCAAAGAATGATTGACCTTGACCCTGAGCATAAGGAGGAATTCAAACAAATTGTTGACCGTCTTCATGGAAAACAACCTGCAAGCTATGGTGTACGTCCTTCACATAACCATTATCATATTGGTGACTATACCCTACACGTTCGACCGGGATATTTATTCGACGTACGTTTGTCATCTCATCGTACGGGCCGTTGTGAATATGGTAACCGTGAGAACCTATTAACATATTTCTTATCTGATGGTTGTACAAATATCACTGTCGACGGCGACGAATATCATAACATTCAGAGTGTATGGGATTGGAATCGTCTACCTGGTATCACATGTCCGCAAATGAAAGAAATTCCGCTGTCTGAAAGCGACTGGCAACAAAAGGGACAAGCTATCTATGCTGGTGGTGTTTCTGACTCTATCTATGGTGCTTCAGGCTATGCTTACTACGACACGTATAAGCGAATTGACACTGGTGTAAAAAAGAGTTGGTTCTTCTTTGATAATGAAGTAGTTTGTATGGGCGATGTAACTTCTACGTCTGAATATGATATTAATACTACAATCAATCAGTGCCGCCTGAAGGGACAACCTGTAGTAGCGTGCGACGGTAACCGTACTTTCACACTTGAGAAAGGTCAACATACATACCCACAACTTAAGTGGGTACATCACAACAAGATTGGTTATGTCTTTCCACAGACTATTACTACTGGAAGAAATGGTAAGAATGCAGAAATATGGGTGAACAATCATCGTCAGGAAGGAAATTGGAATACCATAAATCGTTCTATGCCTGATGAAAAAGTAGCAGAAGATGTATTCTCTTTGGGATTCAATTATGCTAAAGAGCCACGCCATGCTTCATATGCATACATTATTATTCCTAATATGCAGCATGCCGATGAAATGAACGCATATCTCAATCGAAATGAGATTCAGATTATTAGCAATACACCTGCTATTCAGTCTGTCTATCACAAACGATTGAAAGTTTGGCAGATTATATTCTTTGAAAAAGGATCCATAGACTTCCAAGGTATGAAAGCCAAGGTAAACGGTTCTTGTGCTGTAATGATTAAAGAAATGGCAGATGGTCATTATGCTGTTCATATAGCTAATCCTTCTCAACAAGGTAAAGCTATAAATCTTAGTTTCTCATTCCCGGGTAAAGCAGAAAAGAAAGTCAGAGCATATTTCCCAACTGATCGCAAAGTAGCAGGAGCTACTAAAGCATATATTTTATAAACCTTTTCTCCAAGAACCCGAAAGAGACAGGCGCGTCAACTGGCTCTTGGAGAATTTAAGAAACGTCTTTTGTTTTCTAACAAAAAAAATATAACTTTGTTTTATTATATTTTTCAAATCTTTAAAATCAGATCAAATGAAAGACTTTCTTAAAATGACCTTTGCTACCATAACTGGGTTGTTGGTCACGGGTTTTATTCTCGCTATATTGGGAACGATGTCGATTGTGGGGATGCTCATGTCGACCGATACAGAAATTAAAGTTCCAAATAATTCAGTTCTAAGAATTGAACTTAATGGAAATATCACTGAACGTTATGAGGCTAGTCCTTTCGATGAAGTACTTATGAATAATATTCAGACTATTGGTCTGGACGATATTCTGACAAGCATCAAGAAAGCTAAGAACAACGATAAGATTAAAGGTATCTACTTGAATTCTGAGATGATGTTTACTTGCGGAACAGCTTCTTTGCAGGAAATCCGTAATGCATTGCTTGATTTCAAAACTAGCGGCAAGTTCGTAGTGGCTTATGGTGGTCAGTATACTCAGGGTGCTTATTATCTAGCTTCTGTTGCAGACAAGGTTATTGTTAATCCTTCGGGTGCTGTTTCATGGCATGGTATTTCTGCCAATGTTATGTTCTTCAAAGAAGCACTTAAGAAAATTGGTGTAGAGATGCAAATTTTCCGTGTAGGTAGTTATAAGTCGGCTGTCGAACCTTTCATCGCATCAGAAATGAGTCCGGCTAATCGCGAACAAACTATGGCGTTTTCATCTTCTGTTTGGGGGCAAATCGTGAAAGATGTTGCTGCATCTAGAAAGGTTTCTGAACAAAAATTAAACGAACTCGCAGACATAAATATGGATTTTCAGGAAGCACAGTCACTAATTGACAATGGTTTGGCAGATACGTTAATGTATAAAGACCAGGTGCTTACTTACCTGAAGATGTTAACAGGTACTAGTAATGGCGATAAACTAGCTACTATCTCTGTTACAGATATGAAGAAGGTACCAGACGTGGTAAGAAATAACAGTTCCAACAGTATCGCTGTATATTATGCGTTTGGTGAAATCGACAATATGAATAATACAGCATTCGATGAAGGTATCAATTCTGAAAAAGTAATCCTTGATTTACGTAAATTACGTGAAGATAAAAATATTAAGGCCGTTGTCCTTCGTGTAAACTCTCCGGGTGGTAGTGCGTATGGTTCCGAGCAAATTTGGAGAGAAGTGGCATTATTGAAAGAAGTGAAACCTGTAGTTGTATCTATGGGTGATTATGCTGCTTCTGGTGGTTATTATATTTCATGCACCGCCGACTGGATTGTAGCTGAACCTACTACGCTGACTGGCTCTATAGGTATCTTTGGTATGATACCCGATGTTTCCGGACTTGTTAAAGGAAAATTAGGAATCACTATAGATGGTGTTAAGACTAATAAAATGGCAGACATAGGCCGAATGGACCGTCCGTTCAATGAAGAAGAACGTGCACTCATCCAGCATATGGTTAATAATGGTTACGAACTCTTCACTAAACGTTGCGCAGAAGGTCGTCAAATTCCTATCGACGAACTTAAAAAGATTGCAGGTGGTAGAGTTTGGACAGGTGCTATGGCCAAAGAGTTGAAATTAGTTGACCAGCTGGGAGGTTTGGATGATGCTATTCAGGTTGCAGCTAAACGCGCTAACCTTGATGGTTATCGTACCATTGCATACCCTCAGGCAAAGGATAAATTCACGATGCTATTAGATATGGGTAAACCAGAGAAATACATCCAGAGTGAATTACAGGAAACAATGGGTGACTATTATCATATCTTCCAGTGGATGAAGAATTTAAACAATATGGATCGTATACAAGCTCGTATTCCTTTTGAATTTAATATAAAATGACAGAACCAAGGACCATATTCAGACCTCTTCGAAAGCCTAAAACGTATAGTTTTTTACTCCCATTATCATGGTTATATGGTATAGGTGTGAGATTCCGTAACTGGCTGTTCAATTGCGACATACTCAAGTCAAAACAATTTGACTTGCCGGTAATTAGTGTCGGGAATATCTCTGTGGGAGGAACAGGAAAGACACCGCACACAGAGTATATTGTCGAACTTCTAAAAGACACATACCATGTCGCAGTTCTGAGTCGCGGATATAAAAGAAGGTCTAAAGGATTTGTCCGAGCAGAAAAAGGTAAAACAACAACCGATGATATTGGTGATGAGCCATTCCAGATGTGGAGCAAATATCCGGAAGTTACTTTTGCGGTCGATCGGGATCGTTGTCATGGGATTACACTGCTTATGGAAGAGAATACAAAACCTTCTATTGACGTAGTGGTACTTGACGATGCCTTTCAGCACCGGTATGTCAGACCGGATATAAATATTGTTCTGGTTAATTATTACCGACCCATTTTCCTTGACAAGTTGCTTCCGGCAGGACGACTGCGCGAACCTATCGTCGGGAAAAACAGAGCCGATATTCTTATTGTTACCAAATGCCCAAAAGATCTTTCCTTAGAAGAAGCTAGAGAACTAGAGAACGGGCTAGGCCCTAAATTAGGACAAAGTTTGTTCTTTACCACTTTTGCTTATGGAGATTTATATTGCATAACAGACAGAGAAAAGATTATTCAACTCAAATACTTGTCTGATGAGGACTCGATTCTTCTACTCACGGGTATAGTATCACCTACACCTATGATTGAAGAACTCAAGAAGTACACACAGAACATTCATCCGGTGAGTTTTGCAGATCATCACCAATATTGTGAAGCAGACTTTAAACGTATCCAAAAAGCATACGATAAACTGCCCGTAGATAAACGGATGATTATCACAACCGAAAAAGATGCAGCACGACTTCTCCACCATCCTCTCATGAGCGATGAACTTAAGTCACGCTGCTATGTACTCCCTGTCAAAGTGGAGTTCCTTAATAACAGTGAAACGATATTTAATAAAAAGATACAAGACTATGTTAGAAAAAATACAAGAAACAGCGTCCTTTCTAAAGAATAAGATGCATACGCATCCTGAAACCGCCATCATCCTGGGTACAGGATTAGGAAGTCTGGTTCATGAAATCACAGATTCATACGAAATCTGTTACACAGACATTCCTAACTTTCCAGTTTCTACCGTCGAAGGTCATAGCGGAAAGCTGATTTTTGGTAAACTAGGCAATAAGGATATCGTGGCCATGCAGGGAAGATTCCATTATTATGAAGGTTATTCTATGCAAGAAGTAACTTTCCCTGTACGCGTACTCCGCGAACTTGGCATTAAAACCTTGTTCGTTTCTAATGCTGCGGGCGGTACGAACCCAGCATTTGCTATCGGTGACTTAATGATTATTACAGATCATATTAATTTCTTCCCTGAACATCCACTGCGTGGTAAGAATATTAGTTACGGACCACGCTTCCCGGATATGAGCGAACCATACTCGCTTGAGTTGATTGCTAAGGCTAAAGAAATTGCAAAAGAAAAAGGTATCAAACTTCAAGAAGGCGTATATTTAGGCACACAGGGACCAACCTATGAAACTATGGCAGAATATAGAATGTTCAAAATATGGGGTGCCGATGCAGTAGGTATGTCTACCGTTCCTGAAGTGATTGTTGCAAATCATTGTGGTATCCAGGTTTTTGGCGTATCTGTCATTACAGATATCGCTCCTGATGATCATCTTGAGAAGATTTCACACGAAGAAGTGCAGAAGGCAGCCGACGAAGCTCAGCCTCGCATGACTACTATAATGAGAGAATTAATTAACAGAGCATAAATTATGCACGAAGGAAATAGAACAGAAATTTCAACCTTAGGAGAGTTTGGACTGATTAAACATCTCACCGAAGGGATCAAATTACAAAATGAGGAAAGTAAATATGGCGTAGGTGATGATGCTGCAGTCTTGGAATTTAAAGACCAACAGGTACTTGTCACTACCGATTTACTGATGGAAGGTGTACATTTTGACTTGGTTTATACGCCATTAAAACATCTTGGATATAAAGCGGCGATGATAAACTTGTCCGATATTTATGCCATGAATGGTACTCCAAAACAGATTACCTTGTCTCTGGCGGTCTCAAAACGTTTCTGCATAGAAGACTTGGAGGACTTTTATGAAGGAGTGCGACTAGCTTGCGACTTACATCATGTTGATATAGTAGGTGGCGATACTACTTCTTCACGCACTGGTCTTGCTATCTCTATAACTTGTATTGGCGTGGCCAATAAAGACCAGGTTGTTTATCGTAACGGAGCAAAAGATACAGATTTGATTTGTGTCTCTGGCGACTTAGGAGCTTCTTACATGGGACTCCAGTTAATGGAACGTGAAAAGGCTGTGTTCCAAGGTGAAAAAGATGTACAGCCAGACTTTGCTGGTAAAGAATACCTCTTGGAACGCTTCCTAAAACCAGAAGCACGTAGAGACATCATTGAAAGATTAGCTGAAGCCGGTATTAAGCCAACTGCCATGATGGATATTTCAGATGGACTGTCTTCTGAACTAATGCACATCTGCTCACAAAGCAATGTAGGCTGTAGAGTATATGAAGAACGTATTCCTATTGATTACCAGACCGCTGTTATGGCAGAAGAATTCAATATGAATTTAACTACATGTGCCCTGAATGGTGGTGAGGATTATGAATTGCTTTTCACAGTACCTTTGAGTATGCATGAAGAAGTTTCTAAGATTGAAGATGTGAAAATCATTGGTCACATTACGAAACCAGAACTAAGATGTGCGTTGGTTACTCGTGATGGAAATGAAATGGAATTAAAGGCACAGGGATGGAACCACATGAAGGAATAAGGTATATTCCCTTTCTGTAGGTCTTCTCAAACAACCTTATAAAGAATAAAAAGCTCCCGAGCTTTTCTTGAAATAACAAGATGTTTCAAGTAAAAGTTCGGGAGCTTTTCTTATATATTCGAAAACTTTTCTTTCGAAGAAGCCGTCAACTATTCGCCTCCGTATGTTTGTTCTATATGATCGAGTATGGCTGTTAGTTCTTCGGCTGTCGAAGCACGTAACATAGCAATACGTGTGTCTTTAAAATTTGGAATTCCTTTAAACAAAGGAGACGCAGCTAAATGACGACGAACATGTAAAATGCCACGACGTTCATCAAGCAATTGTATACTATCGGCCACCTCTCTACGAAGTACGTCCATCTTCCACTTGAAGGATAAAGCTGGCAATTCTTCACCAGTTTCCAAATAATGCTTTACTTCCTTAAAAATCCAAGGACGTCCAAAGCTGGCACGACCTATCATTACTGCATCCACACCATATTTGTCGAAACATTCCTTTGCACGCTGAGGAGTAGTAACATCACCATTTCCTATGATAGGAATACGCATGCGTGGATTCTTCTTAATTTCACCTATCAAAGTCCAGTCTGCTTCTCCTGTATACATCTGTGCACGTGTTCTACCGTGAACAGTCAATGCTTCGATACCACAGTCCTGCAATTGTTCAGCCAGTTCAACAATAATCTTATGTTCTGCATCCCATCCCAAACGAGTTTTAACAGTAACTGGAATGTTTACAGCATCCACCACTGCCCGTGTAATCTCTAACATCTTCGGTACATTTTGTAACATACCTGAACCTGCACCTTTACCGGCCACGCGTTTTACAGGACAGCCAAAGTTCAAATCGAGAATATCTGGTTTAGCCTGCTCTACTATTTTTGCAGCCTCAACCATCGTTTCAGTGTCCTTTCCATAAATCTGAATAGCCACCGGACGCTCCTCATCGCTCACATTCAGTTTCAACATAGTCTTGCCTACAGAGCGAATCAATGCATCGCTCGATACAAACTCTGTGTAAACCATATCAGCTCCAAATTCTTTGCAAAGCAAACGGAAAGCAGGATCGGTTACGTCCTCCATAGGAGCTAACAAAATAGGTTGCTCGCCTAAATCTATATTTCTTATTTTCATTTTCGTAAGTTTGAGTGAGTTTTAAAAGCTGGAGTTATAAACCATTTCTTATACATCCATGTGGCCAACTGATATACAAAGAAAGCCGATATCATTCCAGTAATAGAGTCTATCAAGTAATGGGCCTGGATATAAACTGTTGCACAACAAAGTAATACATAGAACGGGCTCAGTATAAGGGTGAGTTTCTTGCTTACTCGCCATGCCATAATCATAACAATGGTAGATATTCCTACATGTGAACTAGGGAATGCAGCCGTAGGTCGCTCTCCTACTTCTTGCGATGCCTCTACTAGGTTGTAGAAAAAGCCGTGTTCGAATCCTGGACCAGGTAGCAATATATCGTTATGATTAAAATAATCACCTAAAGCAGGGAATATACAGTCATTTATTTTATCCATTCCTACAGCTGGGAAATAAAACTGAGGACCAGCTACAGGTACAAAAATGTAGAATAAATAATAAATGAAAAATGAGGCAACTAATACAAAACTAATCTTTTCAAACCATTCAAAACGATTAAAAAAGTAATAGAGCACCACTATGAGCATCATCGGATAATAGAAGAAGTATCCCATATGAACGGGTTCACTGACCCACATAGACGGAAAATGTTTGCTAAATTCTACCGCAGGCTGACATTGAAAGATAAATTGTTCAGCACTAGCAAACAAATAGTCTAAGTTCGGGAACAATCGATTAAACTCATAAGTATCTGGATACCAATATGCCAACAAGGACATCTGAATAGCCATACGCATAAAGGTCATCAGTCTACAAGGCATACCCTGATATAAAATAATCAGCGTAAAGGTCATCAATACAATACCGATACGTTCCATTAGCATCGTCACCGGATGATCCATCTCTGGAAACAAGAAAAGTATCAGCAACGTAGTAAGGAAATTATAAATCAGACTTATTCGCTCCACAGCGAAAAGTCCCTTTCCACTTTCTACACGTTCAAAAAGTAATTTCTTTAAAGCCATCCTTCTTTTTTATACCAAGTAATAATTTCTTTCACACCTCGCTCTAACGGATAGTGGGGTTGGTAGCCCAATTCATCTATAAGCGGAGTAATATCGCACTGCCAATTACGTTGTTTCATAATTTTATACTTATCTCTGTTGAGGGTGCTCGGTTTTCCTGTAATATGTGATATGGCTTCAGCTATTAGTGATATTAACTTCAACAAAGCCAACGGACAAGTAAAACGAATCATCCACGGGTTACCTAGTTCTTTACGAATCAGGTCTGAAAAAGCCTTACTGGTATAAACATTACCATCACTTACAAAGTAAGCGCGGCGTACTACCTGCTTTTCAATTGCTAAATAAATAGCTTGTACCAAATCCTTTACATAAATGAAGGTTATGTCTTGTCTGCGGAATCCTGCAGCTGTATCTATGTGACGACTGATGGACTGAGCCATTAAGAAATAATCGCGTTCACGAGGGCCGTAGACTCCTGTTGGACGGAAAATGACGTATGGGAAATTACCCAAACTTTGTAGGAATTCCTCCGTATGCAACTTACTCACCCCATAAGCCGTATTCGGTTGTGGTCGGTCACTCTCGCGAATTGCAGTGTAATCCTTCTCACGAATCGGTCCGAAGATGCTCAGCGAACTGATATAGATAAACTGCTGCGGCACCATGTCTAATTTCTGAAGCACTTCAACAAAATGACGTGTAGCCTCATAGTTACCTTTCTCAAATCCATCTTTCTCAATACATTTGGTCACACCGGCACAATGGATGATGTAATCCCATCCTCCATGTTTCTCTTTATGTGCGGCCAGTTGCTCTTCCAATTGTTGAACATTTGCAAAATCAAGTTCAGCAAACTGAATCCGTTCATCCTGCAAATATTTTCGGCTACTGGTCTTCCTCATTCCAGCCCAAACTTGCAGACCTCGGTCCAAACCACCCTGCACTAGAAAACTTCCTATGAAACCGCTTGCGCCGGTCACCAATATCTTTTTCTCCATATATAGTAAAGTCATTTCAAATGGAAGGAGCAAAGATAATGTTTTTTTGGCTGTTTAGCTTAAAAATAAGAGACTTAATCATCGTTTATTCCATTTATTTTGCTTACTTTGTAGTGATGAACTAAAAAAGAATAGACATGGCTAAAAGTAAAAAAGAAAAAAAAGGCGGTAAACGCATGAAGAAAAAAGAACTGGCAGAATTATTAATTAATCATTTTCAGTTCAACCCTTCTGAAAGCACCAGCCTTAAACAACTTTATCTCAAGCTGCGCCTTACTACACACCCTCTGAAGATGTTATGTGCAGACATCATTGAAGAAATGCTTGAGGATAATTTTCTGATTCTCACAGATAAAGGACATTTCAAACTCAATGATCAAGGCCAGGTTATGGTAGGAACGTTCGTCCGTAAAAGCAATGGTAAGAATAGTTTCATTCCTGATGAAGGTGGTGAGCCTATTTTTGTGGCAGAACGAAATTCCATGCATGCCATGAATAATGATAAAGTGAAAGTTGCCCTCTGCGCGAAGTGTAAACGTCACGAATTAGAAGGTCAGGTCATCGAAATCATTGAACAAGCAAAAACTAATTTTGTCGGCAAATTAAAAGTAAGCAAGAATTATGCATTCTTGTTGACTGAGACAAATACATTGGCTAATGATATTTTTATTCCAAAGGATAAACTGAAAGGTGGTAAAGATGGTGATAAGGCAGTTGTCCGTATCACAGAATGGCCAGAAGAGGCAAAGAATCCATTTGGTGAGGTTATCGACATCCTTGGTAAAGCGGGTGATAATACGACCGAAATGCATGCTATCTTGGCCGAATATGGTCTCCCTTATGAGTATCCAGCAACGGTAGAAGCTGCTGCAGAAAAATTATCGGCTGAGATTACACCTGAGATTCTTGCTGAACGTGAAGACTTCCGTGATGTTACTACTTTCACTATCGACCCAAAAGATGCGAAGGACTTTGACGATGCGTTGTCTATCCGCAAGATTAAAGATGGTTTGTGGGAAGTAGGTGTTCATATCGCAGACGTTTCTCATTTCGTCAAAGAAGGTGGTATCATCGATAAAGAAGCTGTGAAACGTGCAACTTCTGTATATTTGGTCGATCGTACCATTCCAATGTTGCCTGAACGTTTATGTAATTTCATTTGTTCATTGCGTCCTGACGAAGAAAAACTAGCATTCTCTGTTATTTTCGAGATGAATGAAAATGCTGAAGTACGCAATTATCGAATCGTACATACGGTGATTAAATCTAACCGCCGCTTTGCTTATGAAGAAGCACAGGAAATTATTGAAACGGGCAAAGGTGATTATAGTGAAGAAATCCTTGAACTTAACAAATTAGCTCAGATTCTTCGTAAAAATCGTCTCGCTGCAGGAGCAATCAATTTCGACCGTGTAGAAGTGAAATTCAACATTGACGAAAATGGTAAACCACTGAGTGTATACTTCAAGGAGTCAAAAGAAGCTAATAAGTTAATTGAAGAATTTATGCTGCTGGCTAACCGTACAGTAGCTACGCATATTGGTAAGGTTCCTAAAAACAAAAAACCGAAAGTATTCCCATATCGTATACATGACTTGCCAGACCCTGATAAACTAGATAACTTGAACCAGTTTATCGCACGTTTTGGCTATAAAATCCGTACAAGTGGAAGTAATGTGGAGGTATCTAAGTCTATCAATAGATTGCTCAGTGATATTGATGGTAAGAAAGAACAAAACCTAGTGGAAACTGTTTCGTTGAGAGCTATGCAGAAAGCACGTTACTCAATCTATAACATAGGTCACTACGGATTGGCTTTCGATTACTATACACATTTCACTTCTCCAATCCGCCGATATCCGGATTTAATGGTACATCGTTTGCTTACTCGCTATTTGGCTGGTGGACGTAGTGTTCAGGCCGATAAGTACGAAAACTTGTGTGAACATAGCTCTGCTATGGAGCAAACAGCTGCCAGTGCAGAACGCGCTTCTATTAAATACAAGCAGGTTGAGTTTATGAGCGATCATATCGGCAATGTATTTGAAGGAGTAATTTCTGGGGTAACCGAATGGGGACTGTATGTAGAAGTTAATGAAAACAAGTGTGAAGGTATGATTCCGATGCGTGATCTCGACGATGATTATTACGAATTTGATGAAAAGAATTACTGCTTAATTGGTCGTCGCCATCATCAGAAGTTCAGCCTGGGTGATCCTGTGAAAATTAAGGTGGCTCGTGCTGATCTTGAGAAGAAACAATTGGATTATGTCTTAGCTGATTAAGAATAGGACTTGATAACAATACATTTTCGTAGCAAATATAAAGGCCCCCGTCGACCTGAAAGCTATCTTAACGGGAGAACTCGTAATGAAGTACTCATGAGAGCCTCCTTACTACGAAAGCTATCCGTCGTGGAAGAACTCAGGCGATGGGGCTCCCTTTTGCAACAAAGTACTTTTCTACGAATAGATTTCTAACATAATGTATCTAACATAAAGGCCGTTTTAGTTCCTCTTTAATGGGAACTAAAACGGCCTCTATTATTTCACCCTGCGATTTAACTGATTATTGGCTTTCGCAGGTTTAGATTTACCTATCCGCTTGCCACTACTCTTCTTCTTCGAGGCATTCGCCTTGAATGCAAAAGGATTCTTCTTATTTGCTACCATATAATTTGATATTTTAGACTGCAAAAATACGTAAATCGTTGCAAAATAAAGGAAGGCAGTGAAAGATTTTCATATTTAAGGCACTTTCTTATACGTAGGTTGCAACATTTTATATAGCTTTGTGTTATAAAGTAAAAAGCATGAAACGCATAAAAACAGTTGTAATTGGAGCCGGATATAGGGGCATCGGATTGTTGAAACTGCTTCTGCAAATTGAACAGTTTGATGTGACCGGAGTCTTTGACCCGTCGGCACCGAGACCGGATTTTGGGAACTTCACCTATTATTCAGATGGAGTAGATGACTATAGGCGTATGATTATAGAAGAAGAACCAGAACTAACGGTTATAGCATCACCATGGCAATGCCACGTGGAACAGGCTTATTTCGCATTAATGCAAGACTCACACGTTGCCATAGAAATTAAGGGTGGATTCTTCTTAGGCGAATATGAACCTCTTATTGAACTGGCAGAAAAAAAGGACCTACGTATCTTCCCACTAGAAAATGCGGTCTTCATGAGAGAAAATATGGCCATGATGAACGTGGTCAGAGCTGGAGTACTAGGTGAACTTATCAGCATTAAAGGCGGCTATCGTCATGATTTACGTGACTTACTTGTTGATGAGAATGGAAATTTAGGTAATCCTAATAAACCAGAGGGTGTATGGCGAAGTCAGTTCTATGTCAATGAGAATGCAGATCTTTATCCTACGCATGGTATAGCACCAGTATACCTTGCAGCACGCATCGGACGTACCGACGAGCTAGTTGAATTAACTTCATTCGCATCAAAGTCAAGAGGAATACAGCAAAAGATTTCTGAACGCGGTGGAGACAGTGACGTTAATATTAGTACTGGGGATATCGTGATAACGCATATGAGGACCAGACATGGTATTCTCATCACATTAACACATGATACCACTCTACCACGTCCTAAAAGCCTTGATTTCGAACTACAGGGAACCAAAGGTATATGGAGAGGTGAATTCAGACAAATATACGTAGAAGGAGAATCTCCACACGAGACATGGGAAGAAGACGAACGCTATGTCCTACAGTACGAACACAAATACTGGCAACTGTGGGGGAAAAAGGCAATGGAAACAGACAGACATCATCAAGGGATGGACTACATTATGCTATGTGCCATAGCTACCGACTTAGACGGAGAGATGGCATACCCTATTCTTCCCGAAGATCTGGCTGTGTGGACTTCCATAACCCCATATTCGAAGATGTCAATAGAGGAAAAACGAACAATCTTTTTGGACAAGGAATAGTTCTTTTATAGAGAATTGTTTGAGAACGTTTTATAGAGGAGGAGGCTTCAGAGGTCTGTTGATACAAGACAGTAACATCCATCGCTTAGTACTATATCTTAGCATAGAATCGAATTTCTTATTAGAATCTCTAAACTATATGGCTATCCACTATAAATTGAATGAAGCCATTAACAGAGTAACACAAGAAAGAGAAACGAGGAAAATATACAGAAGTGAGAACTGACAAGAGCAAAAAAATCCGAAGCCTAAGGCCTCGGATTTTCTTTTATATAGAGTTGGTACAGAATTATTCAGCTTTTGGAGCTTCCTCTGTAGTAGCTTCAGCAACAGGAGCTTCAGCTGCAGTAGACTTCTTAGAACGACGAGTACGAGTTGCTTTCTTAGCAGCTGTCTTAGCCATATTTTCGTTGAAGTCAACCAATTCGATGAAACACATTTCTGCGTTGTCACCTAAACGGTTACCAGTCTTGATGATGCGAGTATAACCACCTGGACGATCTGCAACCTTAACAGAGATTTCTTTGAAAAGTTCAGAAACTGCAAATTTGTCCTGCAAGTAGCTAAATACAACACGACGAGAGTTAGTAGTGTCTTCTTTAGACTTAGTGATAAGAGGTTCAATGAACTTCTTCAAAGCTTTAGCCTTAGCAACAGTCGTAGTGATTCTTTTGTGCTGAATCAAAGAACATGCCATATTTGACAACATTGCGTTTCTGTGAGCAGCAGTACGACCTAAATGGTTGAATTTTTTATTATGTCTCATTTTTTATTCTTTATCTAATTTATACTTAGAAATATCTGTTCCAAACG
>RCNI01000769.1_pt1 | contig 18872 bp, 13 predicted proteins | sample 2041151 | NCBI WGS metagenome assembly RCNI01 (sample SAMN09708214, study PRJNA481090) | feces metagenome | isolation source: feces | place: Antarctica: Albino Rookery | reverse complement strand
GCTGTCACTATCATTCCAGTCTCTGCCTTTCAAAACTTTTTGAACTTCCAGATTAGTCTTTCCCGATAAAATATATGGCTCTATCTTATAATTTTTCAAAAGTACCCCGTTATTTCCATAAAAGGTTATTACCTTTCCGTCTTCCTCGCTTTCACCATATACTGCGGTATCTGCTGTCTCCGTAATCTCAGGATTCTGCTTATACACAGTTCCGTCCTTCTGCATTTGATACCACTTGTTTTCAGCCGAAGGATAGAATACTGTTTTGGCATCGCCTATAGTTACTTTACCCGCTTTCTTTCCAGTGTAAAGATTTGCATAGAATCGAACCGCTCCATCTTGCATATTACTTTCAATATATTCGTTACTTACACCTTCCAGCGTATCAGCGTTAATACTTTTCTGCAGACCTGCTGTATATAGGATTCTTATCGGAGTTGCTTTTTCTACTATATTTTCTATTATCTGACCGTCTTTATCATAAATCACCCGATTAATCTGTAATGGGAGTATTCCTGCCGGAACTTTGATTACCATTTCTTCAAGGTTTTCTTCTACTCGCTTTACTTCAATTAATACGTTATTCAATGTGGTTGCCCCGTAAAGAGTGCTTTGTATATCCCCTTCAAAAGTATAGATTGTTCTTCCCTCTTCTTCTTTTCTGCTTTTTTTCAGATATTCCTTTCCATCATAGACTATCGCTTTTACATCTTTTACTTCCATATATTCTCCAATAGGATCTGTGAATGTTACATAGCCATCTTTAAAAGGATTTTCCCCTTTCTCCAATTTTGTCGGGACTTCAGCATCTTCAACAGAAAGTTCATTAATAATATCTTTGAAGGCGTCAATAATGCTGTCTGCATCGTTTGCAGGATAGTATTTATCTGCATAGTAGAGTGTATCTATATCTTTATCCTTTGCAGGGTGAGTAATCTGATAAAAATTCTCATATCCCCCCGTGCGATCATTTACTTCAATATATGGGTTCTGACCTTTTTTATATTTGTTCCAGGCATCTCTGATCTGTGTTGCAATTTCATTTTTTTCAAACCAGTTTTCCTCCGGATTTAAAGAAATATTTGCTAAGTCTTTTTGCTGGCCAGTCAATTCTGTAATACCCATGCCCACAGTATAAATTTTCATTCTGTTTACTTCATTTTCAAGATTATAATGTCTGTCTATGCTCTTCTTTTTATAAGCTGCAGTAAGCATCAATTTCATTCCCTGACCCGGATACCATCTTACACCATTGCCATTTCCGCTATTATTTGCAGGATTCCACCAATCTTCAGAACTGGATGAATATCCTGCAGCTCCATCAGTCATCATAATAACTGATGGTATTTTAGGGAATATTTTTCCATTAATTTCTGTCGTAACAGGATAAGCCTTTTCCAATAATTTCATTCCTTCTGAAATGCCTACCTGCGTATTTGTTCCACCATCAACTATACTTCTATCTGACACAAGCCGCCCTTTACTATTTACACCTTTAATAAAAATTTCCGATTCTTTACCGGCAGCTCTGCGTCTTCCGCTTTCACAAATATCAATAAAATCACTTGTCTTTCCATTTGGATCAACATATTTTTCATAATGATCAAGCGGAAGTAATTCCCTTGCTGTCGTACTGAAACCTACAATGCCGATCCTCGTTTCATCATTAAGCTTCATTAATTCTTCCATTGTTTCATTAATTGCTTTTACTGCATTTTCGATTCTGCTCCTGCCATTTTCCATTTCCTGACGCATCGAACCGGATAAATCCAGTATAAACACCACATCTAAAGGTGCATTATCCTTGTCTCTGATACTTTGCGCTGTACCGACAGCAGAATAGGAAATGAGAAAATCTCCGTCATTTTCAATCTCAATAGATCCTTTCCCGTCGTCTATTACCGCATTATCCTTATAGACTGTTTTATCCCCCCAGATTACTCCCGGATTTTTCAGACTTTTTTCTGAACCGATAATTGTCTCGTAATCCATAGATAAATTCGCATCTACAGCATATCCATCTGCAAAAGTCGTGATTGATGAAAATATTAGAAAAGCAGTAAGGATAAGACTAATCCAAACTGCTTTTTTCTCTCGTTTATTTTTCTTTTTCTCTATGCTCAGGGTATTTTTTTCAAAATATCCCATGTCACCACCTCTATTCAACATTTAAAATTCTTTTCCTGCTAAATAGATTATGTAGTTTTCGACATTTTGTGCATAATTCTTATAATTCTTCTATGGCTTTAATCAGCAATTCAGCTTCAGTAATCTGATTTACCCTGCCTCGGAAAGCTGCACTTCCCGGTATTCCTTTAAAGTACCAGCCTACGAATTTTCTCATTTCGCGCACAGCAACATGTTCCCCTTTAAAATCAAGAACGTCTTTGAAATGTCTGATAAACATATCTTTCTTTTCCTGCACTGTCGGTGGTTCCGGTTTTTCCTCACCTTTCCATGCTGCAACCAGTTCTCTGAAAATCCATGGATTTCCCAATGCACCTCTTCCAACCATAACAAAATCACATCCGGTTTCTTTTAACATTCGCATAGCTGATTCACCGTCAATCACATCACCATTACCGATTACCGGAATATTCAGTGCTTTCTTTACCAGGGCAATCTGATTCCAGTCGGCATTTCCACTATAAAACTGTTCTCTGGTTCTTCCATGCACTGCAACTGCAGCAGCTCCTCCTGCTTCAGTGGCTTTCGCGGTTTCAACAGCATTTATCGATTTCTCATCAAAGCCGATACGAATCTTTACAGTTACCGGCTTTGATGTATTTTTCGTCATTGCGGAAATAATATCATATATACGATCAGGATTCCGAAGTAAAGCTGAACCCTCACCGTTCTTGACAATTTTAGGTACGGGACATCCCATATTTACGTCAAGAATTGCATTTCTTCTCTGATCCAATGTTTTTGCAGTATAAGCCATAATATCAGGCTCACTGCCGAACACCTGATAAGCAGCAGGTAGTTCATCATCATAAAGTGTCAGAAGCTGTTCCGTCTTCTTATCACCATAATAAAGTCCTTTACCACTTACCATTTCCGAATAAACCATAGCCGCACCCATTTCCCGGCATATTCTTCTCATTGGTGCATCGGTAATTCCGGCAAGAGGTGCAAGAAAAAAAGGATTATCAAGAACTATATTTCCAATTTTAAGTTCATTATGCATTTTCTTTTATTTCCCTGTTTGCTTTATGATGTTTTCTGTTTTTTTCATAGATTATCTCAAGGCCTTCTAATGTAAGCATCTTATCCACATAGTCAATACAGTCAACTCCGTTATCAATAAGTGTCGAAAGTCCTCCTGTAGCTACAACTGTTACTTTCTTACCGGATTCCGTAATTTCTTCCAGTTCTCGTTTCATGCACTTGACAATATAGTCTACCATGCCCATATGTCCATAAACAAGGCCTGCCTGCATACTCTGAATTGTTGTCTTACAGATAGTATGTCCCGGCTCCTCCAGTTCAACCTTAGGAAGCTTGGAAGTTTTTTCAAAAAGTGCTTCCGAAGCAATTTTAAGTCCCGGTGCAATAGAGCCTCCAAGATATTCCGCTTTTTCCGTCACAGCACAAAATGTAGTCGCAGTACCGAAATCAATAATAATCAGTGGTCCGCCATATTTATGATATGCTGCAACAGCATTAACAATTCGGTCTGCTCCAACCTGTTTCGGATTATCATATTTTACAATAAGACCTGTCTTTACTCCTGATTCAATGACAATGGCCTTTTTGTTAAAATATTTCATTGCCAAATGCTGAAGTGTGTAAAGAATTGAAGGAACAACTGTAGATATAATGACATCCTCTACATCACTCATCTTTAAGTTTTCATACTGAAACAACTGACCAATTAACATTCCGTATTCATCGGCACTTTTGTTATTGTCTGTTTCCATTCTCCAGTTGGTCAGTAACTTTCCGTCACGGAAAACTCCAAGTACAATGTTACTGTTTCCAACGTCAAAAGCTAATAGCATATATTTTACCTCATTTTCTTACTTAATCTTATTTCACAACACGCTCAAGACGTTTAAGCGCAAGGGCAATAGTAAGACCAGGAATTACACGATTACCTGTAATCTCTGCACCTAAAACTTCGTTAATACGCTTTAGTCTGTACTGTACTGTATTTGTGTGTATTCCCATAAATTCAGATGTCTTACTGCTGTTCATACCTGCATCAAGCACAAAAGTTTCCAGTGTTTCCAGTAACTGCTTTGCCTTATTCTCTCCCATCTCTTTTCTAAATGGGTCAAGCAGGTCTGCATAGGTCTTCTTTAAGTAACCACCACTCATCTGTATACTGATACAGTTAGAAACTAATGCAAGCTCGTATTTTGTAAATACTCTCTTATACGGAAATACACCCTCAACAAATGTCCATGTCTCACTAATCAGACGGAATGCATCTCCTGCACCTTCGATACCGTCAAGTCCTGTGGCATGAAAAATACGTACAGTTTTACTGCCCTCTTTGAGTTTATCAAAGAGTCTCAGGCATCCTGTCTTCTGGGAAACATCTTCGTCTTCAGGTTTTTCACCGTTTTTAAGAATCATACCATAAGTCTCATCGCCTTCTGATATTCTGAGAATTTCTATGTTTTCACGTTTCTCAAAATCACTGATGATGTTATTGCTTTGTGTATTTTCTATTCCTTTTGCATAAAAAACACTGAGAATATCATCTACATCCAGTTCTATCTCATCTTTCAGAGAATATGCCAAGGATTTATTGCCTCTCAACAGTGCTTTAATGAGTTCTGCACGTACATCTCTTTCCGGTGTGAATTTCCACATTCCGATTGCAAGTTCAATAATTTCAGCAAGCTTCGTGATTTCACCTGCTGAATAATTGTCTTCATTATCAACAATAAACAGAAAGAATTTTTCTTTATTAATCACAATCGGACCCCAGTAAGTTAATACGCCGTTAACATCAATAAAGGTATATATTCCTGATTTTTCAACATTCTGCTCTTTTCCAAGTCTGATTGCATCTGCAATAGTTGTACGCTGTCTTGTTTCAACCGTAAGAATCGGATTAAAATCTTTTGACAGTAATACAACCTGAAACTCATTGCTTATTGCCGCTTCATGTAAAGCTGACTGAAAACTTCTGTATTTTTCAAAGTTAAGCAGATGATAAATCGTATTGTTTATCAGGCTGTTTCTGAAGTTATCCCCATAACGGAGTTTATCCATTACCTGTTCGATAACCTCAGCATACTCAACCGTATTATTTTCCGGAATAATAATTAAAGGAAGGCCTGCATTTTCTGCAGTTTCTATTACGGAATTGTTCACTCCGGTAAGTCCTTTTTCCATATGGAATACAACTAATGCACTAACACCTTTTTTTGCCAGACCCTCAACAACTTCGCACTGCATAACTTCATCCTGCTCCATAGCATAAAATGAAGTAAGTACAATCTGCTCTTTTACCCCGTTGTTTTTAAGGGCTACATCAACACTCTTTGCATCCATTACAGAAATGGAGCGTACGCGGTTTTCAAGATTTTTCTTTCCTGCAGCAAGAATGCTCAGGCGAAAAGCATCTAAACTTAAACAATCATTTACTGTAATCTTCATACCGTACCTCTACTTTTCTTCGTTCGTTGTGTCACTTTCTTTCTGTTCTTCTGTTTTGTCATCTTCCACGACATCTCCCGAAACTTCTTCAGACTTTACCATGCCTTCTTCTGCCATATAATCCGTGTCATATTTTGCAAGTTCTTCTTTAAGCTTTTCTTCCTCTTCTTTGCGGATTCTTTCCAGTTCTGCAGCTTCTTCAGCATTTCTCTTTTCCAGCTCAGCATCCTTTTTTCTTACCTGTTCAGCAAGTTCTTCTGCACTGATTTTGCCTGTGTATAAGTCTTCAAACTGTGTTCCGTCAAGTGTTTCCACTTCAAGAAGTGCCTGTGCAACGCTTTCAAGTCTGTCCATATTGTCACGAAGAATCTGTTCTGTTTCTTTGTATGCATCTTCAATAATCGCTCTGATTTCCTGATCGATTTCTGCCGCAATGCCTTCTGAATAATTCTTTCTTGTAGAGAAGTCTTTTCCTAAGAATACCTCATCTGAATCACTATAGTTTACAGGACCGATATTTTCACTGAAACCATATTTTGTAACCATATCTCTTGCGATTTCTGTTGCACGCATAATATCATTGCTCGCACCTGTACTAATGTCATCTAATGTCAGCTGTTCAGCTACACGGCCTCCCAAAAGATGCTTTATTGTATTGAGCATTCCATTCTTTGTTTCATATGTTTTGTCTTTCTCAGGAAGTGACATAGTAAATCCGCCTGCGCCACCTCTTGGAATAATGGTAATCTGATGTACCGGATCAGATTTTGGAAGACTACGCATAACAATCGCATGTCCTGCTTCATGATAAGCCGTCAGTTTCTTTTCTTCTAAACTGATGATTCTGCTCTTCTTAGCAGGTCCTGCCATTACTTTTGTTGCAGCTTCTTCAATTTCTTCCATTCTGATTTTACGTCCGTTTCTTCTTGCTGTAATCAGTGCTGCTTCATTCAGCAGGTTCTCAAGATCAGCAGGGGTAAATCCCGGCGTTCTTCTTGCAAGTACCTTTGGAGAAACTTCTTCTGATAAAGGTTTATTCTTTGAGTGAACCTTTATAATCTCTTCTCTGCCTTTAATATCCGGAACACCGATTACAATCTGACGGTCAAATCTTCCCGGTCTTAACAGTGCAGGGTCAAGTACGTCAGGTCTGTTTGTTGCAGCAAGAATAATGATACCTGAATTTTCACCGAAACCATCCATTTCTACAAGTAACTGGTTCAATGTCTGTTCTCTTTCATCATTTCCACCACCAAGACCTGCGCCTCTCTTACGTCCTACAGCATCGATTTCGTCGATGAAAACGATACAAGGCGCGCTCTTTTTCGCCTGGTCAAACAGGTCTCTGACTCTGGAAGCTCCTACTCCGACGAACATTTCCACAAAGTCCGAACCACTAATTGTAAAGAATGGTACTCCTGCTTCACCTGCAGTTGCTCTTGAAACATAAGTTTTACCGGTTCCCGGAGGGCCTACTAACAGAATACCCTTCGGAATTCTTGCTCCTACTTCCTTATACTTTCTCTGGTCCTTTAAGAAATCGACAACTTCTGCAAGTTCTTCTTTTTCTTCTTCAAGACCTGCTACATCGTCAAAAGTAATCTTCTTTCCATCACCTTTGTAAAGTCTTGCTTTACTCTTCCCGAAAGAAAAAGCCTTTCCGTTACCTCCCTGATTCATCATCAGATAGAACAGGAATCCCAAACTGATAACCATAATTAATGTCGGTAGCAGGTTCAGAATAAATGAACCACTCTTAGGTTTATCCGTTTCATAGATAATCTTATCTTCCTCCATCTGAGGGAAAATATATTTTTCTTCCAGTTCGTTAATTGCTGTAATTGAAGGTACGAAAGCATACACATACTTCTCTTTGCTGATTTTACCGGTAAGCTTTGTATCGGTAAAATTAACTTGTGAAATTTTACCGTCTTCCAGATAATTTGCAAAGGTCGAGAATTTTACTCTCTTATATTCCGCATTGCCGCTGCCCTGATAGAAAAATGCAGCCAGTAATACCAATGCAAAAATAAGGAAATAAATTGTAATGTTCTTACTAAATTTCTTCAATTCCTCTACTCCTCCTATTTTTCTTTATCTTAAATTTGTTCTTTTATACCAAAACATTCATATTATTTTATCATATCGTCCTAACAATTTCAATAAAAAACACCTTTTTTGTGTCTCCACACAATTTATATTTTGCGCTGAATCTGCCTTTATTTCCGTGAGGGAGAATCCAGAGAATTTCATGTCCGAAAGTAAGTAGAAAGACTTCGTCTCTTTCATCTTTAGGGATCTTCATATCCACAAAATAGTTTTGTAGTTTTTTTGTATGTTCTTCGCTGATTGCAAGGTAATCTCCCGCTTTTCTCGCACGTAAAATCACGTCTTTTTCAAAACCTTCGCCATATGCAGCGACAAGTCGATCATAATCAAATGCCGCATAACAGCCTGCGTACTTTTCTTCCATCTCATAGTCTGCACGATTTAAAACAGAAATACATATATTTTCAATTTTTTTCTCTTTGCCATCGTCTACCGCTAATTTAAAATCATCATACAATTTTGCAAAATAAACCCCTTTAGGCAAATCTGTCCTCGCCGATGATTTTTCATTATATACGATTTTTTCACAGCCATCAAAGTGAACAGCTCCGATATCTTCGGTAAAACCGATATCTGCAAGTCCTCTGCTTAAAACTCTCTGACGCACAGCACGATGAAGATTTCTCAGTTTTTCTCCATCAAAGAGAATCATATTGCTTTTTTGTTCTTTTACAATTTCGATGTAAGCTTTCTCCGCTTCATTCCATAAGAACTCACTATCACAACCCACATTTTTTCCCATTCGAATCAGCGTATCTTTAATACCACTGTTATATTCTTCCTCAAGGTACGGCAGAAGCTGGAGTCTTATTCGATTTCTCGTATAAAGAGGTTCCAGATTGGTCTTGTCTATACGTGGAAAAAGATTATTTTCTTCACAGTAAGCCTCTATTTCTTTTCGTTTTATATCAAGAAGCGGCCTGATAATTGTATTCCCGTATTCATCATTTCTGCTGTATCGAATTCCGGCCAACCCATCTGTTCCTGTACCTCTTAACATACGAAACAGTATAGTTTCCGCCTGGTCATCCGCATTCTGTGCGATAGCTATGCGTATATCCTTATTCGCAATGCCCTTTTCCCTGAGTTCATCTGCAACTTCTGCAAACGCCCTATATCTTGCAATCCGGCCGGCTTCTTCTGAGCTTATCTTTTTCTGCCGGGCAAGAAGGTTACAGTCGATTTCAAAAATCCTGCAGGTGCAATGATTCTCCCTGCACAGTTTTTCAACATAAAGCTGATCTTCTTCCGCTGCTCCGGGCCTGAACTTATGGTTGATATGCACAGGATAAATGTTCAGATTCATTTTCTCTCTGAGATTTAGGAGAATATGAAAAAGGCACACTGAATCAGGCCCTCCGGAAAGACCTACTACAATGTGCTGATAATTGTTTAGAAGATTATGCTCGTTAATTGTTTTTATTACTTTTTCTTTTATCATAATATTAGATTATACCACAGTTTTTTGAAGGTTAAAAGTTTTTAAAATGAAGCTACCATCACAGTTAAATCATCTTTTTCCTTATTCTCATACTTGTTAACCGCCCACTCTGTAACAATGTCAGCAATGGTCTCAGGATTATGGCTGTTTATTTCGGAAATTTTGTTTCGCAACATAATATTTTCACTGTCTTCTCTTATACAATCTGTAATTCCATCGGAAACCATAATCAGGGAATCTCCCTTTCGCAACTTCAAATCAAGATAACTTATCTTCCATCCATCAACTATCCCTACAGGTGGTGCCGGTGACTGAACGGTTGTCACCTGATTTCCCCGCTTTATAAAAGTAGAGGCCGCTCCCATTTTAAATAATTTAATATGATTATTGGCATTATTAATCAGCGCGAGATCCACAGTAGCAAACATTTCTCCACTTTTGCCATTCATCAATATAGAATTTATGGTTTTTACTGCAATATCTACATCAAACCCTGCCATAAGCAGTTTTGATAAAGTAGATACTACCATTCGACTTTCCATCGAAGCTTTTTCTCCATGACCCATTCCATCACTGATAATCATTGCCTGATAATGAGTGCTGTACCTGAAAGCCATACAGCTATCACCGGAAACCCTACCCGCTGCATGGGTAGATACACCTACCGGAACAGTCTCAATGCTTTCTTTCCCCGGATTCTGTTGCAGATTAAAAATCTCTCTAAGCATTGCATCAACAGTCTGTCCCAAACCTTTGAACTGTTGAGCGATTATTTCCTTTTCTTTATCCCCTGCAAAATAAGTATCACTCAGACTGTAAAACAAATTCCGCTTTTCTTCCAGCATATTGTGTACCAATTGTAATTTCAGCTGATTTTCTTCTCTGTCATCCTTAATTTCTGTTTTTTTCATGTGATATTGAAATTTTCGAAAAAGCTCTGTCGGAATTGCAATAAATATACTTGTAGCTATAGCAATCGGATAGATAAAAATTCCCGCCAGACTCTGTGCAATAATAAAAAATACAATTCCCATAATCGGCTTTTGATATCGTTCTTCAATAGTATAACCGGCAAACCAGCCTATAACCAGTCCCATAATAATTCCCATAAAAACCGATATAGAAGAAATATCCTGGCATTGCCAGAAAACCATTGCTACGCAGGTATAAAGCATTCCGTAGTAAAGACCTTTAAAGTATTGCACGACAAGAAAAGTTAAAATCCACAATGTCATTACAATATAAATGTTATCCACCGTTCCTATAAGAGATAGAACTGCAATACAAAATGCCGGCCCTGTTTTTTCTTTCGTTTCATAAATTTTATTATCTGCCGTACAACAGGCTTTCACTATCGTGTCAAATACACGAATATAAACGAACAATGCAATACATTCACTTATTATGTGTCTTATACTGAAAAGATAGGAAATATCTGAGCATATGTAATAAATACAATTACCTGCAACTACTGAAATGATGGCAAGAATCGTCTTTTTGTTTATTGTCAGCTTCTGTTTCCTCAATAAAAAGAAGGAACAACTGCATATAATCAGCGCCCCTATATCACCATAGAAATCAATTCCACTTCCTGAATAGGTAAGCATTCCTGCCAGTAAAATCGGTACAGAATAAATATACAGTGTTGAAACAGAAAGCATTACAGTGATAAAAGCAATAGCTGCCGGGAAAGTATTCCCAAAGAGATGAATCCGTCCAATAAAAAAAGCCACGGACAAGGTGGCTATAATGGTTTTGAAATTAAGTTGATTACCTGCAAACTCCATTCCGCATCCCCCTTTTCCTCTTTTGTACAAACTCATTCTATACTATGGGGTATAGGTTATGCTGTCGAAACCTGCAGTCGAAAATTATTTATTCACTCTGCCCGTGGGTATTAACTTATTCTGTAATATTAAAGAAACGTTTTGCATTCTCACAGGTAATACGCGCTACATCCTCGTATTCCATCTCTTTCAGTTCCGCAACTTTACGTGCAGTGTACTCTACATAAGTAGAATTATTTGGTTTGCCACGTAAAGGCTCCGGCGTAAGATAAGGTGCATCGGTTTCCACTAAAAGGAAATCTATCGGAATTTCCTCTACGACTTTTCTTGTTTTTTTATTGTTCTTGCACGTTACCGGACCGCAAATAGAAATTGTTGCACCAAGTTTAACATACTGCTTTGCTATTTCTCTGCTTCCGCTGAAACAGTGAATTAGCACTCTGCTGTCAGGAAGTTCTTCTCCATCTGGTCCTACTCTCTTAGGAAACCAGCTTTTTCTTTCGTCAGAAAAAGCACCTTCTTCTTTAAGGATTTCCATCGTATCTTCTTCGGCATCTCTTGTATGGATAACCATCGGCATCCTAAGTTCATTAGCCATACGGATCTGTTTTCTGAACCATTCTCTCTGAATATCTCTTTCTGAACGATCATAGTGATAATCCAGTCCGATTTCGCCAATAGCCTTTACCTTATCTTTTTTTGCAAGTCCCTTAAAAAGTTCCAAGATCATATCATCCATATTCTTTGCATCATGCGGATGACAACCTACTACAGCATAGCACCATGAATTTGCCTCCGCATCTTTCACTGCCTGTAAAGAACTTTCAAGATCAAAACCTACATCCATTACGTAAGATAAATCAGAAGCCTCGATAGTTTTTATCAAGGCTTCACGCTCTTCTGCAGTGTAGGTTTCATTATTTATATGTGTATGTGAGTCAAATAACATAAATCCACCTCTGATATTCTATTAGTTTACGGCTTCTCCATCCGGTGCGGATGTTGTAACGATTTCACATCTCTTTCCGTTTTCTGCAAACAGAAGCATACCCTTTGATTCAAGACCTCTTAGTTTTCTTGGTTTCAGATTTGCTACCACGATAACTTTCTGTCCAACCATCTCTTCCGGTTTAAAATCTTCTGCAACACCGGAAACAATCTGTCTTCTTTCTGTTCCCATCTTAACCTGGAATACAAGAAGCTTGTCTGCCTTAGGATGTTTTTCTGCTTTTTCAATTAGGCCGACTCTGAAATCAATTTTATCGAAGTCATCGTATTCGATTTCCGGTTTAAGTTCAAGTGGAATGTTTTCTTCAGCAGGTTCTTTTGCAGACTTCTGAAGTTTCTCCAGCTCTTCTATTTCTTTTTCAATATCAAGTCTTGGGAAAATTGCATCGCCCTTCTTAACCTGTTCCTGATACATCATATCAAAAGTTGAAGCATCTTCCCATACGACTTCAGCATACCATAATCCCATCTGCTTTCTGATTTTTTCCGATGTTGTATGCATAAATGGATAAATAAGAATGGAAATAATACGAATAGTCTCTGCAAGGTTATGCATTACTGTATCAAGTTCCTTTTTCTTTGCTTCGTCTTTTGCAAGAATCCAAGGTGTTTTTTCATCGATATATTTGTTAGCTCTGCGGACAACAACCCAGATTTCTTCAAGAGCCATGTTGAAAGCAAATTTATCCATCTGCTCTTCAACTTTAGCTGCAGCTCCTGTAGCAATCGCTCTCAGATCTTTATCAAATTCATCTTCAATATAAGCTTCCGGAACAATTCCTCCGCAGTATTTTTCTATCATGGAAACAGTTCTTGAAACAAGGTTTCCTAAATCGTTAGCTAAGTCATAGTTCATACGTTTTAACATAACTTCATTTGTAAATACGCCATCCTGACCGAATGTATATTCACGAAGAAGGAAATATTTCAGTGCATCGATTCCATAACGGTCAATCAGAGTTACAGGATCAACAACATTTCCCTTTGATTTACTCATTTTTCCGCCTTCAAGAAGTAGCCATCCATGTCCGATAACTCTCTTTGGAAGTGGTAAATCAAGCGACATAAGAATTGCCGGCCAGATAATGGAATGGAATCTTACGATTTCTTTACCTACAAGATGTACATCTGCAGGCCAGTATTTATTAAACAGTTCCATATCATCAGGGTATCCTAATGCAGTAATATAGTTTGTAAGTGCATCAAGCCATACATAAATTACATGCTTAGGATCTGTAGGAACCTGAATTCCCCAGTCAAAAGAAGTTCTTGAAATGCAAAGATCATCTAATCCCTGTCTGATAAATCCCAGCATTTCATTTCGTCTTGCTTCCGGTGTCAGGAAATCAGTATTTTCTAAAAGGTCAACTAAACGGTCTTCATATTTGGAAAGTTTAAAGAAGTATGCTTCTTCTTTAGCTTTCTGTACCGGTCTTCCGCAATCCGGGCAGCATCCATCTACAAGCTGGCTTTCCGTCCAGAAGGATTCGCAAGGTGTACAGTACATACCTTCGTATTCACCTTTATAAATATCACCTTTTTCATACATTTTATTAAAAATAGCCTGTACTCTCTTTACATGGCGTTCGTCTGTTGTTCTGATGAAATCATCATAATCAATTTCCATAGTCTTCCAGAGGTCTTTAATCCCTGCAACGACTTCATCGACATATGCCTGTGGAGTAACGCCTTTTTCTTCTGCTATAGTCTGTATTTTCTGTCCGTGTTCATCTGCACCGGTTAAGAATCTTACATCGTATCCGCAAAGTTTCTTGAATCTTGCCATAGCGTCTACCATTACTGTACAGTAAGTATGGCCTATATGAAGATTAGAACTCGGATAATATATAGGGGTTGTAATATAATAGGTTCCCTTTTTCTCTGTCAATTTAAATCATTCCTTTCACGTAATGCATTATCAAATAATTATACCCCCAGAACGTGTATATGTCAATGTAAGCGCCTGCAACATCTGTGCTGGTCTATTGAATTTTTTTATCTATAGGTGTAAAATATGTACTCAGAAACAAAATTTATAGGAGAATTAGAAATGAATAAAATTATTGCTTTTATCGGAAGTGCAAGAAAAGAAGGCTTTTGCACAAAGACTGTTGATGCAATCAAAAAGGGTGCAGAATCCGAAGGTGCAGAAGTTGTAGTATATAATTTAAGTGATTTAAATATGAAATCATGTGTCGGCTGCATGTACTGCAGACAGGGAAATGGATGTTCAATTAAAGACGATGACATGTCCAAAATTTATTCTGACTTTGAAGAAGCTACTGCTGTAGTATTTGCAATGCCAATTTACTTCGGACAGGCATCAGGTCAGTCTCTTACACTGATTAACAGATTTTATCCTTTAGTACCGCCAAAAACAACTAAAAAGGCGATTACCATTTATGCTCACGGAGCACCTGGCAAAGAAGCATACAAAAACTATATTGATATGACAGATCCTATATTCAAATCATTTGGTCTTGATATTCAGAAGACTATTGTCTGTGCAGGAACTTCCAGCATGTCAGAAGAAGACAAAGAAGCTCTTTGGTCCGAAGCTTTTGAAGCCGGAAAAGCACTTTGCAACAAGTAATTTAATTTGAATTAGCACCTTACCCGTCTGTTAGATTCCATAACTAAGCCTAACAAACGGGTATAATTTTACAAGTCCTTTATCCTATATTTTTTCTATACATCCATACAATTAAAATCTTTATATTTCTTTTCAGCTCTTTCTAACAGCTCCCTTTCTCCTTCAATTTCGCTTGAATTAGGATAGTTTTTCGTATATTTATTAAACTGCTCCTTAATTTTTTCCGCTTTTTTCATATCTCTGTCACCTAGTAATGTAATGATATATCTTGTACGTATTACAGATGGAAAACGATTCATTTTCTTCATTAAATCTTTTTCTTTTTTCGTAAATTCAGGTTTGTTTATTTCGCCATCATTTAAAAGAAGTTCACAACACACCTCATCACATTTTAAAATCATTTGATGAAGCGGAATAATTGCAATATCTTTTTCTGATAGTGTATGAATAACGTTTCTGGCACCTGCGAAATCACCTTTATCCATAAGGCGATTTTCTATCAGTACGCCAATAACCGCTCCCATACTGTTTTCGAGACTTTCCTTTTCAGGCATCTGAAACCACTGTTCCGGCATTTCCGAAAGACGTTTACCCTGAGCAATCAAACCATTGATTTCTAACTGCAGCCAGAAAAAGAATCCTGCCTCCCTGCTTTTTCCAATAGCTTTCAAATTAGCGCCATCATTATCGATAGCCCCTGCATGCATAGGCACTCCGTTAAGTATCGCAAATACAATTCCACACACACCGGATAAAATGCAAAAGATATAGATTAAATTGTTTTCTGTAAAATGTGTCATAATAAAAAATACTATGCCAGTAAGCAGGTTAGCAATTGTTCCTCCCAGATTATAAAGCACATATGGATAATTCCCATTATTATATTCAGGTGGAATCAGGAGACACTGTCCTCCGGTTCCTGCAATGGTAAGCTTTCTTATTTTCATTTTTCCATGTTGTTTAATAAAGACTATATTTCCTACTCTGAAGGAGGAAAAACGATATCCACTAATTAATCCGGCTACAAGATGGCCTGCCTCATGTAATAAGATTTGCAAGCCGGCTGCAACATATAAAATTATAATGGATATTCCTATCTTAATCAGTAAATTGTCATATCCGAAAAAAGTAAAACTATTTATGTATTTCAGTCCATAATAACCTGCAAAAAATCCTATAATGGTAAATGAAAATAGACTGATTACTGCTCCGATATTCTTTTTGAGATATTTCATATTTTTTCTCCTGTATAAATCTCTATTGCGGAAACATGAGTAAGCTGTAAAACTTCACCTATACGATAATCTATTTTTTTCTTAAATATCGGTCCGTCAACTACAACCGTATGATATTCTCCGTTTTCCCCACACAAATCTATCCCATATTCTGACATTTCTTTAAGCACATTTTCGTCGAGAACCTTTCCCAGAAATGATTCCGGAAGTTGTTCAGTATGAAGACATTTAATTATACATTTATAACCTGTATCCACAGTTTCTCTGACAAGAGCTTCCCTTGATTCATTCCATAGGGGAAGCACTGCAGTAATACCTGCATTTCTGCATCGCTCTTCATCCCATTTTCTATGATCTTCAATATCTATGTCACCAAAGACACAGGCTTCTGCACCATCGTTAAGCGCCTGCTTTAAGCAGGATTCAAAAACCTCACTATAATCATACCCATCGGATTTTCCATAATAGATTTTAAATCCGAGTGAATCCGCAATACTTTCAAGTAACGCTTCATCTGTCCCATGAAACCATGAACGTTCCGCATTAACATTATACATTACAAGAAGTCCAATAGGCTCATGACCTGCCTTAATCATACGGTGTAATGCCAGCATACTGTCTTTACCTGTGCTAAATGCCGAGATGAATTTCATAATTACCCCTCCAAAAATTTTTCTTTTATTATAGCAGACCATGATTTATATTGTAACCCTTATTCCTCAAATACTTCAATATGATAAACATCACTGAAGCTAATCTTTTCTCCTGATTCCATCACGATACAGCAATCATATTCGTCTACTTTTTTTATTTTTCCGGTAACAGTAAGATATTCCCCGCCTGATTTACGCTCATCTTTTTTAAAGTATACAATTTCACAAATTGCATTACTATGGGAATCATAGAGAATCCTATGTAATACGCAATCCATCTCCATTTTTTCGTTTTCATCAAGATTGATTTTATCTTCTGTGATTCTTGCTTTTTCTCTTATTGCCTCTTTATGCCCTGTAAGTGCTGCAAAAGGTGCAAATTGTGCGGCACGGTTATACATAGACATTAGAGGATGCTTTTTTATCACTGGTCGTTTTTCATATAAGATATTCTCATATCTGAAAGTTTGTTTATCCATTGTTTTCTCCTATGCCTTATGCCCGCCAATCTGATTATTTCGCTGTCTCATTGTCGCACCTTCTTCAAGATCCATGCCTTTAAGTACCGCATTCTTTCCGAATTTCTTTTTTATGTCCAGAAGGGTTTGCTGCATAATCTTTTCTTCCTCCATTTTTTTCTCTTCCTCTTCTCTTACTTTCTGCTGTTCTCCATAATCCACAAACAGGCTCAGCTGTTCTGCAGTACTTTCATTCTTAAGGTATTTTTCTTCCTGCAGATTGTTTACGGAAAGTGTCAGTCTACGCACCAGAAGATAGTCTTCTGTAATTCTGTCATAAAGCTTAATTACAGCTTCTGTAATCAATTCTGAAGATGAGGTCTGTCTTTTTAAATTAGCTATGCCGTGAGCTGCCCTTGGTACTTTTCGCCCATAACCATCCGTTACGATTTCACCTTTATACGCTTTTTTTATCTGCGGGTCTTTCAGATTTTCAATATCATAACCAACAGTGAGGGTAATCTGATTTGTAACAAGTTCTTTGTCCACAAGATCCAAAGCTACAGAATCCAGCATTTCTTTTAGTACAAGCCGAGCCTTTGGACAGGTATAAGGGTCCTGTAACACCTGTCCTGCACTTATGCTCGTTCTCTCCGGTTTATAAGCTTTTATACTCTCCATGGTACAGGGTTCTATCCCCCAGGCGTGATCAATGAGAAGCTCCGCATTGATTCCAAAAATTTTATAAAGCAACTCTGCATTATGATAATCACCGGGTTTGCCTAATGAACACCTTGCAATATCACCCATGGTAAATAAGCCGTTCTTTTCAAGTTTTTTTGCATATCCCCGGCCGATTCTCCAGAAATCCGTCAGAGGTCTATGCTCCCATAATTGCTTGCGATAACTTATTTCATCTAGTTCTGCAATTCTTACTCCGTCACTATCTGCTTCGGTGTGTTTTGCAACAATATCCATAGCAACTTTACACAGATAAAGATTTGTTCCTATTCCTGCTGTTGCTGTAATCCCTGTCTGACGAAGAACATCCCGAATGATAATGGTTGCAAGTTCTCTCGGCGTCTTCTTGTAATTTCTAAGGTAGTGTGTGGCGTCTATAAAAACTTCATCAATAGAATATACATGTATATCTTCCGGTGCAATATACTTCAAATAAATATTATAAATATCCGTACTGTGTTTCATATAATATGCCATTCTTGGCGGTGCCACAATATAATCCACTTCTAAATCGCTACATGATCTTAGTTCTGTATCATCATAGGATTTTCCTGTAAATTCTTTATAGGGTGTCTGCATCAGTCTCCTGCAATTCACCTCTTTAATTTGCTGTGAAACCTCAAATAATCTCGGTCTTCCTTTGATTCCATATGCTTTAAGCGATGGAGAAACAGCAAGGCATATAGTTTTTTCTGTTCGGCTTCCATCTGCAACAACTAAATTCGTAGTCAATGGATTCAGCTTTCTTTCTATGCATTCTACTGATGCATAAAAAGACTTTAAATCTATCGCCATATAACACTTTTCTTCTGACATTGCTCCCTCCTGTATTCAAACATATGTTCTTTTTTCATTATATCAAAGTCAATTCTATTTTTCAACGGAAGTTTCTTCCATATTAAAAAAAGGGAGGACTCTTTTGAAAGATACAGATAATATTATTCCATCAGTAACCTTGTATATTTTTATTTTTCCTCCGATATACCAGAGTATGGATTTTAACATCTTATTATTTCTACTCCATCACACTTTGTCTCCCCCTTTTGAAGCCATATCAAATATCAGGAGACCTTTTCTTTTTCGTATACTTAGGACATTATCATTTTTGAATCACACAATTTTAAAAAAAACTTTTTTTATTTGTGTCAAGCGTTTTTGAAAATGTCCTAAAAAAAGTTTAACATTAGCACCGAGTAAGTCGGTGCTTTTAAATTGCCCAATCCAGTTCATG
>RCNI01000768.1_pt1 | contig 18906 bp, 13 predicted proteins | sample 2041151 | NCBI WGS metagenome assembly RCNI01 (sample SAMN09708214, study PRJNA481090) | feces metagenome | isolation source: feces | place: Antarctica: Albino Rookery | reverse complement strand
GAATTGGCCCGTTTAACCAATATGGCAATCATTACGGTTGATTATAAAGGTAATCCAATTACGGAGCATAGTATGTGTTGTCCCTTCTGCCAGTCTGTCAGAGCCAATCCACAGCTTTCCAAATACTGTCAGATCTGCGATTCACGAGGCGGCCTTGAGGCCGTCAGATCGCAGAAACCGTTTATCTATATGTGCCATTTCAATATTATTGATATTGCAATCCCAATCACTGTAGATGACAAATACCTTGGTGCAATCATGGCTGGTCAGATTCGTCTTGATGGATCTGCTGCGTTCGATTCATTTGAGCATTTACTGTCCTCTCAAAAAAACGCTATAGCACAGCAGCATTTAAATATACATAAAGCAGAGTATGATGCAATTCCGACACTCCCGTATGAAAAGCTATTACAGGGCACTCAGACATTATTCGAACTTAGCAATTACATTGTTGAGACTGCTGTCAGTAAGGCGCAGCTCATCAACGCTTACGAAACCTTTTATACCAGTACCCATCAGGTGACAGATACAATTACTCCTCAAAAGCTGATTCCGGATGAAACTGGTCATTATTTGAAAGTGAATCGATCTGGTCATGTGAATATCGGTGACTCTGCACTTTTACCTGCCTTACAGTACATTGCGGAAAACAGGGGACAACAAATCACACAAACACAAATGGCTGAGCTTTGTCATCTAAGCCCGAGTTATTTTAGCCGACTGTTTACACAGGAAATGGGCTGTAACTTTTCACAATATATTGCTACTCAAAAAATTGCATGGGCAAAAGAGCTATTGGAAAATTCGGACGATTCTATAGAAAAAATCAGCGAAAATCTTGGATTTTCATCAGCTGCCTATTTTATTAAAGTGTTCAAAAAATATGAGGGCATTACACCTTTTCTCTATCGCAAATATCATGAAAAAGTAAATCACTAAAAAGCTCCTCACTGCTTAGACAGTGAGGAGCTTTTGCACTGGGGACAAAGATAGTGTTATAGAGAAAGTCGCAACGCACTATTGTGATATAATGCGCTGATCATAAGCAAAGTAACTTTTCTCGTTTGAAGATAATTGCTTGTTTTTTTGCCGTTCCCACCGAATACTGCACGATGTTATCAGTATGTTATCATCGGTGATAACAGCCGCAAACGGGGCGTCCAATTTGATCATTTCAGCGATTTGATTTTACCACAGATTGGTCGAGATACAATAATAAAAAACAGAGATACAGTATTTTTATAATGTACTGTATCTCTGTTCCATACCCACCGAGTGTTAGATTTATCGGAATTTGTCGAACACTTACTCTTTTTTCCATCGATACAATAAAATCTGTATAAGTCTAACACTTTACATTATCAATATTATAGCCTACTGAATTTGCTAACTATTTTTTACTCTGGAGCCGTGTACTTTCCGGTTATGAAAAGGGGTTTGGTTCTGCCCCAAAAGACTTCTGCCGTCAGAAGGCAGAGCTTTTATCCTTCTCCCACGGTCAGGTAAAACGCAAAAATCAGGGGCAATCCCAACCTGTTGCAAAAGTGTTGCAGAAAGCTTTCTACCTTGTGTTTCTTTACCTTGGGCGGTGCTGTCTTAGCTGCGGGGTTATATGGAATCAGAAGTTCTTTGTCTGCCTGCCCGATGGGTATCTTCACGGACTCCATACTCTGCAAGATCCTTGTATAATTCATTGAGATGCTGGGGGCAGATATCCTTCAGCTTCATATGCCCAATGGCATTATTAATTCTCCTTAGTAGGCTTTGACACCGTTCCAGCGTTGTAGGAGCAAGACCAGAACGCTGTTTTAGTTCCATCACATACTGAGCGTAGTCAGCGAAGGTCTGGCTTTCATCCACCTGATAACCCAGTTCCAACTTCTTTTCTAATTCATAGCCCTGTAGATAGATTCGAACCCCGCAATTTGGATGTGGTAGTCGATCTTCTGGTAAGTGAGGCTGACCTCTTCATTCCTAGAGAGATAAGCTGCAAAGTCTTTCTTCTGTCCACTTGTCCAGGTCAAGGGCAGTCCGGCGGCAATGATGACCGTGGCTTCTGTCAGCCTGTCCATGAGGATGCGGAGGGTAATATTTTCGAGCGTTCCTCGATGTCCTCGAGGAAACAATGAATCAAAAACCGGAGGATCTGGTAGAAAAGCAGTTGCCTCATATGCGAAAATATGATAGCATTATTTTATATAAAAACGAAGTTGTACTGTGAAAGCAGACGGGTCGGCTGCTTTAAAACCAGAGGAATTGAAAAATCATCTTATAGAAAACGGATATTAGGTAGGTGAGAGGGAGATGTTCAACATTGCAGTGGTTGAGGATAACGATCAGGATGCGAAGAATCTTACGGATGCGCTGATGCGATATGCATCGAAAAATCGGCTGGAATTTTCTATTACGCGGCATCCCGATGCGTTCAAACTAATCAATGTATACAAGTCGAATTACGATTTGATATTTATGGATATAGAAATGCCTCATATATCAGGTATGGAAGCAGCCAAAGTGCTCAGGCGGATGGATCACGGTGTGACCATTGTGTTTGTGACCAACATGGCGCAGTATGCTGTAGAGGGTTATGCTGTAGAGGCGTTTGACTATATCCTCAAGCCCATCAACGATTATGCATTTGATCTGAAGCTTAAGAGAATTATGGCCCATGTTGGCAGCGCAGTGGGCAAGCGGATTGTGATCCGTACGGAGGGGGAGACGATTGGCCTCCAGACCCGGATGATCTATTATGTAGAAGCGGACGGGCACTATTTGAACTGGCATACCAGGGATTTGGTCTATCGTTCCCTTGGAACGCTGAAATCCATTGCGCAGGAGCTCCCGGACAGCTACTGTCCCATCAGCCGCTGGCATGTGGTAAATATGCAATATGTGCGTAGTGTGGTCGGAGACGACGTGGTGGTGGAAGGAGAAAAGCTCCACATCGGTCGGTCATATAAGCAGAAGTTTTTGCAGGCCTATGCAGAATATATGGTAGGTGGGACATAAATGATGGATGAATTTTTATTGGTATATTTGCAGAATGTGATGTGCTTTTTGCCATTCTTTATTAATTTCCCCAGGAAAAAACAGTTTGCCATGCGGATTATCGGTGCCCTGGTCCTGGGTATGGGAGTCGTGCACCTCATCAGCTACTCGTTTTATGCCTCTGGTCTGCTGGTTTTTATTTATTATGTGATCGAGTTCTGCATGCTCTGGGGAATATTTCACTTCTGTTTCCAGACCAGCGTGGAACAGTCACTGTGCTGTGCCAGTGCAGGACGGGCCACTCAGCATTTGATTTACCAGGTCCTGCAGCTGATCGGCTTGGGGCTGAATCCATCTGCGTATCTCACCCCAGACTCTGCATTATATTTCTTGGGCGCATTGCTCAGCTATGTTCCATTCAGCGTCCTAATGTATTTGGTGGTGGGCCGGAGAATTAGCGTTTCCGACTTTGCCTATGAGAAGGGAGAGCTCCGGCGGAGAATGGGACTGCTCAGCGCAATCATGGTGCTGGTCTGTGTGGGAATTACACGTTTTTCCAAAATCAGTACTGAGCATGATGTTTATATGACCATTGCTGGAAGCCTGTACGCCATCGCGTGTTGTTTGCTGTGCCTGTTCATGCAGTTTGAGCTCAACCGCCGGGCTAAGCTGGCCAAAGAGATGGAAATGGTTCGCATGCTGTGGAAAAAGGAAAGCAAGCAGATGGCAGAGCGGAAGGATACAATTGAGCTTATAAATATGAAGTGCCACGACATCCGCCATAAGTTGGAGGATTTCCACCTGCCTATTACCGATGATGAGCAAAAGGAGATTAAATCTCTGATTCGAATCTATGACCAGACCTATCATACCGGCAGCCAGACACTGGATGTGCTGCTGGCTGACCAGACGCTGCTGTGTGAGAAAGATCACATTCAGTTGAGCTTCATGGGAGACGGCAGCTGTCTGAAGTTCCTCACGGAGTCGGACCTCTATTCTCTGCTAGGAAACGCCCTAGGCAACGCCATCGAGGCGTCCCGGGGGGAGGAGGAGAAAAAACGTCAGATCAGCATGATCATCCGCAGCAGCGGCGATTTGGTCTCCGTCAGCGTGACCAACTATTATAAAGGACAACTGTACTTCGAAGAGGAGCTGCCTGTCACGAGCCGGCCGGATATGGAGGGCTATCACGGTTATGGAATGAAGAGCATGAGAGCCATCGCTCAAAAGTACGGCGGAAGGCTGAAAGTAAAAGCAGAACATGGGATGTTCAAGCTGACAATCTGGCTGATTGACAGCAGTCGGCAGTCTACCTGACAGAATGTCCCAGAATTCAGGAGCTGAGTTTTCAAGCCGATGCCGCGAAAAAAATGAATAAGTAATAGTGCACAAAAAATATAATTATGATTTAGTACAGTTGTACAAAAGGGAAGAGGGGTGCACTCCTGTAGCAAGAAATGATTGGATATCCTATTGTAGTTTGTGCAAAATATCTGCATCTTATGCATAAATAGTTGTGAAAATTTTTAATATGCTATACAATAGTAGCGGTTAGTCGAATTAGCTGATTTTGAAGTCGACTGACTAACGTTATCTATATATAGAAGGAGCGCTGTTTATGAAAAGAAATATTTCCCTGTTGTTATTGGCAACGATGCTGCTTTCTTTGGCTACCGGTTGTGGTACTACAGAAAATAAGCAGACTGCCAGCTACATCGCTGCCCCTTATACTGTGGGCGATGAGAGCGAGCTGACCTCTGAGTTCTTGACTCCCGTATTTTACGAGAACGAGAACGGCCCTACCATTGGTGTCACCCTGCTGGGTGTTATCGAGGAGGACGGAAAGTGCTTCCGTGACCTGGATAACGACCATGAGCTGGACGATTTCGAGGACTGGCGTCTGGATGCCCAGACCCGTGCTGAGGCTTTGGCCAAGGCTATGAGTGTCAATCAGCTGACCCATACTCTGTTCAATGTTATGGCTTACAGTCCTCTCCACACGAGCAAGGATGATGTGGTTGATGAGAATGGCAAGCCCGTTTGGACCAAGATGTATCCTTCCTCTCTGGGCTGGGGCGTAGAAGAGACCCCTGATGTTACCAACATCGAGATGCTGAACCAGGAAGGCTTCCGCACCTTCGTTCTGCGTAGCAACCCCGAGACTGAGGTCGCTGTGTGGTTCAACAACGGTCTGGAGCAGTACAGCGAGTATGCCGCCATTAACGGCAACGAAGTGGCACTTCCTTTCTTCTGCTACACCAACCCCATCAAGCATGGCCTGCCCAACTCTGAGGGCGTGACCGCTGCTGCTCTCGGCGCCGGCAATGCCGACAAGGTGCTGGAAGATGCTCAGTATGACCGGATTGTCATGCTGGCAAAGGGCGTCGATGGCATCTATGGTCCTCAGGTCGATATCGCAAGCGATCCTCGTTGGTCTCGTAACGCAAGTACTTACGGCGAGCGTGAGGATATGAGCGCTGAGATCGCTCGTAACCTGGTTCTGGGTTATCAGAACGGCGACAAGGGCATGGTCCCCGGCAGCGTTCTGCTGACCATCAAGCACTTCCCTGGTGACGGCTCCAGCTACAACGGCTTTGAGAGCCACGCTGAGACTGGCCGCTATCGTGTCTACTCTGTCGAAAACTCTCTGGCTAACTACCAGTTGAAGCCCTTTATCGCAGCCTTCGAGGCTGGTGTTGCTGGCGTTATGCCCGGCTACTCTCAGCCCATCGTTGACGCTCGTGTTGCTCCTCAGAAGCTGGAGTACAACGGCAAGACCTATGACATCCTCTACGGCGGCCGCGGCAATGCCTTCAACGATGGTATCCTGCAGGGCCTGCTGCGTGGCGTGCTGGGCTTTGACGGCCTGATCAACTCTGACTCCCTGAACCCCGGCTGTCAGCAGGGTGTTGAGGACCTGACCAACTACGAGCGTATCGTTTCCTTCGTCAAGTCCGGTAACGACTGCGGCGTTATCAGCTTCAAGGAAGGCAACCCTGTTGAGTATCTGGAAGCTGCTCTGGATAAGAACGAGCTGAGCCGTGAAGACCTGGAGAGTTCCGCTGTTAACCGTCTGAAGGTTCAGATGCAGAGCGGTAACCTGGACAACCCCTACCGCAACATGGAAGATAGCATTGCTGCTGTCAACGATGTAACTCCTAAGGCTCAGGCCCTGGCTGAGGACATCAACCTGGGTTCTGTTGTTCTGATGAAGAACAGCGAGAACACTCTGCCCATGAAGGACACCTCCAAGAAGGTTTATGTCCATGGCTTCAACAAGAAGGACGACGCTAAGATGGACGGTATGATCACTGCCCTGGAGACTGCTGGCTTTACCGTGGTTGAAGATTACGCCGAGGCTGACATCGCTTACCTGCGCGTGACTCCCACCATTGAGGGCCCCGGCTCCAGCAATCTGGCTGTTCTGGATCTGGTTGCAGATGTAGAGACTCCTATCTATGATAACAATGCTAAGCGCACCGCTGAGACTGCAATTGTCACCACTGTTGCAGGTATGGGCGAGTTCCAGAAGATCGCTGATGCTGTTCACGCAAACGGCGGTAAGGTTGTTGGTGAGATCAATGCTTCCAACCCCTGGATCCTGACCGAGATGGAGCCTTTCTGTGATGCTCTGCTTGGTACATTCGTTAACACTGACGAGTCCATTGCCAAGGTTGTGACCGGTGAGCACAATCCCACCGGCAAGCTGCCTCTGACCATGGTTGCTGACAAGTCCGTCATCGCTCTGGTCGAGACTGATCTGGATGGCGAGATTTGGGATGTCTGCGTATCCCCTAACGATGTCCCCGGCTATGTCAAGGATCAGCACATGAGCGCTGAGGTTCTGGCTAATTCCCCCTCCGGCTCCTATGCTTATAAGGATGCCGCTGGTAACCTCTATGTCTCTGGCTTCGGTCTGAGCTACTAATCGTATTTAAGCTGGGGTTTCCCCGGCTGGCCTAAGAGGGACAGGTTCCTGGTTCCAGGAATCTGTCCCATGTGGCCTTACAACCCGTATTTACATTTTTTCCCAACCAAGAAGGAGAACTAGTTCTATGAAGAAAAAAATCTTTTGCCTTTGTCTGGCACTGAGCATCTCTATGCTGACCGCTTGCGGTGCTGCTGATGATGCTGGCAAGACCACTGATGCTACTGCTACCAACTCCGCTGATGCTACTGCTACCACCTCCGCTGTTACCGAGACCAAGGCTCCCGAAGCATCCAAGCCTCAGGGATCTTCTTTCGAGATCGATCCCAACGCTGCTCCCACCGATCTGTTCTACGGCAGCGCAGTAACTGATATGGAAGGCCAGTGGAAGCTGTCCAAGGTCTTTGCTGATGGCAAGATCAACGACGCTGCTGCTGATGCTGTTACCATGGCTGTTACTCTGTCTCTGGATCCCTCTGAGCTGGTTGACGAGCCCGCATATATCCACAACCAGGTTTACAACCTGATCGGCGATCTGTCCTTTGGCCAGGAGAGCGTTCTGAAGGAACTGGCTGCTGACGATCTGAAGGGCTACCGCGGTGCTACCAGCTGGTCTGACTTCTCCCAGGGCGAGAAGGGCCAGGAGGGCCAGTTCTACAGCCAGCCCGGTGCTGCAACCATGCGTTTCAAGGATATTGATGCATACGGCCTGTTCCTGGATCAGGTTGCTGGCGTTTCCGCTGACATCGACACTACTGAGCAGACCCTCATCATCGGTATGAACCATCAGGGCCAGCTGCTGCTGGGCTACAGCGAGGAGCATATTGACCGTCCCGGTACCGAGGGCGAGTGGGTTTACTGCCTGATTTTCGACAAGGCCTAATCGGAGATATTATCCCTCTTCGTTATCTGATTTTTCCCGGTCGCACAGGAGTACGCTTCTGTGCGGCCACCGAGAGGAGCTTTTTCTATGAAGACAAATAAGAAGGCAGCATTTGGCTTTTTTGCCACACTCATATCCTCTGTTCTCGCCATTGTCTCTGCGATCTGCTATGGCGTGATTTTTAAGGGAATCGAGTACAAGGAACCTGTATTTAATATTCAGATCTGCATCATTCTGGCAGTGATTGGCGTTGTCGCCGTTGTTCTGCTGCTGATCAACGAGCATACCGCCGGTTTTGCCCCCGCTCTGCTTTGCCTTGGCAGTGGCATCTCTATTATGATGTTCGTTAAAATGGTCATTTGGCCTATCGCAGATACCATTTACGGAATTGAGCCGTTCGCTGAGTTCAATAAACTCGTTATGTGCGCAGTCCTGATGCTTGTCACTCTGGTAACCGCTGAAGTTGGACTGTATGCCAAAAAGTATCGGAACGCCTGATTACCCCCGCAGATAGGAGAAACTCGAATGAAACCTTCAAAAAAAAGAGTACTTAAGAAAATTTTCGCCAATGTTATGGTTGGTCTACTGGTTCTGGTCACTTTCCTTAATTCTCTTGCAGGTCAGTTTTCTGGTCAGATCAATGGCTTTCTAGGCATAACCACAGCTCAAATTGTGGGTGGCGATGACGGCGAATATGTACGCTATTATAAATCCAAATTCAATTCGGTGGCTGATTTGAAGGCTGCCGGTTTAGACAAAGCGAAAGAGGTCGAAGCTGAGGGCGCAGTTCTGCTGAAGAACAACGGCGTTCTGCCCATCAAGGGCAATGAGGTCTCCCTCTTTGGCGCAACTGCAACTTCCCCTGTTTTCGGCGGCACCGGTTCCGGTGCAGTCAACACAGCAGACGCTCCCTCCTTTGTGGATGCTTTTGCCAAGAGTGGACTGACGGTCATCAACGAGCCCCTACTGGATTGGTACCGGGCTGAGCAGTATGGCCGTGACTTCTCCAGCAGCGGCGACGCAATCAACGAAGCTCGCTGGAAGTCTATTATGAAGAGCGACGCAGCAAGCAGCTTCGGCAAGGGCGAAGTCGCTGTGTTCGTTGTGGGTCGTGTCGGCGGTGAGGCCAACGACCTGAAGCATACCAACCACATCGATGGCGGCGCTAACCCCTTGGGTGCCGACATTCCTGAGAACTCCGACTACCTGATGCTCAACAAGAATGAGCGTGGTATTCTGGAAGGTCTGAAAGCGATGAAGGATGAGGGCAAGCTCAGCGGTATCGTTGTTCTGGTCAACAGCGCTAACCCTGTCTCCGCCGCATTCCTGAATGACGAGGAACTTGGCATTGATGCTGCTCTGTGGATCGGCTCCTTAGGCCAGACTGGTCTTTACGCTGTTGGTGATATTTTGAGCGGCAAGGTCAACCCCTCCGGTTCTTTGCCTGATACCTGGTGGACCAACAACCTGCTGAATCCCGGCATGGCAAACTTTGGCAACTATACCTATACCAACGCCGGCAATTATTCCTTCGCTTCCAGCCCTGCTAAGTATACAAGCTATGTCGCATACCAGGAGGGCATCTATGTAGGCTATCGCTACACTGAGACTCGATATGAGGACGTCGTTCTGGGTACCCCGAATGTGGGTGACTTCCAGTACAACAATGTCGTAGCTTATCCCTTTGGTTATGGTCTGAGCTACACCACCTTTGACATGAGCAACATGAAGGTGGAGAAGCAGGGCCAGGGTGCCGACACCGAGTATGTCGTCACTGTTGATGTTACCAACACCGGCGCAGTAGCCGGTAAGAAGGCTGTTCAGTTGTATGCTCAGAAGCCTTACACTGACTATGACCGCGCTAACCAGATCGAGAAGGCTTCTGCGGAACTGGTCGGCTATGGCAAGACCGGTATCCTGGAGCCCGGTGCCACTGAGACTGTGACCATCAAGTTCCCTGAGTATTTCCTGACCAGCTATGATGCTCTGGGTACCGGTTCCTTTATTCTGGATGCTGGTAACTACTATCTGACAGCCGCTGCCAACAGCCACGAGGCAATCAACAACATCTTGGCTGCCAAGGGTATGACCGTGGAAAATGGCATGACCGCAGATGGCAACACCAATCTGGTGTATCAGACCGAGTATGAGTTTGATGCAGAAACTTATTCTAAGTCCTATGGCACCGGTGCCGATGTCACCAGCCTCTTTGCTGGAGCTGACATTAACCGCTATGAGGGCAAGGGTGACAATAGTGTCACTTATCTCTCCCGTAACAACTGGCAGGATACCCTGATGCTGTGGACCGATGAGGACGGCGACGGTAAGAACGACAACTTCGTCAAGCTGGCTATGACTGATAAGATCTATCAGGATACCATCCTGAATGATGCAGATCTGCCCGCTAATGATGACAATTGGCCTGTGATGGGTTCTAAGGACACCGCCTACTCTCTCATCCAGCTGCTGAAGGATGAGAACGGCAATCCTCTGCCTTACAATGATCCTAAGTGGGATGAGCTGCTGAACCAGCTGAGCTTCGAGGACCTGTCTCGTCTGTGCGCAGTAGGTCTGCGTATGACCGTTTCTCTGGAGTCCATTGGCAAGCCCGAGACCTTGGATCACAATGGTCCCTCCGGTGTTACACAGAAGTATTCCGCCGGCGTAAACGGCTATGCTAACCAGACCAACGATCCCGACAAAAACTTGACCGGTACTTGCTACCCCTGCAACGGCATCATTGCTTCTACCATGAACGACAAGCTGGTGCAGGAAGTCGGCGAGCTCATTGGTGAGGACGCTATGTGGGCAGGCTATGCAGGTTTCTACGGCACCGGCCTGAATATCCATCGTACTCCCTATGCTGGTCGTGTCTTTGAGTACTATTCCGAGGACGGTATTCTGACTGGCTTGATCGATACCTATGAGACTCTGGGTATCCAGTCCAAGGGCGTGTATGTTTACAACAAGCACTTCGCCCTGAACGATCAGGAACTTCAGCGTCAGGGCCTTGGCACATGGTGCAACGAGCAGGCTATGCGTGAGATTTATCTGCGTGCTTTCGAGCTACCTATCGTCAATGCCGATGCTAAGTGTGTTATGGCCGCATTCAACCGTATCGGTGCTGTATGGGCTGGTGCTTCTCACGAATTGCTGACTGACTGGCTTCGCGGCGAAGCAGGTATGACTGGTTTCGCAGTTACCGATATGTATGAGAAGGACTACATGAGCAAGCCCCACGAGGTATTGGGTGGCTGTGATATTCCTGATAACTTCCCCGGCACTACCGGTACCGGCGCTATTTCCTCCACTTCTGGCGACCTGGGATTTGAGTTTGCGGCCTACGGCCCCAATGGTGCAACTCCCAATGCGCCTCTGGCACGAGCCATGCGTGAGTCCGCCCACCGGATTCTGTATACCGTACTCCACTCTCGTGGTATGGACGGCATCGGAATGAACACTAGAATTGTGACCGTCACTCCCTGGTGGCAGACCGCTCTGAATGTAACCCAGATTACTCTGGCTGTGCTGAGCGTCCTGTCTCTGGCTCTGCTGGTAATGGACATGGTTCCCAGTAAGAAAAAGAAGACCAACGAGTAAGTCAAATTAATAGACCGGCTTTGAGGCAACAAACAAGTCCGCCACAGGATCTATGATTCTGCGGTGGACTTGTACTAAACCTAATAAAAAACAATCAAATTGAACCTGGCAGCAACGATCAATGATACTCGAACTCACACTTCGAGCTGATGTATACAAAGTTCTGCAACAGTAGATAAGGAGAAGCTTGATGCGAAACAGCATTTCATTAAACCAGGATTGGACCTTTTATGGCCCTCAGGGCACACCTGAACAAATCAATCTGCCCCACACCTGGAATGCATCAGACGGACAGGATGGCGGTAACGACTATTGGCGCGGTACCTGTATCTATAAGAAAACATTTTCCATGCCGGAATTCGACCCGAATACCCAGACCGTGTATCTGGAATTCCAGGGCGTAAACGCCTCGGCTGATGTGGAACTCAATGGTAAAACTGTCGTTCAGCACGATGGTGGCTACTCTACATTCCGGGTGGAGATAGCTGATATGCTCTGCAAAGAAAACCATATGACCGTTCGTGTAGACAACGGTATCAACGATCGGGTATACCCACAGAAGGCGGATTTCACTTTCTATGGCGGCATTTACCGTGATGTAATGCTTCTGGTGGTGAATAAATGCCATTTTGATATGGATTATTTTGCGGGCCCCGGTCTGCAAATCACCCCCACAGTGAAGGATAACTCCGGTGTGGTACGGGTGCAGTCCTGGACCAATACGGAAGATCCGGAAGTGGAGGTTGTTCTGACCGACGCCTCCGGCGCAACGGTGGCCGAAGGTAGAGGAACGGACGTGACTCTGGAGATCCCTGAAGTGCATCTTTGGGACGGCGTCAAGGATCCGTATCTTTACACCGCTACACTGCGGCTGATGAAAGACGGGGAAGTGCTGGATGAGATCTCCAGTCGGTTTGGTGTCCGCACATTTCAGGTGGACCCCAAGAAGGGCTTCTTCCTCAACGGACGGTCCTATCCGCTCCACGGTGTATCCCGCCATCAGGACCGCAAGGGCCTGGGTAATGCCCTGACGCGGGAGCATCACGATGAGGACATGGCCCTCATCCGTGAAATTGGCGCAAATACGATTCGTCTGGCCCATTACCAGCATGATCAGTATTTTTATGACCTGTGCGACCAGTACGGTATGATCGTCTGGGCGGAGATTCCTTATATTTCCGAGCACATGCCAAACGGACGTGAGAATACCATCAGTCAGATGAAGGAACTCATCGTCCAGAACTATAACCATCCATCTATTATTACCTGGGGCCTGTCCAACGAAATCACCATCTCCACCAAGGACAAGGCGGATATGATGGACAACCATCGGGTACTCAATGATCTGTGCCACAGCATGGATCCCACCCGTCCCACCAGCCTGGCCTGCTATGCTGTGTGTGGCCCCTTCAATCCTGTGGCTCATATTTCTGACCTTGTGTCATGGAACCTGTACCTGGGCTGGTATGTACCTGGCCGATTCCTCAACGACCTGTGGATCAGCTTCTTCCATAAGGTTTATCCCAAGCGCTGCCTGGGATATTCCGAATACGGCTGCGAGGGTATGCCCAACCTGCACTCCTCCAGACCCCGTCGTGGTGATCACACTGAGGAGTATCAGGCAATCTACCATGAGTTCATGCTCAAGTGTTTCAAGCGTCATCCCTATATGTGGAGCACCCACGTTTGGAATATGTTTGACTTTGCTGCTGACGCCCGTGATCAGGGTGGTGAGCCCGGCATGAACCACAAGGGACTGGTAACCTTTGACCGTAAGCTCAAGAAGGACAGCTTCTATGTTTATAAGGCTTACTGGAGCAATGAACCCTTTGTCCATCTGTGCGGCAGACGGTATGCAGACCGCACGGAAGCAGTTACTACAGTCAAGGTTTACTCCAATCAGAATGAGGTTTCCCTCTACTGTGACGGAAAGCTTCTGGAGACCAAGCAGGGTGAGAAGGTATTCACCTTCAAGGTGCCCCTGAACGGTCAGGTGAAGCTGGAAGCAAAGTCCGGCGAGTGCCGTGACGTAATGACCCTTCGTCGGGTAGAAAAACCCAATTTGGATTATAAACTTAAAAAGCAAAAGAGCACCAGTGCAAACTGGGTGTAAAAGCGGGTGTGTCCCCGCATGGATAGAAGTATCCATATATTGTAAAGAAATTAATTGTAAGGAGTTCAATCCGCAATGAAAAAAGACTCTGAACAGAGGACTGCGCTTAATCGAGCAAAAACATATCAGCTAGTTCTTTTTCCGCTCAACAACGGCGCTACCAATGTGTACTTTGTACTGATTTTGTCCTATATCGCCCAGTTCGGATCCAGCATCCTGCATCTGGGTATTTTCGCATCCATTATGGTTACCGTAATGCGTGTGTTCGATGCGATCACCGACCCGATCATCGGCGCAATGATGGACCGGACCGACACGAAAATCGGTAAATTCCGTCCCTTCATGATTTTGGGCAGCGTTGTGATGGCACTGAGTGTTATTGCACTTTATGTTCTGCTGCCGCTTGTTCCCGAAACCATGATGCCGCTGCGCTATATCGGATTCACCGTCATTTACTTTATCTGGGTTCTGGGCTATACATTCCAGACCTCCGTTACTCGTGCCGGTCAGACTGTTCTGACCAACGACCCCAATCAGCGTCCTATGTTCACTATTTTCAATACCGTCGGTTCTTTGGCTGGCATGGGCATCATGCAGTTCCTGATCCCCCTGGTCAAGGCTGGTTATGACGTGAAGGACGCAGCTGGTAACATCGTTGTTTCCGGTTATGCAAATCCTGTTGTCTACCGTATCATTGTTCCTATCGGCATCGCTATTTCCGTATTCCTGACCATTCTGGCAATCATCGGTATTGCTGCCAAGGATCGTCCTGAGTTCTATGGTCTGGGCGGTCATCAGGAGAAGGTCAAGCTCTCCGAATACATGGAGATTATCAAGGCCAACAAGCCCATGCAGCGTCTGATGGTTGCAGGTGCTGGCTGTAAGCTGGCTCTGGCTATTGCAACCAACACCACTGTTCTGCTGGCTCTGTACGGCATCATGATGGGCAACTACAACTCCCTGTACCTGCCCACGATGGTTCTGGGTTATGTGTGTGCCGTTCCTTTCTTCCTGCTGTCTATGCGTACCAGCCAGAAGCAGGGCCAGCGTGCATCTCTGATCCGCTATGTCTTCGTGGCTCTGGTCAGCTATGTGGGCGTGCTGGTGCTGCTGCTGATCAGCGATCACAGCAACCCCAACCTGATGCTCGCTTTCCCGTTTAGCGGCGGCAATGCAATCAACCTGTATACCATCCTGTTCATGGTATTCTTCGGCATTGGCTATGGTGCCTACTATGCAACTGCTGATATGCCCATTCCCATGGTTGCTGACTGCTCTGACTATGAGACTTACCGTTCCGGTAAGTATATTCCCGGCATTATGGGTACCATGTTCTCCCTGGTCGATAAGCTGGTGTCCTCTCTGGCTCAGACTCTGGTGGCAGTTATCTTCCTGCTCTGCGCTGGCCTGTCTGATCTTCCAACCGACAGCACCCCCTATTCCTTCGGAATCAAGGTGGCAGTCATTGTTATGTTCTGCGTCATTCCCATGCTGGCATGGATTGCAACGCTGCTGGCTATGAAGGGTTACAGCCTCACCGGCAGCAAGATGAAGGAAATTCAGGCTGTCAACGCTGCTCGTAAGGTTGCCATTGAGGATGGTATGACTGTTGAGGAAGCTATGGAGAAGTATCAGACTCTGGACCAGGTGCCTGATCACCTGAAGATCTGAAATAAAAGATATTACCAGACTGTAGCTGTGAAGCGACCACTATTAAGTGGCGCTTCATACGCTCCAGCGGTGTAGACGAAATGCACATCAGTGGAGGTACTTCTGGGCGGAAGCAGTTTGAGAAGTTTGCTCAGACTCTGGCTCAGGACATCTGCAACCCCGTGTATCACCGGTGCGGGATCATGCTACCGGGATGCAATACGGTAGGTTAACATTCGACAGAAAAGAGTGGGCCATCGATTTGAGAACGATTTTCAAGAAGGCCAATAAAACCGGCTACATGGAGTAGCCGGGCTCTTTTGTTTACGTAGAGAGAAAAGAAAAGTTGTTTAGTATCCCCCTGCATGAGGGAGCGTATTGAAGTTCTGGCTGCATGCGCAGACAGGGAAAGGAGAGAGAATTTCTATGGGTTATGATTATCTGGTTGTGGGCGCTGGACTGTTCGGTGCAGCGTTTGCCCGTCAGATGACGGATGCCGGGAAAAAGGTGCTGGTAATTGAGAAACGAAATCACATTGCTGGCAATGTGTATACAGAGGAGATAGAGGGTATTCAGGTACACCGCTATGGAGCTCATATTTTTCATACCAGCGATACGGAAATCTGGAATTATGTTAATCGGTTTGCGGAATTCAATCGCTATACCAATTCCCCGGTAGCTAACTATCACGGAAATCTGTATTCGCTCCCTTTCAATATGTATACCTTTAACCGGATGTGGGGCGTGACTTCGCCGGAAGAGGCGAAAACCATCATAAGTCACCAGCGGAAAGAGGCCGGTATCACAGGACCCCGCAATTTGGAGGAACAGGCGATTTCCTTGGTGGGAACCGATCTCTATGAGATATTGATCAAGGGCTACACAGAAAAACAATGGGGCAGACCTTGTACAGAGCTACCTGCTTTTATTATCAGGCGGCTTCCTGTTCGCTTTACATTCGATAATAATTACTTCAATGACCGTTATCAGGGTATTCCTATGGGCGGCTATACAAAAATGGTTGCCAATATGCTCGAGGGTATTGAAGTACGTCTGGAGGAGGACTATCTTCAGAATAAGCAGATGTGGGATGCATCCGCTCAGAAGGTAGTTTATACCGGACCGGTGGATGCCTATTTCCACAACTGCTTTGGACCGCTTTCCTATCGTTCCATTCGGTTTGAGACTGAGGTGTTGGATACGCCCAATTTCCAAGGAAATGCGGTCATTAATTACACGGACCGTGAGACTCCTTATACCAGAATTATTGAGCACAAGTGGTTCGAGTTTGGAACACAGCCCAAAACGGTGGTTTCCAGGGAATATAGCCTGGAGGCCTGCCCGGGTGCGGAGCCCTATTATCCGGTCAATGATGAGACCAATAACACCCTATACAAGAAGTATCGGGAACTGGCATTGAAAGAGCCCAAAACGCTTTTTGGCGGCAGACTAGGAGAGTATCGCTATTACGATATGGATAAAGTGTTACATTCTGCCTTGGAGCTGGCAAAGAAAGAAATTTCTGCAGAGGAAACATGAACATGAAATTATTGACAGTTGTCATCCCTTGCTATAATTCACAGGATTATATGGAAAAATGTATCCGCAGCATTTTGCCCGGTGGTGAGCGCGTGGAGATTATCATTATTGATGATGGATCCAAGGACAACACCGGACGAATCGCGGACGAATATGCCGAGAAGTATCCTTCTATCATCCGGGTGATCCATCAGGAAAACGGCGGACACGGTGAGGGAATCAACCAAGGCTTGCTCCATGCGTCCGGGCGATATTTCAAAGTCGTGGACAGCGATGATTGCCTGAGCAATGATCTGCCCGCCTTTTTGGACTATCTGGAGCAGTTTGATCGGCAGGGAGGAACTGATCTGGTGGTCACCAACTATTACTATGTTCACAGTGATGGCGTGGGTGATCGATCCATCAATTACAGTAATGCACTGCCGAAAAATCGTGTGATGAAGTGGTCTGAGACCAAGTCATTCCGGGTTCATCAGCTTCTGACCATCCACTCCTGTACCTTCCGGACTGAGGTGATGCGCCAGAGTGGAGTGAACCTGCCTAAGCACACCTTCTATGAGGACAACCTCATGGTTTTCGCGGTTCTGCCGTACGTCAAACGACTCAGCTATCTGAACATTGACCTATATCGGTATTCCATCGGCCGTGAGGGACAGTCAGTTCAGAAAGATATTATGATGAGCAGATACAACCATCAGATCAGAGTGACGCAGCTGTGCTTTGAATCGGTCCACTTGGATACCGTTGCGGACAAGCGGCTTAAAAAGTACATGAAGCACGAGCTTTTCATGATGTTCGCCATTGCGACCCTATATACGCGGCTGAATCAGAACGAAGATGCTGAACGGGATCTGGTTCAGCTGTGGAAAAACTGTGAATTATTTGATGCTCGATATACGCGGATGCTTCGCCGTTCTCCACTAGCACTGATCAATATGCCTGGAAAAGCCGGCATGAAATTTGTCAAACTGATCTATGGCTTTGCCCACAAAGTGGTGCGCTTCAACTGATCTGGTTTAGGTTAGATGTTACGCTTAGAGATTCTGAAGACAGCTTGATACAGCGTAACACATAATCTGCGAAGGAAGTTTTTTGAAAGATACGGTACAATCCCAATTGGGGCTGTACCGTATCTTCTTTTTTGCGTTATGCGATGAAGCAGCAGTCCTGTGGATTCTCTCGGACTGCCTTTATCATTGTCTGGATTTATCGTTGTTGTGAACCTCAATGCGCTGGATCAGGGAATTCATAAGGGTTGGAGTCAGTTTTCAGTGTGTTGTTCTTCTTTGCCATCATATAGAGAAACACGGGCTCATAACAGCAGACAAAGTCTGATAGGTCGCTGCTTGCTTCCGGTGCAAGTCATTCAAGCACCACATTGCGGATGTAGTGTATCGTGCAGCTTCCTCTGCCGAGATTGAAAAGAGAAAATACTGAATTTAAGCAGATAAAGAGATCTAAATAAGCCCGTACCATTTCTTTTGACCCAGCCGAACTCATATAGTGATTACATATGCGTGACGTGTAAAAAATCACAGCAGGGCCAAATCGAACCCTGCTGTGATTGCTTCTAGGAGTTAATCAATTTTCGCTTAAATTATAGTTTCAACAACCTGATTGCTCTTTTGGAGCAATCCTTCCCAGGCATCCGTAAGTGCTTTGACAGCCCTGTACGAAGCGATGGGACACAGAAATGGGTGGACTTCGCTCATACCTTCTGGCATGTGGACTGTGTGCGCAAGCAGAGCCTCAACGCCTTCTCTGAACGCTACCGGAAGTGGTGCAAGCGCCACGGTTATCTCTTTAAACAGAGCAATGCAGAACGCTGTTGTACTGGTTCTTAAATCCGAGGTAACTAAGGTGTTCGTATAGGAAGCGGCAAACCAGCTCACCAGCATCTCACGCTCTGTAGAAACCTATCGTGCCGAAATGGAACGGCTTGCATCCATGCTGCCGGAATACCCCTGTAGTGATGGAGATGTATGGCGTTGGAAAGTCCTTTGGGCCGCAGCTTATGGCAAAGATTGGCGATGTGCGCCGCTTTGAACGAAAGCAATCCCTGGTTACTTTTGCCGGTATTGATCCCATGCCCAACCAGTCCGGCGACAAGAACATAAGGAGCAACAAATCCTCCAAACGAGGATCTCCATATCTCCACAAAACCCTGTTCAATGTCATGGGGATATACTTGAAATGCGTTCCCCA
>RCNI01000766.1_pt1 | contig 18944 bp, 34 predicted proteins | sample 2041151 | NCBI WGS metagenome assembly RCNI01 (sample SAMN09708214, study PRJNA481090) | feces metagenome | isolation source: feces | place: Antarctica: Albino Rookery | reverse complement strand
CGGCGTCTTTTCTTTACAGGGCTTCAGCTGCCCCCGATAGCTTGTCCGCTCTCTGCTGAGCAAAGCGTACAAGCTTTTTCTAATCTTACAGAGAATCAGAGCATGGCCAGCAGCTTCTGCTTGGGTACCAGACCCACGCTGCGGTTGACTTCCTTGCCATCCTTGAACAGAATCACAGTGGGAACATTCATGATGCCGAACTTGGCAGCCAGATCGCCTGCTTCGTCCACGTCAACCTTGCCTACAACGACCTTACCTGCCTGCTCCGCAGCAATTTCATCAATCACGGGAGCCAGCATCTTGCAGGGACCGCACCAGGTGGCCCAGAAGTCCACCAGAACCGGCAGCTCGCTGCCCAGTACTTCCTTTTCAAAATTTTCGCTTGTGATCTTCAATGCCATAACGGCGCCTCCTTTTAACATCAAGTACTTCTGAATTTTTTATATTATACCCAGTCTACGGCATCTTTTGCAAGGGTATTCACAAAAAGTTCAGGATCTTTTCCGGCCGCCGGGTATGTTCGTCTGCTTCTCAGTGCTCGCCGCACTCATCGGCGTGCTCATGAGAATGGCATACAGAACCGGTGCTCTTCAGCTCACCGCGCAGGTAAGCCTCAACGTTGGTGCGGGCATCGCCGGAAGCACCCACGATCACTTCCACGTTGCGCTCGTTGAAAATATCCACGGCACCGCCGCCCATACCGCCGGCGATGATGACTTCTGCGCCCTTGTCGGCCAGGAAGTTCGGCAGAAAACCGGGCTTATGGCCGGGATTGGGGATGCTGTTTTCAGCGGTGATTGCGCCGTTCTCGGCATCGAACAGGATGAAGTTTTCGCAATGACCAAAGTGACCTGCAACTGTGTTGCCCATAGCAGCTACTGCAATTCTCATAATCCATAATCTCCTTTAACTATTAATCCGTATTTCTATGTTCAAGCGGACTGTTTGTTCCGCTTGTCGTTAATGAACAGGGACTTTCTTATAAATACAGCACCTGGCCGGTTCCCAGATAGCCCAGCTGATACCCCAGCTGTTTTTTCAGGAATTGGTACTGGGGTACACCGGTGCAATGTCCGGTCCAATATCGGGTGGGAAACTGCTGCAAAATTGCAGCTGCTTCTTCCAGACGCCGACGGCCTTCCCCTTCCGGGTCCAGCTTTGCAAAATGGAATCCGCCGATCAGCACATCCGGCTGGAACCAGGTCTGAATATTCAAAATACCTTTGTGGGAACATCCGCTCAGCAATACCGTCCGGTTATTTTCCCGGATCAGCAGATACTGCTCGTGACGGAAATCCTCCGGCAACCACTTTCCGTCCTGATACATACTAAGACCGGCACTGTCCAGCCCATAGGGCTTTGCGCGCTCGTTACAGGAATAAAGCTCCAATTCCTCATCAATGACCAGAGCATCATTCACCGGAATCAGCCGGGGATTTTTTGCCAGCTCCCGGTCAATGCCGATGAAGCGATCTTTGTGGCCGTGAGATTCAAAGGCATGGCAATTCAGATACACCGGTGCGGTGTGATTCAATTCCAGAAAACGTGCCAACCCGCCACCGTGGTCATAGTGTCCATGAGAAATCACTGCGAGATCCACCTGTGACAGATCAATTCCCAGTCTGCGGGCATTTTCGGCGAATGCCGGGCTTTGGCCTGTATCAAACAGAAGTTTATGCCGTTTTGTTTCCACATACAGGCTCAGACCATGCTCTGTAAGCATATCCGGCCGGCCTGCTGTATTTTCCATCAAGACATGGATTTTCATGGCTTCTCCTCCAAAATTGCCATGGTACGCTGATATACATCATACAGCGCATCGCGTGCCGGGCAGTCATATTCCGCAATGCTGACTCCTGCGTTAATCGCCTGAGATGCACGCTTATCATAAGGCACCTTGCCCACAAACGGAATATTTTGCTCAGCACAATACTCCTCGATCTTCTGCGCTTTATCCGGGCTTGCATCCCACTTATTGATGCATACGGCCACCGGTGTGCACAGCATGGCGGCTGTTTTTACCACGCGCTGCAAATCGCTGAGGCCGGACAGAGAAGGTTCTGCCACAATCAGCACCAGATCCACACCGCTCACCGATGCAATCACCGGGCAGCCGATTCCGGGGGAACCGTCGATCACGGCAAGCTCCACATCTCCGGCTTTTCCGGCACAGGACAGCATATCGCTTTTTACCTGGCTGACCAGCTTACCGGAATTTCCGCGCCCCATCTTGAGGGTCGCTGTGGCAAAAATGCGCTCATCATTCCACAGATTTCGCGTACCCGCCAGGTCCTGATGCAGTTTCACTGCCTGCTGCGGGCAAATGTGTTCGCAAACACCGCATCCCTCACAGGCAAACTCATCCACCTTCCACGCATCGTTTTCCCGACGAATGGCTCCGAAGCGGCAGCTCTGAGCACAGGCACCACAGTCTGTGCAGGCTGTTAAATCAATTTGCGCTTTATCTCCGCCAAAGAAGGGCAGCTCTTCCGGCTGGCCCTGCTGCGAGTTCACAATATGCAGATTCGGAGCATCCACATCGCAATCCGCCACAGCCCTGGCCGAAGAAAAATGAATAAAGGCTGCTGCCGTGGTGGTTTTTCCGGTTCCGCCCTTACCGCTTAAAATCAGAAGCTGTTTCACTGTACTGCACCCCCGATCTTTTCAAGCAGGTTGGCAAACCGCTCTTTCATCGCAGTATCTTCTTCGCAAATCAGCTTGCCCTCTGCGCACAGAGCCGCCATCTGCTCATTGTAGGGAATGCGTTCCAGCACCGGAACATTGTGCTCTGTACAAAAATTTTCCAGCGGCGCATAGGCTTCATCCATCTTATTGATGACAACACCGCAGGTTTTTTTCATCAGGCTGACCAGCTGGTAAACCATTTTGAAATTATGAAAACCAAACGCGGTGGGTTCTGCCACTAGAATGCAGTAATCCGCATCTTCTACGCTCTCCATCACAGAGCACGCACTGCCCGGCGGACAATCAATTACGCTCAGGCCATCAAAGGCACGGGCTTTTGCCAGTGCAGCCCGAATTACCGGAACACCGGAAGCTTCGCCCAGATTCAGCTCGCCTGTAACAACCCGGGTCTGACCGTGCCAGCCCTCTTCCAGGTGGCCAACTGCGCGCTGCACCTCGCTGACCGCCCCTTCAGGGCAGACCATGGCACAACCGCCGCAGGCATGGCACACTTCCGGAAATACAAGCATCTTCTTTTTAATATAAACCAGCGCATTGAATCGGCAAAAATCCACACACTTGCGGCATCCGGTACACGTTTCCAGATCAAAACCGGGAATCTGCACCGACACTTCCTGCTGGGTAATCTGCTGAGGTTTTAAGAACAGACGCCCGTTCGGCTCTTCCACATCGCAGTCAATGTAAAGTGCATTGCCTGCTGCAGCTGCCAGATTGGTGCTGATTAACGTTTTGCCCGCACCGCCTTTGCCGCTGAGAACTGCCAGCCTCATTGATGGCCATGGAAGCCTGCATGGAAATGGGTCAGAATTTCCAGCTTCCCCTCCTGCAAGGCAGCCAGATTCTCTGCTGCGCTCTTGCCCTGGGATTTATAAATGGTCATCTGAGCAGCCTTGAGCACTTCTGCTGCATTTTCACCACAGCGTACCGTAATCAGTACATCTGCTTCCTGATCTGCCACAAACTGCGCAGCCTTCAGGCCAGCGCCGCCCTGCGCCTGTGCAGCGGGATTTTCCACAATCTGCTGAGCACCGGTCTGCTGGTCGTGAATCAGAAAAAACGGAGCACGTGCAAACACCACGCACACATCCTGTTTATTTTCATCCAAAGGGATCGTGATTTTCATACTGTTTCCTCCTTTGTTTTCTGCAATCGTATTTTGCCGCACACGGCAGCCGGGACATCCGCAGTGGTTCTGTCCATCGCACAGACGATATTGGCCGCCCTCTATTTTCAGATAAAGGCCATCCACCAGAGCCTGTGCCACTTTACGCCGGGCCGAGGTATAGATCTGCTGAACCGTTGTGCGGGCCACCTCCATCCGCTGACCGCACTCCTCCTGTGAAAGGCCCTCTTTATCAATCAGACGAATCGTTTCGTATTCATCCACCGTCAAGGTCACTGCACCTTTCGGCTTGCTGCCGCTGGCCGGTGCAAACTCCAGGGTATTGGGCATACAGCACACACGTCTGCACTTTGTTGGTCTTGGCATCGCATCCACCTCCGGGATTTATTTCTGACATATGACATTAATAAATATTATAGTCCTTTAATGGCATATGTCAATAACATCTGAATAAAAAGAAAATCCCCGGCTGCGTTTCCACAGTCGGGGATTGAATACGGGAATCTTACTTTGCCTTGCCGGTCTTCTGCAGCAGAGCCTGGATCTTCTCGTGGGGATCGATGATCTCGCTGACGCTCATGTCGTGGTTGATAGCAGTGATGAAGTATGCAATGTACTTGGACACGTCAACTTCAAAGAACCACTCACGGCTGCGCAGCTCAGGAGTGCGGTAGGTCAGGTTGGTGCCCAGCACTGCACTGATGGCGCCCTCTTCGTAGGCCTTGTCGAAAGCTTCCAGGCCGTTGGTGAACAGAGGATAGGTTGCGTTGGCAATCACGCGGGCAGCACCGCGCTTCTTCATAGCATAAGCGATGTCCAGCATGGAATCGCCGCTGGAGATGATGTCGTCAGAGATGAACACAGTCTTGCCCTCAACGCTCTCGCCCAGATACTCATGAGCAACGATGGGGTTGCGGCCATTCACCATGCGGGAGTAGTCACGACGCTTGTAGAACATACCCAGGTTTACACCCAGCACGCTGGAGTAGTACATATTGCGGTTCATAGCGCCTTCATCCGGGCTGATTGCCATGAAGTGATCACGGTCCAGCTGCAGATCAGGCATATGCTGCAGCAGAGCCTTCAGTACCTGGTAAGTAGGCATTACGCTGTCGAAACCAATCAGAGGGACAGCGTTCTGCATACGGGGGTCGTGTGCGTCGAAGGTGATGATGTTGCTCACACCGATGCTTTGCAGCTCCTGCAGTGCGTAAGCGCAGTCCAGGCTCTCACGAGCGGTGCGGCGATGCTGACGACCGCCGTACAGGTTGGGCATCACCACGGTGATGCGGTGGCCCTTGCCGCTGGCTGCCTGAATCAGGCGCTTCAGGTTGGCAAAGTGGTCATCAGGCGACATATGGTTCTCATTACCAAACAGATTATAGGTCAGGCTGTAGTTGCCGGGGTCTACCACGAAGTACAGATCCACGCCGCGAACACTCTGACGAATCAGGCCCTTAGCATCGCCAGACTGGAAACGGGGGCAATCACTGGGGATGATGAAGGTATCCTTTTGGATGCCTGCCTCAGCTGCCCAAGTAACCAGATGCTTATCAATTTTTGCACCCAGTTCTTCAGCACCGGGCACAACAATCAAACCCAGCTCTGCTACGCTCTTCTGTGCGTCAAAGAATACTTTTGCACTGCTTGCCTGTGCCATGCCTTTCAACACGCTCCTTAATCTTGTAATTCCCAATATTCATTTTTGGGTTTCCCGGCGATCGCTCCGCCCGCAGAAACTTGTTCTTTCAAGTAAGATTTTATCACATACGGCCGGAAAACAACAGGGCTCTTTGCCGTGCAGGCGGTATTTTCTGCGCCTTGTACAGCCCTACCCTGCTTTTGGCATAACTCTTAGCGCTTTTGCCGAAAAGCCTTGCAGTTCCTATCATGAAACAGTATAGCCGCAAAATTTTTTGTGCAAACGAAAAAGTGCCGTCCGGGGAAATCCCCGAACGGCACTTTATAACATGGATTGGCTTTAAGCCTTAGACCAATTCGATGATGGCCATCTCGGCAGCGTCGCCGCGGCGAGCGCCAGTCTTGATGATGCGGGTATAGCCGCCGTTGCGGTCGGCATACTTAGGTGCATACTCATCGATCACCTTTTTAGCAACAGTCTCCTTGGTGATGTAGGAGAAGATCTGACGCTTGGAGTGCAGATCCTCTTTCTTGCCAAGGGTAACCATCTTCTCGGCCATGGAACGAACTTCCTTGGCGCGGGTGACGGTGGTCTCGATTTTTCCATTCTCGAACAGATAAGTCACCATTGCACGCAGCATTGCGTTACGGTTATCGGTGGCTCTGCCAAGCTTTCTGGTACCGGGCATCCCGTTTCACTCCTTTGCAGTAATTACTCGTCGTCTTTGCTGAGTTGGAAGCCCAGGGAGTCCAGCTTTGCCACGACTTCCTCCAGGCTCTTACGGCCGAGGTTACGGACTTTCATCATCTCTTCCTCGGACTTGTTGATCAGGTCTTCCACCGTGTTGATTCCGGCACGCTTCAGGCAGTTGAAGGAGCGCACAGACAGATCCAGTTCTTCGATGGTCATCTCCAGAGCCTTCTCCTTGCCCTTATCGTCCTTTTCTACCATGATCTCGGCGCCCAGACCCTCTTCAGACAGGTTGACAAACAGGTTCAGGTGCTCAGTGAGCACACGGGCAGCCAGGCTCACAGCCTCCTGGGCGGTGCTGGTGCCGTCGGTCCAAACCTCGATGGCAAGCTTGTCGTAGTCGGTGATCTGACCTACGCGGGTATCTTCAACGGTGTAGTTCACCTTTAAAACGGGGGTATAAATGCTGTCTACGGGAAGAGTGTTAATGTCATTCTTCTCCAGCACAGCCTGCTTATTGCGCTCCGCAGGCACATAACCGCGACCCTTGTCGAAAGTGATCTCCATAATGAGCTTTGCGCTTTCGTCCAAAGTAGCAATGTGCCATTCGGGATTCAGAATCTCGATCTCGTCGCTCTGTTTGATGCTTCCAGCGGTAACCTCGCCTTCGCCAGTAGCCTCGATACGCACAGTCTTGGGGCCGTCGCAATACAGTTTTGCAGCAACACCCTTCAGGTTCAGCACAATCTCGGTTACATCTTCCTTGACGCCCGGGATAGTGGCAAACTCATGGACTACGCCATCGATCTTAACACTGGTAACAGCAACGCCGGGAAGCGATGAGAGCAGGACACGCCGTAAGCTATTGCCCAAAGTGATGCCGAAGCCGCGCTCCAGAGGCTCGACCACGAACTTGCCGTAGCGGCCGTCGGGAGACAGGCAGGCGGTATCGATCTTGGGGCGTTCGATTTCCATCATACAAAAACCCTCCTAGGTGGACCGGCTGCCAAAAGCAGCCGGCCTGTGTGTTCGCGTTCCCTACGCCGAAGTGGATTACTTGGAGTACAACTCGACGATGAGGCGCTCTTCCACGGGGAAGTCGACATCCTCACGCAGGGGCAGAGCAACAACGGTGCCCTGAAGGGTGTTCTTTTCGCGGGTCAGCCACTTGGGCAGAGTTACCACGGGGGCATCCTCACCCAGCAGGCTCTTGAACTTCTCGCTCTTGGAGCTCTTCTCGGAAACAGCGATTACGTCGCCGGCCTTCACCTGATAAGAGGGGATGTCGACGCGCTTGCCGTTCACCAGGAAGTGGCCGTGGCTGGTCAGCTGACGAGCCTCACGGCGGGTCTTAGCGAAGCCCAGACGGAACACTACATTGTCCAGACGGCGCTCCATCATAACCAGCAGATTCTCGCCGGTCTTGCCGGGCATACGGGCAGCCTTCTCGTAGCAAGTACGGAACTTCTTCTCCATAACGCCGTAGACAAACTTAACCTTCTGCTTCTCGTTCATCTGCAGAGCGTACTCGGACTGCTTCTTACGCATCTGGCCCTTGGGGTTGCGCTTGGTGGTCTTCTTCTCGTAGCCCATAACGGCCGGGGACAGGTTCAACGCCTTGCAACGCTTGGCGATGGGCTGCATATTTCTAGCCATGTGTCATTACCTCCTATAAGTGATCAGACGCGGCGGCGCTTCGGCGGGCGGCAGCCATTGTGGGGCACAGGAGTGACGTCCTTAATCAGGGTCACTTCCAGGCCAGTGGCCTGCAGCGCGCGGATGGCAGCCTCACGGCCGGAACCCGGGCCCTTCACGTACACTTCCACAGTCTTCATGCCGTGGTCGATCGCTACCTTAGCAGCGGTCTCAGCAGCAGACTGGGCAGCGAAGGGAGTGCTCTTACGGGAACCACGGAAGTTCAGACCGCCAGAGCTGGCCCAAGAAATGGTGTTGCCTTGCGTATCGGTAATGGTGACGATAGTGTTGTTGAATGTGCTCTGAATATGAGCAGCGCCGCGCTCAACGTTCTTGCGCTCACGGCGCTTGGCGCGGACGGCGCCCTTCTTAGCAGCAGCTTTAGTTGCCATTTCTGTTCCTCCTTCTGCTTATTTCTTCTTGTTCGCAACAGTGCGCTTCGGGCCCTTACGGGTACGAGCGTTGGTCTTGGTGCGCTGGCCGTGCACAGGCAGGCCCTTGCGATGACGCACACCACGGTAGCACTGGATCTCAACCAGACGCTTGATGTCCAGAGCGACATTGCGACGCAGATCGCCTTCAACGACGATGTTGTTCTGATCCAGGTACTCACGGATCAGACCCTCCTGCTCGGGGGTCAGGTCCTTAACGCGAGTGTCAGGATCAATCTTGGTGCCAGCAAGGATTTTCTTCGCAGTGCTGGAACCGATGCCATAGATGTAAGTCAGGCCTACCTCAACGCGCTTCTCGCGGGGCAGGTCAACGCCGGCAATACGTGCCATAGTCTAAAAACCTCCTAAGGTATAACATCCCATGTCCGAGTCGGGGCCTGCGCCGGGAATCTACGCACTCGGCCCCCAAGCGTTTTGGGCTGAATTAGCCCTGACGCTGCTTATGCTTGGGGTTTTCGCAGATGACCATCACGCGGCCTTTGCGCTTGATGACCTTGCACTTTTCGCAAATGGGTTTCACGGAAGGCTTAACCTTCATGATGATGAACCTCCTTTTGACTAGGCGCTTATTTAGAGCGCCAGGTGATGCGGCCCTTGGTGAGATCATAGGGCGACATTTCCAGGGTGACTTTGTCTCCGGGGAGAATGCGGATAAAATTCGTCCGCAGCTTGCCGGAGATGTGTGCCAGCAGCTTGTGGCCGTTGGCCAGCTCCACGCGGAACGTGGCGTTGGGCAGGGCCTCCACTACGGTACCTTCCACTTCGATGACGTCTTCTTTAGACAAGCTCTTACCTCCTCATGAGTGTCGCCGGAGCCGATGCGTCATAATCTGCAATGGCCTGGCGGAGCTTTTGGTCGTTCTGCAGGATTTCATCCGGCAAAACGGTGGCGATGGGGGCCACATGTTTCCTCTTTTTGCGCTTTGGCTTTGCCAAGCTGCGCAAAGAACCGTCTGCCAGAAAAAGCATCTGGCCTTCCACAGCCATAACGGCAAAGGTTCGGGTCTTATCCCTGCCTGAACGGGAGCGGACAAGCTGTCCTTTAACCAAGTCCATCTTATTCCTCCCAGGCGTGAGTCAGGATCTCAGGCCCGTTGGGCAGAATTGCGATTGTATGCTCAAAGTGAGCAGCCAGACCGCCATCTGCTGTTTTCACCGTCCATCCATCGGGTAGCGTCTTCACGCTGTGGTGCTTCTGGTTCACCATAGGCTCGATGGCGATCGTCATGCCGCCAACCAGCCGTGGGCCGCGACCGGCTGTACCGTAATTGGGCACTTCCGGATCTTCGTGGAGTTCCCGGCCGATTCCGTGGCCCACAAAAGTGCGAACCACAGAAAAACCGTTCTCTTCCACATAAGTCTGCACCGCGTGGCCGATGTCGCCTACGCGATTGCCTACAACCGCGGCATTGATACCACGGTGCAGGCTCTCACGGGTGACATCCAGCAGCCGCTGAGCTTCCAGGTCAAGCTTGCCGCATCCGAAGGTGCAGGCGTTGTCGCCATTGAAGCCATTGATAGCTGCTCCGGTGTCGATGCTGACGATATCACCCGGCCGGATCACGATATCCTTTGTGGGGATACCGTGGATCACCGTGTCGTTCACGCTGATGCATGCCGTGCCCGGGAATCCGTACAAACCCTTAAAGTTGGGCTTGCCGCCGTGCCGTCTGATAAAGTCGAAAATAATCTGGTCGATTTCGGCGGTGGTGATACCGGCCTCGATCGCCATCCCTCCTGCTTTCAGAGCCGCTGCACTGAGAGCGCATGCGCGACGCATGCCATCCAGTTCGTGAGCACTCTTCAAATGGATCATGTGATCATGCCTCCAATGCTTTCAGAAGAAGGGCGGTGGTTTCCGCGATACTCTCGTGGCCGTGCACGACAACCAGCTTACCGCGCTTGCGGTAGAAGTCTACGAGAGGCTCGGTGAGTTCGTGGTACACCTTGAGGCGCTCCAGCACAGTGTCGGGCTCATCATCCTTGCGGGTGATGAGTGCGCCGCCGCAGCGGTCGCACACACCAGGCTTTGCGCTGGGCTTGTGGCTCATGTGGTAGGAAGCACCGCAGGAACTGCACACACGGCGGCCGGTCAGCCGCTGAATGATGTTGTCGTCGGAAACTTCGATGTCTACCACTTTGTCAATGCGTACGCCCATCTCTTCCAGAGCTTCAGCCTGGGCCAGCGTGCGGGGCACGCCGTCCAGGATAAAGCCTTTCTGGCAATCGGGCTGAGCGAGACACTCTTTAATGATACCGATAATCACGTCGTCGGGGACCAGAGCACCCGAGTCAATATAACTCTTGGCCTTAACGCCCATCTCCGTGCCTTCCTTTACGGCTGCGCGGATGATATTGCCAGTGCTGACTGTGGGAATTCCCAGCTTGTCGCATACGATTTCAGCCTGAGTGCCCTTGCCGGCGCCAGGTGCGCCGATCAGAATCAGATTCATGCGCTTATCGTCCCCTTTCTTTAGATTGTCAAGAGCTTACTCCAGGAAGCCCTTGTGATGCCGCATCAGCATGAAGCTTTCCATGCTGCGGCTGGTGTCCAGTGCCACACCAACTACGATCAACAGGCTGGTACCGCCCAGCTGGATGTTTACGCCGGTCAGGTTACCCAAAACGATGGGCATGACGGCAACAACAACCAGGAACAGAGCCCCGATGAAGGTGATCTTGCTGAGCACCTTGGTGATGAAATCGCTGGTAGGCTTGCCCGGGCGGATGCCGGGGATTGCACCATTGTTCTGGCGCAGGTTGTTAGCAATTTCGATGGGGTTGTACTGGATCGAAACGTAGAAGTAGTTGAACGCGATGATGAGCAGCAGATAGATCACGATATACAGCAGGCTTGTATAGTTGAACGTGTGGAAGAAGCTGTACCAGAAGGGATGAGCTTCCTGACTGACGTTGATAAAGCTGCCGATCGTGCCAGGGATGCTGCACAGGGCACTTGCGAATATGACCGGCATAACACCGCTCATATTCACCTTGATGGGAATGTGGCTGGACTGACCACCGTACATCTTGCGGCCCACAACACGCTTGGCGTACTGCACGGGGATGCGGCGCTCGGCGTTGGTCAGGATGACCACGAACACCACAGCTGCCAGTGCCAGAACCAGCATCAGGGGCATGAAGAAGTAATACTGAGGTTTGCCGCTGCGGGCCTGAGCCAGCAGACCTGCCACAGAGCCATACAGACCGCTCCAGCGAGAAATAATACCTGCAAAGATCAGCAGCGAAACACCATTGCCGATGCCCTTGCTGTCGATCTGCTCACCCATCCAGGTCACCAGCATCGAGCCAGCGGTGAAGCTGAGCACGATGACGATGGCGGAGAACCAGAGTTCCCAACCGGTGGAGTAAGCCAGAGCACCCATGGAACGCAGGATAAACCAGTAACCTACGCTCATCAGTACGCTGATGCCACCCGCAGTGTATCGGGTGATCCGGGTAATCTTGCGGCGGCCTTCCTCTCCCTCTTTGGCCATCCGCTCCAGGGCCGGAATGGCCACTGTGAGCAGCTGGATGATGATGGAAGAGTTAATGTAGGGCATGACGCCCAGAGCGAACAGTGCGCACTCAGAAAGAGCGCCACCGCTCATCATGTTCAGGTAGTTGAGCATATTGCCATTGCCGCTGAACATTGTCTGCAGCGCAGCTGCATTGATGTAAGGCACGGCAACGTTACAGCCCAGCCGGAACAGAACGAGGATCATAAAAGTGTACAGGATCCGCCTACGCAGCTCGTCAATTTTCCAAGCCTTGCGAAAAGTCTCGAACACTTAGATCACCTCTGCCTTCCCGCCTGCCTTTTCGATCTTTTCCTTGGCGGAGGCAGTGTAGGCAGCAGCCTTGACGGTCAAGGCCTTGGTGATTTCACCATTGCCCAGCACCTTCACGCCGTCCATGGCCTTCTTAATCAGGCCAGCGTTCTTCAGAGCCTCGGTATCAACAACGCTACCGGCCTCGAACTTAGCTTCCAGGTCGCTAATCTTAACAGTAGCATACTCGGTAGCAAAAATGTTTTTGAAACCGCGCTTGGGCAGACGACGCTGCAGAGGCATCTGGCCGCCTTCGAAACCGGCCTTCTTGGCGCCGGAGCGAGCCTTCTGACCTTTGTGGCCGTAGCCTGCGGTCTTGCCGTTGCCGCTGCCGTGGCCGCGGCCCTTGCGCTTTGCGGCGGTAGCAGAGCCCTCAGCGGGCTTTAAATCATGAAGCTTCATTGTGCTTGCACCTCCTTGCTCTTACGCTTTGGTCACTGCGACCATGTGGGAGATCTTAGCGATCCTACCATTAGTCTGGGCGTTGTCGGGCTGAACGGTAACGTCGCCCACCTTCTTCAGGCCCAAGCTGAGAGCAGTAGCAATCTGCTTCTCGGTGCGGCCGGACAGGCTGCGCACCAGCTTGACAGTGACGGTCTGAGCCTTAGCTGCCTTCTTGGGAGCAGCTTTCTTGGCGGCCGGCTTCTTGGCTGCAGTCTTCTTAGCTGCAGTCTTCTTAGCTGCGGGCTTCTTGGCCGCGGTCTTCTTTTCCTCGGTGGCAGCCTCGGCGGCTACTACCTTCTTCTCGGTTTCTGCCATGTTCGCTGCCCTCCTTAACCAAAGATTTCTTTCACGGTCTTGCCGCGCTTAGCAGCAACATCCTCAGCGCTGACCAGACTGGTCAGACCATTGAAGGTAGCGCTGACAACGTTGCAGGGATTGTTGGAACGCTGGCACTTGGTACGGATGTCCTTAATGCCTGCAGCTTCCAGAACGGCACGCACGGGGCCGCCGGCGATAACACCGGTGCCTTCGGGAGCCGGGATCAGCAGCACACGACCGGCACCGAACACACCCACGATTTCGTGAGGAATGGTGGTACCGTTCATGGGGATCTTCTTCATGTTCTTACGGGCAGTCTCGATACCCTTGCGGATAGCCTCCGGCACTTCGCCGGCCTTGCCCATGCCAAAACCTACAGAGCCCTTGCCGTCGCCCACAACAACCAGAGCGCTGAACTTCATAACGCGGCCGCCCTTAACGGTTTTGGATACACGATTGATGGAAACGACCTTTTCGATCATGCCGTCGTCCACTTCACGATTTCTTCTTTCCTGAGCCATCTGTATCCTCCTCCTTACAGCTTCAGGCCGCCCTCGCGGGCACCCTCAGCCAAAGCTTTTACGCGGCCGTGATACACGAAACCACCGCGGTCAAACACGACAGTTTCGATGCCCTTGGCCAGGGCCTTCTCAGCGATCATCTTGCCAACCTTATTGGCTGCTTCGATGTTACCGCCGAAACCCTCGAAATCCTTGTCCATGCTGGAAGCACTGCACAGAGTGACACCAGCCACATCATCAATGATCTGAGCATAGATGTGCTTGGAGGAGCGGAATACATCGAGGCGGGGACGCTCAGCGGTGCCGCTGATCTTACCGCGAACTCTGCGGTGACGACGAAGACGAGCTTCGTTCTTGTCAGGCTTATTAACCATTGTCTTTCACTCCTTACCTTATTTGCCCTTGCCGGCCTTGCCCTCTTTGCGGATGATGTGCTCACCAACATAGCGGATGCCCTTGCCCTTGTAAGGCTCGGGAGGACGCTTCTCGCGAACTTCAGCTGCGAACTGGCCGACCTTCTGCTTATCGATGCCCTTGATGATGATGTTGTTAGCATCGGGGACTTCGATCTGGATATCTTCGTTCTCGCTCATGATGACCTGATGAGAGAAGCCCAGGTTCATGACCAGGTCCTTGCCCTGCTTAGCTACACGGTAGCCAACGCCCTGAACTTCCAGCTTCTTCTCGTAGCCCTTTACAACACCTTCAACCATGTTGCTGATGATGGTGCGGGTCAGGCCGTGCAGGCTGCGGGCCTGCTTATCGTCATTGGGGCGGGTAACCAGAACTTCATTGCCCTCGACCTTAACGGTCATCATGGGATGATAGTTGGAATGCAGGCTGCCCTTGGGGCCCTTCACGGACACGGTATGCTCGGTCTCATTGACCACAACCTCAACGTCCGCGGGAATGACGATGGGTTTTCTTCCAATTCTCGACATTGTCTTATTGCCCCTTTCTTACCACACGAAGGCGAGTACTTCGCCGCCCACATGAGCAGCTCTGGCGGCCTTGTCGGTCATAACGCCTCTAGAGGTGGAGATGATTGCGGTGCCCAGGCCGTTCATAACCTTGGGCATCTGCTCGCAGTTGGTGTAGATGCGCAGGCCGGGCTTGGAAACACGGCGCAGGCCAGCGATAACGGAGGAACCGTTATCCAAGTACTTCAGGGTCACGCGCAGGGTGCCCTGGGGGGTATCGTCAACCTGCTGAACACTCTTGATGTAGCCCTCTTCAACCAGGATATTGCAAATGGCCTTCTTCAGGTTGGAAGCGGGGATATCTACAGAAGGGTGTTTGGCAGTGCTTGCGTTGCGGATGCGGGTGAGCAGGTCCGCGATAGGATCGGTGATATGCATGCCACTAACCTCCTTAAGGTTTTTTCGTTATTACCAAGATGCCTTCTTCACGCCGGGAATCTCGCCCTTGTAGGCCAGCTCGCGGAAGCAGATACGGCAGATGCCGTACTTCCGCAGATAAGCGTGGGGACGGCCGCAGATCTTGCAGCGGTTGTAAGCGCGGGTAGAGAACTTAGGCTCACGCTGCTGCTTGATTTTCATGGATGTTTTTGCCACTGTAATACCCTCCCTTAGTTGGCGAAGGGAGCGCCCAGAGCCTTCAGCAGCTCCTTGCCCTCTTCGTCGGTTTTGGCGGTGGTGACGAAGCAGATGTCCATGCCGCGCACCGCGTCGATCTTGTCGTAGTCGATCTCAGGGAAGATCAGCTGCTCCTTGATGCCCACAGCGTAGTTGCCGCGGCCGTCGAAGGAGTTGCCATTGATGCCGCGGAAGTCACGAACGCGGGGCAGAGCCACGCTGAACAGACGATCCACGAACTCGTACATGCGCTCGCCGCGCAGGGTAACCTTTGCGCCGATGGGCATGCCTTCGCGCAGCTTGAAGTTAGCCACGCTCTTCTTTGCCTTGCAGACGATAGCCTTCTGACCAGTAATCTGGCCCAGGTCGCTCATGATAGCGTCCATGATCTTGGCGTTTTCCTTAACTTCGCCGCAACCAACGTTGATAACGACCTTTTCCAGCTTCGGGATCTGCATTACGCTCTTGTAGCCAAACTGCTTCATCAGGGCGGGAGCGACTTCCTTCACGTATTTCTCTTTCAAACGTGCCATGTGTCTTTCTCCTTTCCTTACAGCTCAGCGCCGCACTTGCGGCACACGCGCACAGACTTGCCATCCTTTACGGAATGGGCTACACGGGTAGCTTTGCCGCACTTGGGGCAAACCGGCATAACCTTGCAGGCGTACATAGCGCCTTCGGCCTTCACGATGCCGCCCTGCTGACCTTGAGCACGGGGCTTAACGTGCTTGGTGACCATGTTACGGCCTTCCACGATGACCTTGCCCTCCTTGGGGCTAACAGCCAGGACCTTGCCGGTCTGGCCCTTGTCCTTACCGCTGATGATCATAACAGTGTCGCCGGTTTTAACATGAATATTGTTCATTCTTAAAACCTCCTTACAGCGATTCCGGAGCCAGGCTCAAGATCTTCAGGTAGCCGTGCTCACGCAGTTCGCGGGCAACTGGTCCAAAGATACGGGTGCCTCTCGGGTTCTTATCGTCACGGATAATAACTGCAGCGTTTTCGTCAAAACGAATGTAGCTGCCGTCCTCACGGCGCAGGCCATGCTTGCTGCGAACGATTACAGCCTTGACCACGTCGCCCTTCTTAACAGTGCCGCCGGGAGCAGCCTTCTTAACAGAAGCCACCACGACGTCGCCGATGTTAGCATATCTCTTGCGAGAACCGCCCAGCACACGGATGCACATTAACTCTTTGGCACCGGTGTTGTCGGCCACTTTGAGATAAGTTTGCATCTGAACCATAGGTCAGATCCTCCTTTCAAAGTAACAGGCTTATTTCGCCTTCTCAACGATTTCGACCAGACGCCAGTGCTTCTCCTTAGACAGGGGGCGGGTTTCCATGATCTTAACACGGTCACCCACATTGCACTCGTTCTTCTCGTCATGAGCCTTGAATTTAACGGTACGCTTCAGGATCTTCTTGTACAGAGGGTGCTGAACGCTGTCCTTCACGGCAACGACGATGGTCTTATCCATCTTGTTGGACACAACCACGCCTACGCGGGTCTTTCTCAAATTGCGCTCCATCGTTTAACCTCCCTCTTACGCTTTTTCCGCCAGGACAGTCAGCACACGAGCGATGTCCTTCTTGACGGTTTCGATGCGGCCGGGGTTCTCCAGCTGGTTGATGGCGTGCTGAAAGCGCAGGTTGAACAGCTCTTCCTTCAGCTCAGCCAGTTTCTTGTTCAGCTCTACGCCCGACATTTCACGCAGCTCAGCAGCTTTCATTACGCTTCAACCTCCTTGGTGTCTTCCCTGGTAGCAAACTTGCACTTGATGGGAAGTTTGTGCATAGCGAGGCGCAGGGCCTCACGGGCAACGGTCTCGTCAACATCGGCCAGCTCAAACAGCACACGGCCGGGCTTGACCACAGCCACCCAGTACTCGGGGCTGCCCTTACCGGAACCCATGCGGGTCTCGGCAGGCTTCTCGGTAACGGGCTTATCGGGGAAGATCTTGATCCAGACCTTACCACCACGCTTGATGTAACGGGTCATAGCAATACGGGCGGCCTCAATCTGGCGGCTGTCAACCCAGCCGGGCTCCAGAGCAACCAGGCCAAACTGGCCCTGGTTCACGGTGTTACCGCGCATGGCCTTGCCCTTCATGCGGCCGCGGTGAACACGGCGATACTTAACGCGCTTAGGCAGTAACATTACTTGTTGCCTCCTTCCTTGCGGTCGCGGCGGAAGTTGTTCTCCTTCTCCGCGGCGGGCTTAGAGCCCTTCAGCACCTCACCCTTGTAGATCCAAACCTTAACGCCGATGCGGCCGTAGGTGGTAGCAGCCTCTGCAAAGCCGTAATCGATGTCGGCACGCAGGGTCTGCAGGGGGATGGTACCCTCGTGGTAGCTCTCAACGCGAGCGATATCCGCACCGCCCAGACGGCCGGAAACCTGGGTCTTGATACCCTTGGCGCCACGCTGCATAGCACGGCCCATGCACTGCTTCATAGCACGACGGAAGCCGATGCGGCGCTCCAGCTGACCAGCGATGTTCTCAGCAACCAGCTGAGCGTTGGTGTCGATGTTGCGAACCTCAACGATGTTAACGTTAACGCTCTTGCCGATCATCTTTTCCAGCTGTGCACGCAGCTTTTCGATCTCTGCGCCACCCTTGCCGATGACCATGCCGGGCTTTGCGCAGTGGATGTTGACCTTCACCCGGGGGGTGCCGTCCTTGCTGTCCACAGTGCGCTCGATTTCGATCTTGGGAACACCAGCGTTGAACAGCTGCTTCTTCAGCACCTTACGGATCTTGTAATCCTCAACCAGGGTGTCGCCAAACTGATTCTTGGAAGTAAACCAGCGGCTGTCCCAATCTTTGATAACACCCACGCGAATGCCGTGGGGATTGACTTTCTGGCCCATTGTTTACCTCCTTATGCTTTCTCTTTGAGAACCACGGTAATGTGGCTGGTTCTCTTCAGGACGCGGAATGCGCGGCCCTGAGCGCGGGGACGAATGCGCTTCAGGGTGGGGCCGGGAGTGACGAAGCACTCGGCCACGTACAGGCTGTTCTTGTCCATGTTGTGGTTGTTCTCCGCATTAGCGGCAGCAGACTTCACCAGTTTCAGAAGGGGCTCACAGGCGGCCTTCGGGGTGTACTGCAGGATCGCCAGCGCCTTGTCCACAGGCTGGTTGCGGATCAGGTCCAGAACAACCGAAACCTTGCGGGGGCTGATGCGGGCGTATCTAAGATGTGCCCTAGCTTCCATGTTTGTGTTCCTCCTTCTTCTTATTTCGTGGTCTTTGCACCGGCGTGACCCTTAAAGGTACGGGTGGGTGCAAATTCGCCCAGCTTGTGGCCAACCATATCTTCGGTGACATAGACAGGCACGTGCTTGCGGCCGTCATGCACAGCAAAGGTGTGACCAACAAAAGCGGGGAAAATGGTGGAGGAGCGGCTCCAGGTCTTGAGCACGCGCTTCTCGCCGGCGGCGTTCATTTCTTCAACGCGCTTCAGCAGAACAGGCAGGACGTAAGGTCCCTTCTTAATACTTCTACCCATCTTCGATCTCCTCTCTTAACCGTTGGCGCGCTTGACAATGAACTTGTCAGAGCGGTTGTGAGTCTTGCGGGTCTTGTAACCCATAGCCGGCTTACCCCAAGGAGTAACAGGGCCAGGACGACCCACAGGGGACTTGCCTTCGCCACCGCCGTGGGGGTGATCGCAGGGGTTCATAACAGAACCGCGAACTGCGGGACGCCAGCCCATGTGACGCTTACGGCCGGCCTTGCCCAGGTTCACGTTCTCGTGATCCACGTTGCCAACCTGACCGATGGTAGCGATGCAGTTGAGGGGGATGTTGCGCATCTCGCCGGAAGGCAGACGCACCAGAGCGTAACCATTCTCCTTAGCCATCAGCTGAGCCATGTTGCCGGCGCTGCGCACCAGCTGGCCGCCCTTACCGGGGTACAGCTC
>RCNI01000765.1_pt1 | contig 18949 bp, 15 predicted proteins | sample 2041151 | NCBI WGS metagenome assembly RCNI01 (sample SAMN09708214, study PRJNA481090) | feces metagenome | isolation source: feces | place: Antarctica: Albino Rookery | reverse complement strand
TGGGTCACTAAGCTCCCTATTTCCACCAGCTCAAATACTCCTCGAGCCATTTTTCCTTTTACCAGCAGCTTCTATCACCCAAGTACTTTTTACCATATCAAAGTCAAAAAAACAGCATTAGCTGCACCTTTTTCGACAGACTGAAACAGCGCCGAAAGGCGCTGTTTTTTATGTTCTCAGGTATTTAATACAAGGGCGATAACTTCCAAAGTTTCGTCTTTTTCGTTTATCAGGCTGTGCCCCTCGCCGTCGTTTGTGAAGGTGACGTCACCGGGGTGAAGAATGGTCTCAACGCCGTTATCGTTATAAAGAGCCTCGCCCTTTAAAACATAGTAGCACTCACATGTGCCCTTGTGGATGTGCCAGCCTATACCGGCACCCTTTTCAATATAGTTGTGGTTGAAAATCTTGCCCTTATTCAGCATTTCCTCCGGACTCTGCAAGATGCGGCGCACATGCACCGGAGCGGGGCCGTTCTGAATGGTGATTTCTTCAAATATTCTGTCTTTTTCTCTTCTTACCATAATTAAAATCCAAGCTCCTCATCAATTAAAATTACTTCTGTATCCATGCCCATCATGGGACCCCAAAGCACCAGAAGAGCGTTGCATATTCTGCTCTTCATGCGGCAGTCATGGCACTTGCCGTCAATCTTGCAGGGGTTATTGTTATCAAAGCGTCCGCAGTTTTTAACGGCGGCAATGTTTCTCGCTCTGTCCAGAGCAGAATGAAAATCAGGGCGGAGTTTATTCGTACCAGCCACTATGTAGAGCTTCTTATCTCCGTAAACCTGACCTGCAAGGCGGTTGCCCTTACCGTCAATGTTCAGAATTTCGCCGTCCTCGCTGATTGCGTTTGCGCTTGTGATATATACGGGGGAGGAATTGGCTTTCACAATAGTCTCGGGGCCGGGAGTTTTCCAGTGCCAGTAAACTGAATTGTTTTTGCTGAGCTTTTCAAAAAGTCCCAGAGCTTCTGCGGTTTTTGAGCCGCCGATGCCGACATCGGTGTTCTTCACCTCAGAGCAAATGTACTCAGAAGCCTCGGCTCCGGTTTTGAAAAACTTAACATTATATCCCCGAAGCTCAAGATTTTTTATGGCTTTTTCTAAATTCATTACACTCTACCTCCATATAAAATTTCCCGTTCGGTACCATACATTATACTATACCGGACGGGATTTTGGCAATTACAAATTGAACGCCTCCGCCAGCTCTCTGGCGGAAATGGCAAGTGATTTTGCGTACTCCGTATCCTCGGAGGAAACGGCAATGCGGAGAGCCGATGTTTTACTAAGGGGCGAAATGTGCATATTAAATCTGGGGCGCACAAGGCGGATGCCGTCGGAGTAGTCAGCACCCATATCCAGCAGCACTTCGGAAAGGGCGCCCATAAGCTGAGCACGGCTTTTGCATGGACATTCTAGGCAGAAGGATGAATTTTCCGCCTGTTCCTCTGCGTCTTCGTCCTTCGCGGGAATGAAATTTTCCGCCGGATTTATTTTCAGACAGCCGCTTAATGCGTCAACACAGCACTTATAATAAGAAAGGGGAGTACCCACATCGCACCAGTAGCCCTCAATGGGTATTCCCAAAAGCTTTTCACCGCGCTCTAAAAGCAAAGGAAAAAGCTGCTTTCCGAAATCGTATGGCTGACCATCAGGCACAAGCTCCATGGCAGAGGGAGAAATCACATATATGCCGGTATTTACAAGGTCAGTTACCACTCTCTGCCATTTCGGTTTTTCGATAAATGCCCGCACAAGACTGCCCTCGTCGGTGACCGCAAGGCCGTAGCTCAAAGGCTCGCTGTCCCGGTGGAGAGCTATGCTTACGGCGGCTTTTTCCGCCTTGTGCTTTTCCATAAGCTCATTTAGCCGGAAGTCACAGGCCGCATCTCCGCTTATTACCAGAAAATCCTCGTCACCGTAGAAATCCTTGCAGTTTTTTACCCCGCCCGCTGTGCCGAGAGCTTCTTTTTCGACGCGGTAGCTGAGATTTACGCCGAATTTTTCGCCGTTTCCGAAATATTCCATTATATCTTCCGCCCTGTATTTTACGGCGGCACATATATCCGTAAAACCCTGATTTTTTAACAGCTCTATTATATGCTCCATCATGGGTTTTCCAAGCAGTTCAACCATTGGCTTGGGGCGCTCTCCGGACACGGCTTTAAGCCGCTTTCCCTCGCCGCCTGCCATAATAACAGCTTTCAAATCCCTTCCTCCTAATTCCGATATACATTCATTAGTATTAGCAATTTGCAATAGATTATTAGTCCTTGTAAAGAATGTAAGGATATGATAAAATACTACGTTGATTAAATATACTCGCCTTTCCGCATGAATTTTGTAACAAGAAGGAGGAACAGCGATGAAAGGGAATAAAAATATTCAGAGACTTGTTGAGCCGGGCGCAGGAGTATACCTGTTCTTCCTTTTACTATTTGCCGCGGCTACAATGTTCTTTAAAATGTATTATCTCGCCGCAGCAGAGGGCGTTGCAATACTGGTTATTATTGTTTATGTGGTAGTTTTAAAGCACAAAAAGGCTAAAGAACTTGCAGAATATATAGAATCAGTTAAATACGACACCGAAAACGCAAAAAGCAATACCCTTATGAATTTTCCGCTGCCTATTGCCGTTTTCAGAATGGACGATTACAGAATTATCTGGGGCAATGACATCTTCTTCGAGATGTGCGCATCCGATGTGGTGTCAAGACTAGACGCTTCAATTTCCGATTTAGTCCCTGATTTCAGCGGCAAGTGGCTTATGGAAGGTAAAAAGGTTTACCCCAGCATAATGGAGATAGACGGCAAAAAGTACCAGCTCCACGGCAAAATCATCCGTTCCGACAAGGAGGATGAAACTACCGCATTTATGGGTATAGGCTACTTTGTGGATGTTACCGACTACGATAATATCAGACTTGAATACGAAAACTCCCGTCCCGTACCCGGTATTGTGGTTGTGGACAACATGGAGGAGCTTTTTAAAAACCTGACCGAGCGTGATAAAAACGATATAAGAGAGCATATCGATGATAAGCTTTCCCAGTGGTGCAGCGAAAACAAAGGTATTCTCCGCCGCTACGACAGAGACAGATACATGGTCGTTTTTGAAAAACGCTACATTCGGGAAATGAAGGTTCAGAAATTCCCCATTGTTGAGGAAATGCACCAGATTGAAAGCCCAGCCGGCATAAACGCCACCATAAGCATAAGTCTGGGCGAGGACAGTGAAAACATGATAGAGGGTATGCAGTTTGCCGATATGGGGGTTGAGCTTGCCCTTTCCAGAGGCGGAGATCAGGTTGTTATTAAAAACAAGCTGAGCTTTGAATTCTTCGGCGGCCGGGGCTATGAGGTGGAAAAGCGCACAAAGGTTCGCTCCCGTGTTATGGCAAACACTCTGGCAGAGCTGCTGCGGGATTCCTCTCAGGTTCTGGTCATGGGCCACCGCTTTGCAGACCTTGATGCTGTGGGCGCAGCCGTGGGTGTGTGCTGTCTCAGCAGAAAGTGCGCGGTTAAGGCAAATATCGTAATTGATGTAAATAAAACCGCTGCCGGAATGCTAATAGACAGAGTGAGAGAAACCGAGGAATATAAGGATGTATTTATAAGCCCTCAGGAGGCTCTGCTCAAAGCAGACGGACACACTCTTCTGGTGGTTGTGGATACAAACCGCCCCGAACAGGTCGAATATCCCGACCTTTTGAGCGCCTGCAACAGAGTGGCTGTTATCGACCACCACAGAGTTGCGGCTACCTATATACAGAATGCGGCTCTGGGCTTTATTGAGCCTTACGCATCCTCCGCCTGCGAGCTTCTCACCGAAATCCTGCAGGAAGTTGCAGACGAGTCCGACATTCTTAAAATCGAAGCTGAAGCTATGCTTTCGGGTATAGTTTTAGATACAAAGAGCTTTTCTATCCGCACCGGCGAGCGCACCTTTGACGCAGCTTCATACCTGCGCCGTATAGGAGCAGATACCGCCGAGGTCAAGAAGCTTTTCCAGACCGATATGGAATACACCATATCAAAGTACAAAATACTCCAGAGCGCAAAGCTTTACAGAAGCGTGGCTGTTGCCGCTCCCGAAGAAGCTCAGGACAGAGTCGTAGCCGCTCAGGCTGCCGACGAGCTGCTTAACATTTCCGGAGTTACGGCCTCTGTTGTGGTTGTCCCCAACGGCAGGGGAGGAGCATTTATTTCCGCAAGATCTATCGGAGAAATCAACGTTCAGATCCTGATGGAAAAACTGGGCGGCGGCGGAAACAGAAGCGCTGCGGCTGCACAGCTTGAGGACACGGCATTCGATGATATCATCGAAAAGGTATATGCCGCAATCAATGAATATTTAGGCTAAAATCTTAAAAGGAGATATGTTCAAATGAAAGTTATTTTTAATGTTGACGTAAAAGGTCAGGGCAAAAAAGGCGAAATGAAAGAGGTTTCCGACGGCTACGCCAGAAACTTCCTGCTGCCCCGCAATCTTGTTACCGAGGCGACTGCTGATAATCTGAACGCTTTCCGCCTTAAAGAAAAGGCAAAGGCTGCTCAGATAGCCAAGGAAAAGGCACAGGCTATGGAAAACGCAAAGAAACTGGGCGAGGTTCAGGTAATCATTAAGGCAAAGGCAGGCGCAGGCGGAAAGCTTTTCGGCGCTGTTACCTCTCAGGAAATCAGCAAGGCTCTGAAGGAGCAGTTTGATATTGAGGTTGAGAAGAACAAAATCGTTCAGGGCGACCCCATAAAAACCTTCGGCAGCTTTACCGTTAAGGCAAAGTTCGGCTACGAGATCAGCGGCAACATCAACGTTCTTGTTGTTGAAGATAAGTAATTAAAATCAGCGTGAAAGGACGGCCTGCATAATGGACGAACTTCTGGGCAAAAAAATACCCTATTCTGCACTGGCAGAGCAGGCGGTTATAGGCGCGATGTTCTTTGACCCCAACTGTGTACCCGAGGTGCTGGAAATGCTCAGGGCAGATGACTTTTATATAAAGCAGAACAAGGATATATATGAAACCATGTATTCCATGTTCTCTTACGGACAGAGAATAGACACCGTTACTGTTCTCAACCAGATGAAGGTCAGAGGCGTATACAGCGACGACAGCGAAAAATATATAGCGGAAATTTTACAGGTTACACCCACCGCCGCAGGCGTTAAGGAATACGCCGCCATTGTCAGGGATAAAGCCCTGCTTCGGCGTCTGGGACAGACGGCTGATGAAATTAACGATATGGTCTATAACGGAACAGGCGAGGCAGAGGTTATGCTTGAAGCGGCAGAGCGGAAAATCTTCGCTCTCCGTCAGGGCCGGGATGTGGGCGGTCTTATGCCCATTTCCGCCGTTGTGCAGAACGTTTTCGATGACCTCTCCGCCGCCGCAGACTCCGGCTCCAAAATCCCCGGTATTTCCACCGGACTGCCGGACCTTGACCGTATGATTCTGGGTCTTAATAAATCCGAGCTTATTCTTATAGCTGCCCGACCCGGTATGGGTAAAACCAGTATTGCGCTGAATATGGCTCTTTATGCCGCCATGAACCTTAATAAGACGGTGGCTATGTTCTCACTTGAAATGTCCAGAGAGCAGCTGGTTACAAGACTTCTTTCCCGAGCTGCCCTCATTCCCTCCCAGAACCTGCTCACCGGTCAGCTTTCCGAACAGCAGTGGGTGGACATTTCAAACGCCGCCCAGACCCTCAGTGCAACAAATATTAAAATCGACGATAACCCCAGCCTTTCCGTTTCCGATATGAACGCCCAGTGCCGCAGAGTAAAGGGACTTGACCTTGTGGTCATAGACTACTTGCAGCTGATGCAGTCGGCGGGCAGCGGACACACATGGTCAAACGAGAGCCGTACTCAGGCGGTCAGTGACATAAGCCGTATGCTTAAAATCATGGCAAAGGAACTGAATGTGCCTGTTATCTGCCTTTCTCAGCTCTCCCGTGCCAACGAATCCAGAACCGATAAGCGCCCTGTGCTTTCCGACCTTCGTGAATCCGGTGCTATCGAGCAGGACGCCGACGTGGTTATAGGTCTTTACCGCGATGGTTACTATAACAAGGAATGTGAAAATCCCAACCTTGCAGAGGCTATAATCCTTAAAAACCGTAAAGGCGCCACCGGTACTGTTGAGCTTGCATGGCTGCCTGAGTTCACAAGCTTCAGCTCATGCGAGAAACGGCACGAAGATGAATACTGAGATAATAGAAAAATACAATATGCTGCCTAAAGGCACAAAGCTGCTCTGCGCCGTTTCCGGCGGGGCAGACTCCATGTGCCTTTTAAAGCTGATGCTGTCTAAGGCGGACGAGCTTGGCATAACTGTTTGTGCCGCCCACTTTGAGCATGGCATAAGAGGCGAGGAATCTTTAAGAGATGCAGATTTCGTCGCCAAATGGTGCATGGAAAACAATGTGGAGCTGGTACTGGAGCACGGAAATGCGGAGGCTTATGCGAAAAAACATTCCCTGAGCCTTGAGGAAGCGGCAAGAGAGCTGCGCTATGATTTTCTGGAAAGAGCCGCAAAAAAGACAGGCTCCGCCAAAATCGCCACCGCTCACAACGCCGACGACAATGTGGAAACCATGCTCTTTAACCTTGCCCGAGGCACCGGAAGCTTAGGACTTTGCGGTATACCTCCGGTTCGTGGAAATATCGTCCGGCCGCTGCTTTTATGCACAAGGGCGGAGATTGAGCAGTATCTTAGGGACAACAACGTTCCCCATATGGAGGACAGCAGCAATTTTTCCGATGATTACAGCCGCAACATGATACGGCATAAGGTAATGCCTGTGCTGCGGGAAATAAATCCCGGAGTTTCTGCCGCCGCAGGCAGAACGGCAGAGCTTCTCAGAGAGGACGAAGGCTACCTCTCCGAAGCTGCGGATAACTTTATAAAAAAGCACTTTGACGGAGAGAGCGTGGATGCAGCGGAGCTATTAAAGCTGCCCCGCCCCATATCCGCCAGAGTTATCAGAAAGCTTTCAAAGCAGAAGCTTTCATACAGACATGTTGAAGATATTTTGAAGCTCTGTTCCGGCGAGGGGCTGGGCTGGGACGATATTCCCGGAATGAGAATAAGACGGGAAAAAGGCAGAATTTTCTTTAACAACGAAAGCTGGGAGAAAATTCAGGACAGAGAACTGCTCCCCGGCACAGAGATTGAGATACCGGAGCTGCAAATCAGGATAAAAACTGATTTTGCGGTAAAGAAAGAAGAAATTAACGACTTGTTCAAAACTTATATCTTCAAATATGAAGATGTTTGTGGTAATATTATGCTCACCGGCCGAAAAAACGGCGACAGCATAAGACCGAAAGGTCGAAACTGCACCAAAAGTTTGAAAAAACTTTTCCTGGAAGCCGGCTATAATCAGCGGCAAAGAGACCTTGCGCCCATTCTGAGGGATGATAAAGGAATACTTGCCGTTCACGGTCTTGCAGTGTCACAGCGCGCAGAGGCCGTAAAAGGAGATAAAATTCTCCGGATAAGAATAGAGAGAATTTAAAAAGGGAGACAAGGGATTTATGGAAAGAGATATTGAAAGAGTTCTTATATCCGCGGAGGAACTTGAAGCTAAAGTTGCGGAAATGGGAAAGCAGATTTCCAAAGACTTTGAAGGCAAAGAGCCTATCTTTGTCGGCGTTCTGAAGGGCTGCTTTATTTTTATGGCCGACCTTATGCGCCATGTCAGCATTAAGTGCTCTATGGACTTCATGGCAGTTTCTTCTTACAAAGGAACTACTTCCACCGGTGCTGTTAAAATTAACAAGGACCTGAATGAAAATATAGAAGGCAAACATATAATTATTGTGGAAGATATTCTCGACTCCGGCATTACCCTTAACTACCTAAAAAAATACCTTGAGGGCAGAAATCCCGCCTCTATCTCCATCGCAACCCTTATGGATAAACCTGCAAGACGCAAGGCCGATGTATACGCAAACTATTCCTGCTTTGAGATACCCGATGCCTTCGTCGTCGGTTACGGCCTTGACTACAACGAAACCTACCGTAACCTGCCTTATATAGGCGTTCTTAAACCTGAAATCTATGAATAAAGCCGTGTAAGGGCATATTTGTAAAAAGGATGTGACTACTGTTTGAAACCCAAACGCAACAGAACCCGGGACCTTGGCTTCTATGTGCTTATGATGGTAATTCTTATTGCCGTTGTATTCACAATGACAAGAGACACAAGCGTAAACGAGATTAAAAAATACTCAGACCTTGTGGATCTGTTCAAAGAGGAAAAGGTAGAGTCCTTCATTACTGAGGGCAACAAAATAATCTTGATGGTCAGAACCGGGGACGAGGTAAAACCGACCACGGAGATGACTTATGACCTTTACAGCTTCTCACTGTTCTATGAGGATTTTAAAGACATCATCAAAGAGCAGTATGACAGCGGTATAATTAAGGCTTACGACTACGACGAGGGCTTTGTGGTCCCGTGGTGGGCAAGTATTCTGCCTTACCTGCTGGTAATGGTAATCTTCATGGCACTGTGGTACGTGATGATGAACAAGGCAGGCGGCGGCGGTGCCGGCGGCATTACCAAATTCAGCAAGGCTCGCACCAAGCTGGGCAGTGAAGAGAAAAACAAGAAAACCTTTAATGATGTTGCAGGCTGCGACGAGGAAAAGGAAGAACTCATGGAGATCGTGGACTTCCTTAAAGACCCCAAGGCCTATACCGCCATGGGCGCCAGAATTCCTAAGGGCGTTCTGCTTGTAGGCCCTCCCGGAACAGGTAAAACTCTGCTTGCAAAGGCCGTTGCAGGTGAGGCAAATGTTCAGTTCCTCTCTATCTCCGGTTCTGACTTTGTTGAGCTGTACGTCGGTGTCGGCGCAGGCCGTGTACGCGACCTGTTCGAGCAGGCTAAGAAGCTGGCTCCTGCAATTATCTTCATAGATGAAATTGATGCTGTCGGCCGTCAGAGAGGCAGCGGTCTGGGCGGCGGTCACGATGAGCGCGAACAGACTCTGAACCAGCTGCTTGTTGAGATGGACGGTTTCGGCAACAACGAAGGCGTTATCGTTATGGCTGCTACAAACCGTGCCGATATTCTGGATAACGCTCTGCTCCGTCCCGGTCGTTTCGACCGTCAGGTATATGTTGGTCTGCCTGATATAAAGGGGCGTGAGGCTATTCTCAAAATTCACTCCAGAGATAAGCACCTTGCCGATGATGTTAACCTTAACTCTATCGCAAAGGGTACTCCCGGCTTTGCAGGTGCTGACCTTGAAAACCTTATGAACGAAGCAGCTCTGCTTGCTGTCCGCAGAAAGCACCGCTTTATCACCATGGCTGATATTGATGAGGCTATTCTGAAGGTCGAAATGGGCCCTGAGAAGAAGAGCCGCAAGATGAGCGAGAAGGCAAGACGTCTTACCGCTTACCATGAGTCCGGACATGCTGTTGCCGGCAGATACCTGACCCATGTTGACCCTGTTCACTATATCACCATTGTTCCCAGAGGCCCTGCGGGCGGATTTACCCTCTTCAGACCTCAGGAGGATACTGAAAGCTTCGAGTCCAGAGCTGAGATGTTTGAGAACATCGTTATGAGTCTGGGCGGCAGAATTGCCGAAAAGCTGTTCCTTGATGATATTTCCACCGGTGCTTCCGGCGATATTCAGCAGGCAACCGGTATTGCCCGCGATATGGTCACCAAGTACGGTATGAGCGAAAAGCTGGGTCCCATAAGCTTCGACAGCTCCGACCACAGCATATTCATAGGCCGTGACTTCGGTCAGACCAAGAGCTACTCTGAGGAGACTGCTGCTATCATCGATGAAGAAGTCAAGCTTATCTTTGATAAGGCAGCCGCTCTGTGTGAGCAGATACTCACCGAGCACGCAGACCAGCTGAAAGCTCTGGCAGAGTACCTGCTTGTTAACGAGACTATGGAAGCTGACGAATTCAACTACTTCTTTGAGCACGGCGAATTCATGCCCGAGTACCTGAAAAAGGCCAAGGACGTGAAAAACGACGACAGCATTGAGCGCCCTGCAAGACACATTTCCATGAACAGCGGAGATGAGGACGTTAAGCAGGAGGAGCCTAAGGCAGAGGAAGAAAAGAAGGACGAAAGCTCCGATAATTCCCAGCCCGGCACTACCGAAGAGAAGTAACCGAGCACTTCTTTAAGCTTGCAAAAACCGCTTAAAAACACTAAACCACCGACATGTTTCCATGTGCCGGTGGTTTTTATTTTACCTGAAAGTGAAATTAACAGACTGCTTTACAGCAGCCTTCATAATGATGCGTCCGGAAACTGCGTTGCATGTATAAGCTGCGCGAAGCATCACAGGCAGAAACGGATATTTCCCATATTGGAGCGGAAAGTGTAAAAGAAAAATGGCTCGAAGCTTACACTTTGTGTTCACGGTTAAGCGATTATTTTCAGCAGAAAAAGCAGGGAATGGAAAAACTGAAATATGCCGATGTATTATCAAGACTGAAGAAGTATATGTACAGGCTGGCTATATATAAATTCTGCACAATGAAAATACGGACGATATTTTATCCTGCCTTGTGGATGTTGAAGAGCCCAAAGCGGCAGTGCTTCGCGGCGTGGTGCTGTTTAATAAAGCCGCTGCACCCAATGAATACAACAATGCTTTGAACCTGATGATGCACATTCTGGATGCAGACTATATCAGCGCGGAAAAAACTGATATAGAGCTTGAATTGTTCACATATGCTGCCGTAAACCTGTCTAAGTGCTGCGCGCTGGGAATTGGTATGGCGAAAAATGTGAATATGGGGTTTGACGTGCTTACATACGGAAAACACTATATTGAAACTGAGAAAGGCCTAAACATTGTCCGTGGTGAACTGAAATTATGTGAGTGTCTGACAGATGACGGCCGGAAATATGTCGGCGGATTAAAATAATAGACTTGAATTACCCTGAGCCTGTTTCATAATGACAGATTTTTATGAAACACAGCTCACATTATGCTCACGGCTCAGCTGCTTTTTATATATTCTTAGCTCTTGAGAAATCAGCTTTTTCGTGCTATAATCCATCTGTTATAGTTTGAGTTTTCTTGAATAAGGAGAAATGAATATATGAAATTAGGTATCGTGGGACTCCCCAACGTGGGTAAATCCACTCTGTTTAACGCCATTACTAACGCCGGTGCTCAGTCTGCAAACTTCCCCTTCTGCACCATTGAGCCTAACGTTGGCATTGTTACGGTTCCCGACTCCAGACTGGATTTCCTGGCACAGATCTATGAGCCCAAAAAGTACACTCCCGCTGTTATCGAATTTGTTGATATTGCAGGTCTTGTTAAGGGTGCTTCTAAGGGTGAGGGACTGGGAAACAAGTTCCTCGGCAATATAAGAGCTACCGACGCTGTTGTTCACGTTGTCCGTTGCTTTGACGATGAAAACGTTATCCATGTTGAGGGCGGTACCGATCCCCGCCGCGATATTGAGATAATTGACCTTGAGCTTATCATGTCCGATATGGAAATGGTTGAGCGCCGTATAGACAAGGCTCAGAAGGCCGCAAAGGGCGACAAAAAGTTCATGCACGAGGTTGAGGTATTCTCTGCTCTCCGTGAGCATCTCAACGACGGCAAGAGCGCAAGAAGCTTTGTATGCGATGATGACGACATGGAGCTTATCTCCACTGCCGACCTTCTCACCTTAAAGCCCATTATCTATGCTGCAAATATGGACGAGGACGGAGTTGCAAACTACGAGAGCAACGAATACTACAATACCGTTCTTGAAATCGCAAAGGCTGAGAACGCTCAGGTTCTGCCTATCTGCGCCAAAATGGAAGAGGAAATGGCAGAGCTGGATGAGGAAGAAAAGCTTATGTTCCTTGAAGAAATGGGGCTTGAGGAATCCGGCCTTGACAGAATGATCAAGTGCTCCTACGACCTTCTCGGTCTTATTTCCTTCCTGACCTGCGGCCCCGACGAGTGCAGGGCATGGACCATTAAAAAAGGCACTAAGGCTCCTCAGGCTGCCGGTAAAATCCACTCTGACTTTGAGCGCGGCTTCATCAGAGCTGAAATCGTTGCATTTGAGGAGCTTGAAAACTGCGGCAGTATGGCAGCAGCTAAGGAAAAGGGACTTGTCCGTTCCGAGGGCAAGGACTACGTTATGCACGACGGCGACGTTACCCTCTTCAGATTCAACGTTTAATGAACAATTTTTGAATATTTAGCCTGCACCTTAGTTATTATATTGACTGCATTAACAAAATATGCTATTTTATAATTACAAAAAGGGAGTAGCTTATGTCCTATAAACGGATACTGATATATCGTCACCACAAGCTTTTGCTTCGGTATGTCAGGTACTTATGTATTTAGCAAGACTTTTACAGCCTAAACCGCTGTAAAAGTCTTTTTTATTGTATGAGACAGCTTGGAACCTGTTCATAATACTAATTAGTCAGCTGCACCGGAGTGAAAGGGGTAATCAACTGCTATGAAATTCTATTGTGAAGAAAAAGAAAGGCTGCTGAAAGAGCTTAACACAACCGAAAACGGTCTAAGCTCAGATGAAGCCCGCCGCCGTCTGGAGGAAAACGGACGCAACGCACTGAAAGCACCTCCCGGAAAATCACTTTTCCGCAGACTGCTTGAACAGCTTGCAGACCCGATGATTATTATTCTCCTTGCTGCTGCCGCGGTCAGCGGAGTGCTGGCGGTTATGGAAGGGGAGAGCTTTGCAGACGTTATAATAATCCTTGCGGTTGTTATAATTAACGCGGTTCTGGGCGTCTATCAGGAGAGCAAGGCGGAGAAAGCCATTGAAGCACTGCAAAAAATGTTTGCCGCTACCTCAAAGGTGCTTCGTGACGGAAAGCTCACCGTTATTCCCAGCGAGGAGCTGGTTAAAGGCGATGTGGTAATTCTTGAAGCAGGCGATGCCGTTCCCGCAGACGGACGTCTTATCCAGAGCGCCAGTCTTAAAATCGAGGAAGCTGCACTTACCGGAGAATCCGTACCGGTTACAAAATTTATAGATATTATTCAGCTTAAAGAGGGACAGAATGATGTTCCTTTGGGCGACAGAAAAAATATGATTTACATGGGCTCTACCGTTGTATACGGCAGAGGCGCTGCGGTAATTACCGGAACGGGCATGGAAACCGAAATGGGCAAAATCGCAGACGCTCTTGCCAATGCTCAGGAGGGCCGCACCCCCTTGCAGATAAAGCTGAGCCAGCTTTCAAAAATCCTTACATGGATAGTTCTGGGGATATGCGCCGCCGTGTTTGCCGTTCAGCTTATAAGAGCGGGCGGTCTTGGGGTTGAGACTGTTATAAATTCCTTTATGGTTGCGGTTTCTCTGGCCGTGGCGGCAATCCCCGAGGGACTGGTTGCAGTTGTGACGGTGGTGCTCTCTATGGGCGTTACCAACATGTCAAAGCGTAACGCCATAATCCGCCGCCTTACTGCGGTTGAAACTCTGGGCTGCGCCCAGATAATTTGCTCGGATAAAACCGGCACTCTCACCCAGAACAAAATGACGGTTGTTGATTTTCTGGGCGACGATGAAAAAATGCTCTCCTCCGCCTTTGCTCTCTGCTCCGATGCGGAGATAGGCGACAAGGACGAGGTTACAGGCGAACCCACAGAAGCGGCTCTGGTTGCATGGGCAAATAAGCTGGGCGAAAATAAAAACAGCTTAAAGACAATGTACCCCAGAGCTGCAGAAGCTCCCTTTGACTCAGAGCGTAAAATGATGAGCACCGTTCACAGCCATGATGGAGGTTTTATCCAGTTTACAAAAGGCGCTCCGGATATGCTTTTAAGCCGCTGCACTACGTATCTTAAAGACGGTAAAATCCGGCCTATGACGGAAGAAGCTAAGGCGGAAATACTGAAAACCAACAAAGCAATGGCAGATAAGGCTCTCAGAGTCCTTGCATGTGCAAAGCGGGACTGGAGCGAAAAGCCACAGCGTGAAGAGCCTGATTATCTGGAAACTGAGCTTTGCTTCATTGGCCTCTGCGGTATGATAGATCCGGTTCGCCCTGAGGTTGTGGAGGCTATAAAAGAGTGCAGAAGCGCCGGAATAAGACCTATTATGATAACCGGCGACCATGTGGATACAGCCGTTGCCATAGCAAAGGAGCTGGGCATACTAAATGATGGGGACCGTGCCATTACCGGCTCTCAGCTCAACGATATGGACGACGAAACCTTCGGCAGAGAATTTAAAAACATCAGCGTATACGCAAGAGTTCAGCCGGAGCATAAAACAAGAATAGTAAATGCATGGCGGGGAGCGGGTTATGTGACCGCAATGACCGGCGACGGCGTTAATGATGCCCCGAGCATTAAATCCGCCGATATAGGCGTTGGCATGGGAATTACCGGCACCGACGTTACCAAAAACGCCGCCGACATGGTGCTGGCAGATGATAACTTTGCAACTATCGTGGGTGCGGTTGAGGAAGGCCGCAGAATTTACGATAATATCCGCAAATCCATTCAGTTCCTTCTCGGCTCCAACATGAGCGAGGTAATAAGTATTTTTGCCGCGACCATTATGGGCTTTGTAATTCTGCGCCCTGTGCATCTGCTGTGGATAAATCTTGTAACCGACTGCTTCCCGGCTCTGGCACTGGGAGTTGAAAAGGCTGAACCCGGTCTTATGCAGAGAAAACCCAGAGAATCCGGTGAGGGTATTTTTGCCGGCGGAATGGGCTTTGATGTGGTATATCAGGGGCTTCTGGTTTCGGTACTGGTTTTAATTTCCTACTTTATAGGCGGATTTATCGAAAACGGTGTCTGGGCCGTTACAAACAGCGCCCACGGTGTTACAATGGCATTTCTTACCATGTCAATGGCTGAAATTTTCCATTCCTTTAACATGCGCTCTCAGCGAAACAGCATTTTCAAACTGGGCCACCACAACAAGGGACTTATTATTGCTGCCGTTGTTTCTCTTGCGGCAACTACCCTTGTGTGCGAGGTGCCTTTCCTTGCAGCGGCCTTTGAATTTACAACTGTCAGCATTAAGGAATATGCAATAGCCGCAGGCCTCGGCTTCATGGTTATCCCCATTGTTGAGCTCGTGAAGATGATTCAGAAAAAATGCGAAAAAAAGTAAGAAAATCAGCATTTCGGGGCGAAATTTTTCGCCCCGGATATTGACAGACCCTGTGGGGAATGTTATCATATCATAGTTAAAAAGGCTTTGACGGAGAACGTGGAAACAAAAACGCACAGAGAGGAAGGCCGTGGCTGAAAGCTTTCCCGGGGACGTGACCGGAACGACCGCTCCTGAGCCGGAGGTAAGAAATGCCCTCCCGCTTTGCAGGCGTTACATGCTTTAAGAAAGTTAAAAATCAAGGTGGAACCGCGCTTACAGCGCCCTTGGCAGTTATTGCCACGGGCGCTTTATTTTATTTAGGAGGAAAACAGTATGGACGAAAACAAATTCACTTTTGAAAACCACGAATATAGAGACACTTACCGCCACACTACAAGCCACATTCTGGCTCAGGCTGTTAAACGCCTGTACCCCGAAGTTAAGCTTGCAATCGGCCCTGCCATTGAAAACGGCTTTTACTACGACTTTGATGCTCCCTTTGCAATCACCCCTGAGATTCTCGAAAAGCTTGAGGCAGAGATGAGAAAAATCTGCAAGGAGAAAATTAAACTGGAGCGCTTTGAGCTGCCCCGTGAAGAGGCTATCAAGTTCATGGAGGAGCGTAATGAGCCTTACAAGGTGGAACTTATTCAGAATCTTCCCGAAGATGCTGTTATCAGCTTCTATAAGCAGGGCGACTTTACTGACCTCTGCGCCGGCCCCCATCTGGATTCTACCGGCAGAGTTAAGGGCAACGCTATAAAGCTTACCTCCTGCACCGGCGCTTACTGGAGAGGCGACTCCAACAGAAAGATGCTTCAGAGAGTTTACGGCACCTGCTTTATGAAAAAGGCAGAGCTGGATGAGTACCTTGAGAGAATTGAAGAGGCTAAAAAGCGGGACCACAGAAAGCTGGGTAAAGAGCTTGGCCTGTTCATGCTCACCGAGGAAGGCCCCGGCTTCCCCTTCTTTCTGCCTAAAGGCATGGTTCTCCGTAATACCCTTATTGATTACTGGCGTCAGATACACAAAAAGTACGGCTATGTTGAAATTTCCACTCCTATGATTCTCAATCAGGAGCTGTGGCACAGAAGCGGTCACTGGGATCACTACAAAGACAACATGTACACCACCGTTATCGACGGCGAGGACTATGCTGTTAAACCCATGAACTGCCCTGGCGGTATGCTGGTTTACAAATCTGAGCCTCACTCTTACAGAGATCTGCCCCTGAGAATGGCAGAACTGGGTCTTGTTCACCGCCATGAGCTTTCTGGTGCTCTCCACGGACTGTTCCGTGTCCGCTGCTTCACTCAGGACGATGCTCATATCTTCATGACCTGGAATCAGATGAAAGATGAAATCAAGAACGTTATGCGCCTCTTTGATGAGGTTTACTCTGTGTTCGGTCTTAGCTATAAGATTGAGCTGTCCACCATGCCCGAGGACCATATCGGCGAGCTGAAAGACTGGGAGTTTGCTACCGAAACACTGAAGGAAGCTGTTACCGAGGTTGGCAAGGACTTTGAAATTAATGAAGGTGACGGCGCATTCTACGGGCCCAAACTGGATTTCCATCTGGCAGACTCTCTGGGCAGAACCTGGCAGTGCGGTACTATCCAGCTGGATATGCAGATGCCCGAACGCTTTGAACTTGAATATGTTGGCGAGGACGGTCAGAAGCACCGCCCCGTTATGATACACCGTGTTGTTCTCGGCTCTATTGAGCGCTTTATCGGCGTTATTACCGAGCACTTCGGCGGCGCATTCCCCACTTGGCTCTCTCCTGTACAGGTTAAGGTTATGCCCATCACCGACAGAACTGCTCCCTATGCAGAGGAAGTGACAAAGAAGCTGGATGAAGCCGGTATCAGAGTTGAAACCGACCTTCGCAACGAGAAGATCGGGTACAAGATTCGTGAAGCTCAGATGCAGAAGCTGCCTTACATGCTGGTTATCGGTGACAGAGAGGCCGAGGCCGGTGCTGTTGCTGTCCGTACCAGAGACGGTAAGGATCTGGGCGCTATGCCTCTTGATGAATTCATTGCAAGAATTCAGGAAGAAATCGAGATCAAAGCACGCTGATATTTTTTGAATAAAATTATTTCACCCTCACAAACTAAGAGAAAAGCTTGTGAGGGTGATTTTTTTATGAGTACTGAGCGGAAAAAACTTGTTCTGGCTCTGGTCGTAATTTTCACGGTAAATATTTTAATCATTGCGCTGGCTCAGAGCGCCTCCGCTGATTTGTATAAAAAAGGTGCCAGCGGTCAGACTGTGCGGGAAATTCAGACCAGACTTAAAAATTGGGGATATTATTCCGGCTCTGTTGACGGTATCTACGGCAGCGGAACGGAAGAGGCTATAAAAAATTTCCAGAAGAAAAACGGCCTCAGTGTTGACGGACAGACAGGAGATAAAACGCTGGCTGCATTGGGTATAAGCCCCACCGGCGACGGTGGCGGCGGAAACTCTGGGGGTGGAAATTCCGGAGATCTTGACCTTCTGGCAAGACTGATCTCAGCCGAGGCACGAGGCGAACCGTATGTTGGACAGGTTGCGGTCGGAGCTGTTGTGCTTAACAGAATGGAGCATCCCTCTTTTCCCAACACCATGGCAGGGGTTATATTCCAGAAGGATGCCTTCACTTGTGTAAATGACGGCCAGTTTAATGAGCCTGTTGCCGAGAGCGCGTACAGAGCGGCAAGAGAGGCTATGGACGGATATGACCCAAGCTATGGAGCAATTTATTATTTTAACCCTGTTACAGCCACCAGCAAGTGGATATGGTCGAGACCGCTTATTGTGGAGATTGGAAAGCATAGATTTTGCTCATAAATAGTTGAAATAGCTCCTCTGCTGGGTTATAATGAAAAAAATTACGAGCGGAGGAGCTTATGGCATATTGCAAAAGATGCGGGGCATACATCCCCGACGGACAGAATAAATGTCTCGCATGCGGATATAATGAAGCAGCCGAAAGAACGGCCGCGGAACAGAAAACAAAATACAGCGGAAGTTTTGCTTCTGAATATAAAGAAGAAAAAGCAAAAATAGAGGCCGAGCGCAGAAAGCTGGAGCAGGAAAGACGTGAAGTTGAGCGTCAGCGCTGCAAGCAGCAGGAGGAGAACAAGCGCTGGGCGGAAGAAGAATACGAAAAACGCCAGAGACAGAGGGAGCAGACAGAGGAATATTCTCGTGTGTACCGGCAAAACCGGACATACTCAAACAGTGTAGGAACACATAAGGGTCTTGCTATTGCAAGTTATTTCAGTATTTTCTTTATTTTACCCTTTATCCTGTGCCCTGATGACGACTTTGCAAAATACCATGCAAGACAGGGGCTGGCACTTTTTATTTTCAGTCTGATTTCAGATGCAGTATCATCTTTTATTCCTTTTGGCTGGATTTTAAGTGTATTCAGAGTCTATTGTATGTTTAAAGGTGTAGGAAATGCCGGCAGCGGAAAAATGGAATCCTTGCCCTACATAGGGAAGTACCTTGAGAAGTGAACACTATATTGTGGTTGAAGCTTTCCTGAAACCACAATATATGGAAGCCCTGAGAAAAACTTAAAAAAATTCAAAAAATGCAAAAAAAGTGTTGACTTTAGGCGTTTTAGGTGTTATATTAACTAAGCTCTCAGGCAAGAGCAAAACAAAATATTGAAGCTCAGCTGAAAGAAATTTTTGAAAATTTCCTATTGACAAAAAGAACGGCTTGTGCTAAAATAAACAAGCTGTCAAAGAGACAGCAACGAGTACCTTGAAAATTGAACAATGTAAGAACAAATATTAGTTAAAATAACTAATAGCTTATGCAAATAAGCACCAGAAAAGGGTTTTTC
>RCNI01000763.1_pt1 | contig 18969 bp, 20 predicted proteins | sample 2041151 | NCBI WGS metagenome assembly RCNI01 (sample SAMN09708214, study PRJNA481090) | feces metagenome | isolation source: feces | place: Antarctica: Albino Rookery | reverse complement strand
ATCCGTTCTGCTTCACGCGCAACCTTTGCGGCAGTTGCCTTTGACATAAACACAGTTGTATCAAATGCCATACCAGTCTGAGCCAAACGACCAGCAATCTTATAATTCTGGTTAAAGAAACGAAGCGCATTCCCCGTCTCACCTTGCACCCGATAGCCAATAATCACTTCCCCATCTTCTAATCCCTTCGCCATATCTTTTGTAAGCCAAGGACGAATAATGAAGTCCGTATCATAATCAATGCCAACAATCTGCAACGGATACGAACAACACGAAGCCGATAACGTAGCTAAATACGTCTGTGGTGTAGCTTGTTCAATTCCCTCAATCGCCTCTAATTCCTCCATTACATTTCCCGGTAAATAGAAATTACAAGGCTTTCCACTTAGTAACACCGAATCAATATGCGTATCATACCCTTCTGGAACACACATCACATCCGCCCCTAAGCGATTCGACAATGACTTCACGCCATTGCTTAACCCAATTGAAAGAATCGTTCCGGTAAATAACGCCGTAGTAAATAGCGTCAGAAACAAGATCAAAATAAAACTACGAACCGGTTTCCGTTTGATATTCTTCTTCGCTAAACGACGCAAATCCATCTTTTCTACTTCTTGCATGCACCTTGATCCTGCAATGACATAAACACACAACCAAGCAAGCTAACAACCACTAACACCACAACCATCTTTGTCACAAAAGGCATAAACACAACATTACAAGCCATCTCTTCATGCCCACATAAACCAATCTGCCAACCATCTTCCATCATATGACCAACTTCAATCATTCGATGTGGCAATACATAACACGCTAAACTTGCAACAAGCACAATTCCTTGCAATACATAATGCAATGTCTTACAAGACTTCACCATCATTACAACGCCACATACAACAATCAAAGCACCCATACCTACAACCAACTTCCCGCTGTAGAAACAACCCATATGCATGCCATTGTCCATAACCGCAGTACATACCTTAAACAAATGGAATGGCGCAAGCATTAACAATACCCCACATACCACTTCCACAATCTGAACCATATTCTTTTTCATAAACAATCCCCTCTACATTTATTTTGCTTGTTTCAAAGCATCATTAACGGCTTCTTTAAACCGCTTATAACTAACCGTTGCCCCAGAGATCACATCCACATCATTGACATTCTGCGTTTCAACAAGCATCTTTGGATATTCCATAAACCCCTTGTAGGCAATCTTCGCTAAATCTTTCCGTACGGCATCTTGATCATCGCCATACGTTTCATCCTTCAACTTGCCCATCGCATCAAACTCTTCATACGAACAAGCAGAAATCACACCATCTTCAATCGTTAACTCCACAACCGCTTTATCTTTTTCCTCTTCATACACACCTGTATATGTTCCATCTTGATAAGAAGACGAACATCCAACAAGCAAACAAACACAAAGCAAACACAAACTCTTACGCATTCTTACGACCTTCTTCCAAATTCACATCTTCGACAATTCGACCATGATTCAACACAATCTTACGCTGTGCCTCTTCGCCAACTTCTGGGTCATGAGTTACCACAATAATCGTAACCCCCTCCGCGTGCAACTGCTTCATAAGATCAATCACAATCTGCTCATTTTCTTCATCTAAGTTCCCTGTCGGCTCATCCGCCAACAAAATCGCTGGCGAATTAATTAACGCTCTTGCAATACAAACACGCTGCTGTTCACCACCTGATAATTGATGTGGCAAATGGTGAATACGATCACCCAAACCAACCTTCTCAAGTGCCTTAATCGCTTCTTCTTCATCGACCATACTATGGTAGTACTGCGACACCATGACATTTTCAACAGCGGTTAAATAATGAATCAAATGAAACTGTTGGAAAATAAGCCCAATCTTATCACGACGCATCACCGTCAAATCCTTGGCCTTCATATCCTGAATCTCTTCGCCATCCAAGATAATCTTCCCCAAAGATGGCGTATCCATCGCCCCAATCATATTAATCATCGTCGTTTTCCCTGAACCACTTGGCCCCATAATTGAAACCCATTCACCCCGATGTACCGACAAGTTAATCTCACTCAAGGCATTCACTGTTTCATAAATCTTTGAGACATCTTTTAATTCTAAAATCACATCACTCATATTCTCCTCCTTCTACTCACCACGCAACACAATCGCCGGATGAATATCAAGAACTTTTCTAACCGGATAAATCGACGCCAACGTCGTAACAATCGCCGACACGACAATCGTAATTGGAATCAAAGCATACTGGAACGTAATCGCACGCCCAAACACATTCAAGGAAATCTGTTGGGCAAAGTAGAACCCAAACACAACCCCAAGAACACCACCAACAATACCAAGCACAATGGACTCACCTAAAAACTCTTTTACAATCAGTTCATTCTCAGCACCTAAGGCCTTCTTCAATCCAATCTCTTTACGACGCTCGGAAATCATCGCCATCATCGTTGTTGAAACAGAAATCATCGTAATAATCAAAATGACCACCGTCACAATGTACACAAGTGCCTTTAGTTTCCCTAACACAATTGACTGTGACTGCGTCACTCTTCTTACAGGACGCGCAAGAATATGAACCTTCTTCGCAATTTCCTCACTCATCGCCTGCAACTCTTCCGTATCATGTTCAATCGAACACTCCACAACATCCGCATGCACCGGTGATTCAATCAACGCCGCTAAATGCTCAATATTCGTAAAGATAAACTCTTCTTCCGCACCACCCGTAGTCACAATGCCCTTTACAACATACTTGCGATCAAAATACTGACTCCCAATCTCACGCTCCACATTCTCTTGCGCACTCTTATCTTGACTCGAGGCAATCGCTTCCTGGTTATACTTTACTCCCTTTACAACAAAGGTATCCCCAATCTTAAGCCCTAATGTCTTTGCGATATCTTTGCCAATCATCGCACCCGTTTCATCATCGTTGGAAACCCAGTCTCCTTCAATATACCAAAACGGACTATTCTTCTTCGCTTCGACTAAATCCGTACCCGCTAGAATATATGGCTGCTCATTGATCTTCGTTGTGTAATACAAATATGGAGCCATACCAACAATCGCATCATCACCAATCATCTTCTTCGCTTCTAACAATTGTTCTTTCGTAATCTTTTCATCACCTTCAGGCAAAAGAATCAAATTCGCCCCATAGGAACGAAACTCTTTTCCAAGTTGCCGGGGAATATCACGATAAATCGTAACCAAACCCGAAAGAATCGTCGCCCCAATCGCAATCGCTAATAAAGCAATCACCATTCTCGACTTACGACGCAACAAACTCGCCGTAACCATCTTCCAATACATCTTACGTTTCTTATTCATACAATCACCTACTTTCCATGCAACACTTCCGTAGGCTTCAGTTGCAATAAGTACTGAATCGAAGGAATACTACCAATCATCGTCATCAATAACACAATCACCGCTACAATCGGAATACTCAACATATTCACCTCAATATACGAATCAAACACCGTCTTACCAATGATCTGTGCAAAGCCAATACCGGCAAAGAATCCAAGCACACCACCAATCAATGCCGTAATCAAAATCTCTGATAACACCATCATAATAATTGGTCGATCTTGTGCTCCAATCGCCTTCAATAAGCCAATCTCTTGTCTTTGTTCAATCACTGAAGCAGATACTAAATTCGAAATCGCTAACGCCGACCCAATCGAAGACAAAATCGTAATCAGTGTCATCAATAACTGTGTCTTCTCTAAAATCGTCCCTTCACTTTCCGCAACTTGTCTTACAGGTTTCGCAACCGAGTCTCTTACAACTTCTTGAATCTGATGACAAATCGCCGATACATACGCCGTACAATACCACGTATCATAATCATCGACAGACAATGACCCTGGATCTTGTGCAGCCCTTCTTGCTAAATCATTATCTGGTGTTGTTAGTGCAGATACTTCAATCTTAGCAATCTTATTTTGCAATCCCGTTAAATCTTGTAAGGTCTTCAAATCGACAAAGATCTTCTCATCATCTTCGCCACCATCTAAGAAAATGCCCTTTACAACAACATCCGTTTCACCCTTACTTCCAACAAGATGTAAGGTATCCCCAAGGTTGATTTTGTTTCTTCCAGCATACAAACTACCAACCATACACTGATCAAAATCACCTTCTTGTAAGAATTCTCCCTGTAGACTACTTTCCCACCAATTCCGAAGTGGCCGTAATCCCGTATCCACTTCTTCCCCAGTGTTTAAGACAATATGTTGCTCCATCCAAGTTCCAACCACGTTGACACTTTGTTCATTCACAACACACTTCTCTTCTAAACTAGGCGCAAAATCCACAATGTTAAAGCCCCAGAAGATAGCCTTAATCTTCAACACATCTTCTTGGTACAAAAACTTATCATTCACACCACTTCCCCCTTCAAGCCCATACAAATCACTCAAAAGGGACGCATCCTTCGGCATTACCCGAATATTGGCTCCATAGACCTTCAACTCTCGATTCACCTTGTCACCAATGCCAAACATGACATTCATCATCGCCGTTGAAAGAGAAACCCCAAGGGCAATCGTCAAAGCAACCATTGTCATCTTACTTTTCTGACGAAAAATCGTACGATGAACCATTTTCCAAAACATATTACCCCCTCCTAGCGGAACCGTAACTCTTCCGCAATCAAATCATCGGCATTAATAATAATGGTGGAATCCTTAATCTCATATGGGAATGGAATCGGATTACAACCACCCTTAAAGCCAATCGTATTCTTATTCATCACAACATCACATCGCTTACAAACAATGTCATCCCCACGTTCAAAATACCCAGCAATGCCACAAATCTCACACGCATCCAAGCCAACCCCATAGGCAACACCCTGTGGTTTTTTCACCACAATAAAGCGCACATCAAAGCCATTTGGTGTCTTGTATTCAAACCGATGCAAATGCCCATCTTCCACATCACTCAAAGGAATCGTAATGATCTTCCCATTGATCGTATATTCTTGTGGAGGCGTTAAGGCTACTTCTTTATTGTCATAGTGATATCCAACCGTCAGTAATAGAACAACAACAAGTGATTGCACAATTGCATTCTTACTCCATCTTGTACGACGCAATAACTTCGCTTTCTCTTTTCGCTTCATTGCCGGATTTGCAAACGTACCACGCACCTCTTTGGAATCTTGAATAATCAAATACCCCAAAACACACAGCACAAGCAAACATGCATACAAGAACACATTTCCATAGTTGTCATTGAAAATCATAATCTTGAACACAAAGGGATTTAACTTAATCCACTTCAACCGCTGCATTGCACTAATCGCCTTTGCCAAATAGCCAAGAAAGCTAATGCCAACAAGCGTAACTACAAACCCGTCTCTTCGCTTTTCACTTACAAATCCAAGCAAGCAATACGCACACATGCCAACCACATAACAAAGACCAAGCCCAAACAAGAACCCAATCACCCTCAGTAACATCATCGAGCTAATCGAATCCTCACCAAAGTACACAAACTCGGTTGTATATTGGAACACCGTAGGCATACTGAAAGCTAACCCTGCTACTATAAGTAAGGAAAAGAATACCGTCGCAATTCCTTCATACGCCTTCTTCTTACGTTTCAACACCATACAAACACAAGTCAATAACGCCAATACACACATGACAATAACCGTAATACGGTGAAACTTAATAATCGCTAAGTTTGTCTTCTTTGGGGCATTACTCTTAATTAAAAATACCGTCAAACCAATCAATAACCCAGCCGAAACACTAGAAACCTTCAACCACTTATTCGCCTTCCCATAGGCAAACAAGCAACCAATTAACAGTGCTAATAACGCCAAATCATTTGTGACTGCGATAAAAAACTTTAAGATAAGAATCACTCCTTTCTTAATAGCTGAAAGAAACCTCCCAAAGCTTAGGGAGGTCTTTTTCAATTATTCGTTTACTAATTGTTCCCCTGTGTAATCCCAGTCGAATTCAACCTTTTGCGTTTCGAAGTATGCCTTCGCACCTTCCTTCGCAGGAACACCTGTTTCATCATCGATGTGTAATAGGTAATCCGTTGGTGGAAGAATTGTCAACTTCAATGTGTAGTGACCTACATTCAATAGACCCTTCTTCACATTACATCCATAGTGAGGACCATCGTCCGCATTCATAGGCATGAAGCTACCTTCCGCAACTGTTTCATTCTTATCATTTACAACTTCATAGTTTACAGTTAAGTAAGCAGGCCAGATATCTTCGCCAGAACCAAATCCGTATTGCACTGCAAAGTCATCCAATAGGTGAATATCCGCTTCTAAGTGAAGATCCGATTCTTCTTTGCTTGGATTCTTACCAGCAGGATACATATCAACTGCTTGGAAATACACCGCAGCCACCTTGAATGGACCAACGATTTGTTCCTCACCGATACTAATTTCCGCAAATCCACTTTCACCAGGAAGTTCTGCTTCAACAAGCTCTTCACTTTCTTCTACAGGTGCAGTTTCTTGCATTGGTGTTTCTTCTTCAACAGGTGCTTTCATATCATCTGTTGCTTCATTACAAGCAGCTAAGCTTGTAAGCATTCCAGCCAACACGAAAGCTGAAATAGCCTTTTTCATTTTGTTCATTTCTTTTCCTCCTAAAATGTTTATTCAAACAATGTCTCATTGTTTAAATCAAATTAATGACTCTCTTTCGAAAGCTTTTTACGACTTGCCTTGACACTCTTGTGATGATTCACAAACACCGCAATCGTCGCAACCACTAACATCAGCTGTGGAACCAACGTCTCCGCACGATCATAAATACTCAACAATGGGAAACTAAATCCATGCATCGCTGGAATTGTCGTACGACCAACAATCACATTCCCTTCGGTCAATTCCACAACACCTTTTCCCATAAAGGAAATACACATCAGGAATAACAAGATCGAAGTGAAATAGAAGAACGGCTTCAACGGTAACTTCACTGTGAAGTATCTAAATAGAATCCAAATAACAGCCAACACAAGCGCCCCACAAACAATTCCATACACAATGTACTTTGGATTGTTCATACCACTCGTAAAGCTTGCCTTGTAGAACAGAATCAACTCTGCCCCTTCTCTAAACACCGCTAAGAATGCCGCAAACACTAACGTCTTCTTCGAATTCGTATCCACCGACTCACTTACCATGCCATCAATATATTCTTTCCACTCTTCCGCTTCCGACTTTGATAACATCCAGTTACTCACATGGAACAACACAATTACGGCAATAAACATCGTAAAGCCTTCAATCAACTCACCAGCTAAACCAGCATTCGAAATCAAGAACTGCAGTGCTAAAGCAACCAAGATACTACAACCAACCGCAGCCCACACACCGGTATACACCGCCTTACACAAATGCTTATTTCCGGTCTTAATCAAATAGGTCACAATCGCAACCACAACAAGAATGGCTTCTAACCCCTCTCGTAACAACAGTCCAAAGGCAATCGTAAACACCTGCCAATTCCGCGCACTTGAATCTCCTTCTTCAAGCATTACATCTTCAGATAACGCCGCAATTGAAATCCCCTGCGCCTTAGCCTCTTCAATGACAATACTTGGAATATTGGAAGGATCACCATAGACCTTCACCCCAACAAAGTCATCACTCGATTTCCCGACAACCGCATCAAGCACCATCGCATCGCGATAGACCTTCACTTTCAACAATTCAACTTCCTTTAATAACGTTTCTTTCTCAACAGAAACATTCCCTAATAACCCATGTTTAATATCTGAGAAAGTCCCTTCAATATGACGAACACGATCATTTGAAATAAATGCCATGACATTCTTTTCAAACCCCTGCACCTCGTAATAATCAAAGTAAGCGGAATTCATATGCTTATATGCATCTTTATATGCATCCTTTTGAATATCTTCAATCGCCCCATCAAACTGCACCGCCATCGCCATCGCAACCGCTTCCCAGTTCTCAAAAGACTCTTTCTTTCCCTTAGCAAACACATCAATTTGTAAACTCAACACACAAATCAAAGCCGCCACAAGAATCTTCAAACTCTTTTTCATATGTCCCCCTTTCACAAATTAGTCATAACTAACTATTACGAAGTTAGCACTGTTTAACTCCATTGTCAACATCCCAAACACACCCACAAACCCTCAAACCAACCAACATTCAAAATAACCGCTCAACAATCACACAATCATAAAAGTACACACAAAAACAACAAATACAACGATTCACCAAACAAAAAAGAAGGCACATAATATGCCTCCAATTGCATTAGCAGCTCCACATACAAAAACCCCAAAATACATCACTTCACAAAACCCGCAGGATCACAACAATAACCTGAGTATTCCTACTATTAGATTTAACATGACTAGAAAACTAAGTTTATTCGTTTTCTATAAATTCTTTCGGTATCGATACCCTTAGGTTTAACATGACTCGAAAACTAACAAGTGACCATATATAAAAGCAAGTAGGTATCGCTACCATTAGGTTTAACATGACTAGAAAACCTGCTTTGCGGCTACTTGCTTTTATATATAGTATCGCTACCATTAGGTTTAACATGACTAGAAAACATCCTCAACCGCCGCTAATGTATCATTGTAGTATCGCTACCATTAGGTTTAACATGACTAGAAAACAACCCTCGATTTTAAGCAATCCCTCTTCTGTGTATCGCTACCATTAGGTTTAACATGACTAGAAAACTAAATTTAATATGGATTTATAATACAAGCGTGTATCGCTACCATTAGGTTTAACATGACTAGAAAACATGAAGCGGAAAATAAAAATGGGGTGGCTGGGTATCGCTACCATTAGGTTTAACATGACTAGAAAACAGTTTGCGTCAGTCTTTAACAACTCTGCAAGTATCGCTACCATTAGGTTTAACATGACTAGAAAACGTACGTTCTTTCAACTTTTCAACATCACCTGTATCGCTACCATTAGGTTTAACATGACTAGAAAACAGGAGATTCAACGTGAAATGTAAGAAGTGCGTATCGCTACCATTAGGTTTAACATGACTAGAAAACTCATGAGCCACAAACGGAACGTTTACTTTTTGTATCGCTACCATTAGGTTTAACATGACTAGAAAACCGAAAGCGTCGACTTCGTGAAAACGCTACAGTATCGCTACCATTAGGTTTAACATGACTAGAAAACTCGCATTGGCTCAAAATTCGTGGTCTGCTTGTATCGCTACCATTAGGTTTAACATGACTAGAAAACTACGGCGTATTCTAGTACCGCCTCGGTACGGTATCGCTACCATTAGGTTTAACATGACTAGAAAACAATTAAATCCATATCCCAGACGGTACGCTGGTATCGCTACCATTAGGTTTAACATGACTAGAAAACCTATGATCGCATCCAACTCAAGCAGTCTATGTATCGCTACCATTAGGTTTAACATGACTAGAAAACATCTTACAAAACATATTACTTAGGGAAGAAGTATCGCTACCATTAGGTTTAACATGACTAGAAAACAGTATTAAACTCGACCCCATTTATCTGCATGTATCGCTACCATTAGGTTTAACATGACTAGAAAACATACTTAGAAGGCGTTACGGTGTATGCATAGTATCGCTACCATTAGGTTTAACATGACTAGAAAACCGCTCGGTGGTTGGGTTAGAGATACGTACGGTATCGCTACCATTAGGTTTAACATGACTAGAAAACTCTTGATTGCGGTTTTGTCAATCTTCTTAGTGTATCGCTACCATTAGGTTTAACATGACTAGAAAACGTGTGTTCAGTCTAGAAGATTTACAAGAGGGTATCGCTACCATTAGGTTTAACATGACTAGAAAACAGATATTCATACAAGCGTTCTAGTTGTGTTTGTATCGCTACCATTAGGTTTAACATGACTAGAAAACTCCTTTTCCGTTTCGTGCCATACCCGAACAAGTATCGCTACCATTAGGTTTAACATGACTAGAAAACCCCAAATGCAAACCTAATGTAATGAATATACGCCGTATTCTTCGTCTACTACTACATTTGGGACGATTGCTACCTCGTCTTCACCCAAATAATCTAGAAAAATAACAGGTATCTTCCGATACTTAATGAATTCCTTAATTTTCTCAAGCTCATTTGCTTTAAGAAATGGAACTGCCTTATTTATAATAACGCATTTTGTGTCAAATAGTTCACCATGAAGTTTTATAACTGAAATTAGTTTCTCATCTAGTGGAACATCAGATGCGATATCGTAGCTTATACATGGTATCTTTTTGAAAAATTCGTCGGATAGTTCCGTTTTATATTCATAATCAACTTAAAGAAGATTCATTTCATCAAGGAATGGTTCAAGCAATTTGTTATAAATTGCATTTTGACGTTCTTTGAACTCATTATCCATCGACACAAAAGACATATACCTTTTTATGATTGCCTTCAAAACCTTGTTGTTATCAAGTTGAAATTCAAGCAAATCATTGATATATAAGATATTTTTTCCTTTTATCCTTTCATTCTCATCATCCAGAATGACAAACTCGTTATCATCTTCATTTAAACGAAACAACATGAACTCACATAGCTTTCTATATAGGTCTTTGTTATGGATGTTCATTAGCGCAATATCTCCATCACTAAAGTCCAAACTAGTATCAATTCCGTATATCTTCGCCTTCAAAACAAGATCACCCTATCCGTTGTATTAACCTTATCAAACTTTGCTTCTCCACAAATATATTTAATCGATGCATATTGTTTTTCCGTAATCTGTAGACATTGCACTAATCCAGTTGGCGGTTTATTCCTTCTTATATGATCCACTTCAAGTTGACATGCACCATAATTCGTCAATAACTTACAATAAACAGATTCCTGCATCATCAAATAACCGTTTTCAACTAGAAACTTTCGAAACTTCCGATAGTTTCTCTTATCCGTACTCGTAATCGAAGGTAAATCAAAAAACACAATCATTCTCATAAATCTAGTTCGTAATTCTTTCATAAACAAGCAAACTCTCATCTACAATTCCTGCCGTTAGATTCGCTAGAACTTTAGACACATAAATTGAAATAACGTTCGATAAATACTGTTCTTTCCCTTGGTATCGTATCTTCGTATCAAGAAGACCAACAAGTTGCAGTCGTTCCTTCATACCAAATTCAATTTGATCATATTGAAGTGCCAAATCATCCACAATAGGACGAAATGGTTCAATTAAATCACAGGAAAGATTAAACGGATTCGTTTGCCCGATATGATGGATACCAATCTGTGTTACATAACCACATTTCACAATTTCCTTGTTAAATGTAGATAACAAAATCGTATAGCCATAGTTTAAAAACGCATTCAATTTAATTTCATCTTTCCGAGAAAAATCCGACCCAAATAAAGCATTAAAATACACCTTTGCCGCATGACCTTCTCGATTCGTCAAATCATGAGACACAACATCATTCTCATAAGACACCAACTTCTCATACTCTTCAAAGTGTCGGCAATCTTTCAACACCTCTGCCTGATAATGTATCTTGAATTTCACAACTGACTTCCACAGCTCACCACAAACATCCTGATCCCAAGCGAATTGTTCTAATACCATCTTTGACGTATTAAAAGCTCCATAGAACGGAGTAACCTCCATTGCAGGATTATGTAATTCATCACAAACAATCAGTTTCACTTTCGACTTCACTAACTCATTCATTAATGCAGTGGACATTGTGACAGTTGTCGAATCAATCATAAGGGTATGTATCTCAGATAAATGAATCTGAGATACACTTTCCTTACGAACAACTAAGAATTTATTCTTCAAACTTAAATGCGCATGACCTGTAACTACTACAGTTCTCCATGTCATAAATCCGTTCCTTTTGTTTTTTTGATGTAAATTCCAGAAGGTGAAGTAAATACGAATGTTGCATCTGCAATATTTAGTTTTTTATTAGTAAATCTCGCAAAGTTCGGCGGTTCATTGCCCAAGCGTAACGTACAACAACTTGAAGTTAAATTTGTCATTAGATCTGAAAGTGCAATCTTTAATTTTCCCTTATCTAACTGCACTAAATTTTCTTTTACCATCGCGAGTACTCCATTACTTTCTTCGCTGCCATCACACAAATTCATCTTTGTGCATTCGATTTCATTTACACCAGAAATATTAGAAATCAATTTTGATATTTTGTTTTTTAGTGTTGGAACTCTAAGATAAGTCTTTTTTAGTAGTTCTAACAACGCTTCAGCGAGTTCTTCCTCAGTTACATCCACGTATTTATGATTTACCGCATACAGTGCTTTTTTATAGCGGTCATCCACGAAGATCGGCTCACGCAACCGCCACTCGGATGGTGAGGACATAGAATATAAACATCCATCCACAATAAAGGTTTGTCCAAGCATAATTCTTCTTCCGACCTCTACAACTTGCTCGAGGCCTAAAGTCTCTTTTGCATACTGTTTGATTTCTTCATCATCTAAGTTTGCGTACATAACAGGCAATGTCATTACAACTTCTTCTTGCTTAATCTTTTTACCTGACTTCTTTAAGCCCTTAATGACAATTCCACAAGCTGTTTCCAAGCTTCCATAACCACCATACTTTTCCACATCCATATCATTCTTCATTGGTACCTTTGCATTCTTGTCACCAGCAGAATAAATGGTTGCGTTGAATAGTTTTCCATCTTTATCTCTTGCTTGATAGTTATAGAAGTAATCCTTAAAGCCAAATATCTTTCGAACATAATCCAACTGTTCTTTACCCGACCAGAACACTTCACCCGTTTCCTTATCGATCTTTTCATAGGCATTCATCTGATTCACGATAAATCCTTCAAGCGAACGTTTCTTTCCACTTTGTGCAGTAGCTTGCTTCATGCGCGCTGTAATATCATCTTTCACATAACGGTATTCAAGTTTTCCACCATGCAAAATGAATGGATATTTATGATTCACAAATTGACCAATCAAACACGCCAGGTAAGCATCCTGTGCATGATGCGCATGATTCAAACCACGAATCTTATAGAGACGTTCTCTATTTCTGAATTCACTCGAAAGCGGTGCATGAACCGTCAATACATCTGTTTCTTTATACATGGTTTGTAGAATGTTTTTCACATGCACAGAGATTTGTCTAGTTTCTACTAATTGACGGGCAATAAAGCCAACTTTTTCTCCATCTGAAATTACATACCGAGTTAAATTATAGAATTTCTTTTCACTCATTAATCCACGTTCTTTCAGACATCTCCAGAAACCTCTATTAGAATCGATTATCTCTCTATCTAACAACATATTATCTCTCTTACGTTGGTTTTCGCTCGATAACACAAGCGCTTTATTCTCAATGGAATCGTCTTTGATATAGCATTGTGGAAGGATATGATCCACTTGATACGCTTTAAGATTCGCATAATCCAAAGGCTTTTGTGAGTACAAACATTTTCCTTCTTGTAAGAAGTATAAATACGTACGTTCATTTTGAAGGTCACTTTCAGTAGCCGCATTCAATTTTGCATACAGATCTGATTTCTTGTCACCCTTAAAGTCATTCAATAATTTGTTTTTGCGACTCTTCGTACGTTTCTTCTCACCCTCTTCACGTGCAAACTCAATAAAGATTTCTTTTGGATCCTTTCCAAAGTATTTCACAATGTCTTCAACAATACGAATCGATTGAATGATTCCACGCTTAATCGCAGGAGAACCAGCTAGTTCATCAACTTGGTTTCGATAGGATACTTGATGTTCTTCAAAGTAGGTTTCGTTTTCGCGTTTAATGATATCTTCAAACCCATACTTAGGCTCATGAAGAATCTGCATGAAGTTCATCGTTGTATTTTCCATCAACTCAAGAATCGTTTGCGGATTCCCATCACGTTGTTCAGATATTAGTGAGTTCACCAATTTGTAAGACAAATTTCCAAATCCAGAATAACGCTTATTTGAAATTGCAGACAACCAACCTTTTTCTTCCAGATAAGGCATCTCTTTTCTCAAACGACGTTCAACGATTTTCTTATCATTATAAATACTTAAGTATTCAATGATCTTCTCAATATCCTCAAGATGCGCATCAAACTCCTTACCGAAGATCTTACGGAAGTCTCGTTCTACCTTCAAACTCGAATTAAACTTCTTATCTCCTTGTAAACCAGTCACATCCACATCTTTATTAGTAATATCTTGATGATCATACAAGTAATTGATTAACTTCGCTTCACTCACTGTATTGTTTTTCAAGAATAAGTCATTGACTACGCGGTCTTTTAACCCACAATCGTTGAATATGAGTTTCCCATCAACTCGAACCTTGTTTAATTCGTTGTATAAGTTAAATCTTCCATACGCAATCGAATTCTTAGGCATCGCATCTTCCGCAAGCAGATACGTACAATGGTTCGTCATTCGACGGATAAATAGTTCAGCCGTCTTATCAACATCAATCTTTTCTTCCAGATTCCAAGGACGAATAGCTTCATGATCATTCTCATCGTTTAAAACAAGCCATGCATTCGTCGCATCCGTATTTAATGGTCCAACATAATACGGTATTCTAAAGTTCACCAACTGTTGAAGCTTTGATAGATTTTCTAGTAAACAAGGATAGTATTTCCCTTGGTTTTTACAAATTTGAATCAACTCATTCTCATGCAATTGATATGGAATAGCTCCATTCTTCGGAGTTCTTTGTTTCGGCAAGAAATTCTCATCGTTTTCATCTAAGATTTTCAACGCTGCTGCACTTGTATTACCAGCTAACGCCTTTTGAATCTCGCTGATTAAGGCCTCTTGAGATTTATCTTTTGAATGATTGACATATAAATCATAAGATCCACCTTTCCCTAAAATGGACTTCTTTGCTTTCGCATCATTCTTCAACGCCTTTTTCAACAATTCCAAATCTCTTTGATGTTTCTCATAAAGAGAAATCATCGCAGAACTAATCGTTTGATCTTTTGACTCCCTTAAAATATCCTGTAAGACAAAATAGCTATAAATCGATTGAATCTCCATCAAAATATCAAAGTCATCCCCAAGTGTCGCTTCGAAACTCTGCAACTTATCTTCGATATCTTTATCTGAGAACTTCAAACTACCTTCTGACTTCGATTCAAATTCATGATTGAAAATAAGCCCCAAATCACCCTTATATCCAATAATCAAATTTGAAACAGCCGCTAAGACACTCTTTTCTTCCTTCGAAGACACAAGCTTCTTAGCTTCATCAATCTTTTCTTTTCCACGTAAATCCGAAGAATCTAGAATACGTATGTACTGCTCAATCGAAACACCATCCAGTTCCCATCCATGCTGTTCTTGTAGATATTCTAAGATATCATGCAAACGATTTTGAATATCACTTTCCTTTGCTAAGTCTTGGAACGATTGTCCCTCGTACAAGAAGTTTCCACGATACTTAACAATATGATGCAATGCTAAATACACTAATCTTGGATCGCACTTATCTGTATTATTCATCAACTCATGACGCAAATGATAAATTGTCGGATATGCTTCATAGACTTTTTGATCACTCAATCCACCATTCACAAACAAAATACTCTCGGTATTCAAATCACCAAGACGATCTTCCGCAACCAAATAGCTATTGTCCAACCGTCTAAAGAACAATGGATCTACCGGTGCAATCATTGATGCACAAAAATCCTGAAGAAGATGAATTCTTTGACGTCTACGGGTATATCTTCTACGAGCCCCTCTTTGCAAACGACGCTGTTTCGCCGTATTCGCCGAAGGGAAGATATCGTATCCCCATAGGTGGTTTTTCCCTTTTTTGAGCAATTTTGTATTCTCATCAACAACTGCCCAACCTACAGATGACGTCCCTATATCTAGTCCAATACTGTAGGCTACATTCTTTTTCTCATCCATATTTGACTCCCTCTTCATTTCTTGCTATTATGTATTTGCTGGTATTGCTACTATCAGTTTTAACATGACGAGTGAAAATAAATCCACATCGTGGTAAGAATGCCGTTTAACGGTGGCCTGTAGGGGCCTTTTTTTATTGTAAAACCGATTTAAAGCAAACATTTCTAAATACATATCTATTATAGCACTAAAAACGTTTGTTTCCAGTGCTAAATATTGTACAAGATAAGGATATTCAAAACCAAAACAACCAAAGTAACACACAATCCCAATACAAAAAGAATCACACTCTCTATCTTCTAGAAAGTGTGATTTTCTACTTATTCAACAACCTTAACTCGTAACGAGATATCTTCTACTTCTTTTTCCTTTGCGTCTTCTACAATACCACCAAACGGCATTTCTGCTAGAAGCTTATAAGAATTCGGTACATCAAATTCCTTTTTTACGAATTCATCAATGACAGGATTGTAATGTTGCAAGGAAGCACCAATTCCAAGCTCCCTTAACACCGTCCACACATTAATCTGTAACATACCATTTGCTTGATTTGCCCAAACAGGGAAATTACTTGCATATGTCGCAAACTTCTCTTGTAGACCTTTTACAACATCCTCATCATAGAAAAACAACACTGTACCTTTTCCTGCCTTGAAAGAATCAATCTTAGTTCTTGGTACTTTTCCTTCAAAGACATCATAGATGCCATCCCACAAACGATCATGGGCCTCATCAAACAACACAACCACTCTTGCACTCTTCATGTTAAACGCATCTGGTACAAGCGTTGTGACAGTTTGAATCTTTTCAATTACGATATCTTTACTAACTGGAATTTCTTTGTTTAATGCATAGATGGATCTTCTTTTTGTCAAAGAATCAATAACACTCATTTCGTTTCCTCCTAGAATACAACATCCTGGTATTCTTTTTTCTTTTGAAATTCGCGCTTTGCAAAAGGACACAATGGAATAATCTTCATCCCTTCCTTTCGTGCCTGTTGAACAATCTCAAACACCAACTTACCAGCAATCCCTTGCCCACCATACGCTTCATCTACCACCGTATGATCAATAATCCAAAACGTACTTGAAGAAGAATACGTACTCTCTCCAACAAACACATCTCCATCATACGCAGTAGCACGATGTTTGTTTCCCTCAAACACAATCTCAACCATAAAACCTCACTTGACTACATACTTCAAAGCACCAGAAGGACAGCGATCAATCACTTCCATAATCTCTTCCTTCGTTCCATTTTCAAGCATCACCCAAGGTCTTCTTCCAACCTCAAATACACGTGGTAATCCTTGCACACACTTTCCAGCATGCTTACACAATTCCGGATTCCAAACAACAATCAATTCATCCGTTTCATACGTCTTTTCCATAGCCATCCACACTTTTCTCAAGCCGTTTGTCCGGCACAATCCACAACAAGGCAATGCCTATATAAATAAGATACGAAACCACAGGAACAACAAAGCCAAAACCAATCGCTAATCCATAAAAGACAATCGAAACCTTTCCCTTCACATCCTCACCGATATTCAACGAAAGCTTCGAACACTTTCCCTTCATCACAATCACTTCTTTTTGCACAACATGATAGGAAATCGCACACAGAAACAAGATACCTCCATACAACACACAAGGAAGACTTTCATTCGGATATAAACCCATCCATTCTGTTCCAAGTGGAATCAATGTCATCCAAAACAACCACAACAAATTCTTCCACAACAACTTCCCTGACACATAATCAATCATATGCAACAAATGATGGTGATTCGCCCAATAGATTCCAACATATAAATACGACAACACATAGGCTAGAAACGTCGGAAACACTTCCTTCAAACCAGCCAAACTCAAACTCTTCGGCGCATTTAACTTAAGCACCATAATCGTAATCACAATCGCCAATACACCATCACTAAAGGCTTCCATTCTTCCCCGTTTCATATCTAATACTTCACACGTTCCTTAATAAATGCACCATGATTCAACTCATCAAACGCCTGATTCAACTCGCCATTGCTGTTCATAACAATCGGACCAGCCCAAGCAATCGGTTCTTCTAAAGCCTTAGACTTCATGTACAACACCTGTGCATCACGATTTCCATTCTTAATCGTCAAAGATGTACCACTCGTCAACTTCACAGCCGTCTTCTCTTCAATCTTTTCACCATCAATATACACATCACCAACAAGCGTGAAAATCATTACCGACGCATCTTCTTCCATCTCAATCGTAAACGATTCTTTCTTATCCAAATGAATGTCGTAATAATCCAATGGCAAATGCTGACCAACATACCCTTGATGATCTAAATACGACCCCGCTAACAAACGAAGCGTACCAACACCAATATCAATCTCTTCGATCTCATCCTTATGAATTGGATGATACGAAGGCTTACTCATCTTTTCACTTCTTGGAAGATTCAACCACAACTGAACACCTAACAAACGATCTGCAGCAGGCACCTTCTCCTCGTGCATAATTCCCGAACCAGAATTCATCCACTGAACTTCCCCATCGGAAATCCCATCTTCATTGCCCAAACTATCACGATGTACCATCTTCCCACGGGACACATAACTAATTGTTTCAATCCCGCGATGTGGATGCATTGGAAAACCTGCCGTGTAATCTGCAGGATTGACGCTGTCAAACGAATCAAGCATGAGAATCGGATCGAATTCCTTCGCCGTACGATTTCCCAACACTCTTACAAGATGCACACCCGCACCATCAACCGTTTGATACCCTTTTACTTTCGTCTTTACTCTTCTCTCCATCTTGAGCACCTCCAAGCTTTTTCAAAAGATAAACAAGCATTTCTTTCTCTTCTTCCTCTAACACTGCCATCTTCTCTTCAATCATCAATTGATTCTTCGGAGCGATCTCTGAAATCACATCATAGCCATCCTTCGTTAACGATAGAATACAAATACGACGATCCTTTTCATCAACACGCCGTTCCACATACCCCATCTTGACTAAATTCTTAACAATCAAAGGAATCGTACCAACA
>RCNI01002069.1_pt1 | contig 18978 bp, 18 predicted proteins | sample 2041151 | NCBI WGS metagenome assembly RCNI01 (sample SAMN09708214, study PRJNA481090) | feces metagenome | isolation source: feces | place: Antarctica: Albino Rookery | reverse complement strand
GCACAGTGTTCTCGGAATCGGCGTCAAATTTCTTGCAAATCCGACAATCTCCATGTACAATAGAACAATAAACCTGACACACAAGGAGAACCATTATGATATTGGCCATTGACGTAGGCAACACCCAAATTGTAGTCGGCATCATGGAGGACTTGGAAACCAAGCATATGTTCCGTATGCAGACCAACGCCAACCGCACCGATGCGGAATATGCGGTACTGATGCATCAGCTCATCAGTCTCAGCGGCTACGGTGATGTCCGCTTTGAGGGAGCAATTATCTCCTCTGTTGTTCCCCCTCTGACCCCTATGATTAAACAGGCAGTAAAACTGGTCACCCAGTGCGAACCAATGATCATTGGACCCGGTGTAAAAACCGGACTGAACATTCGCATCGACGACCCTGCAACGCTTGGTGCAGACATGGTCGTGGGCGCAGTTGCTGCCCTGCATAAATACCCCTGCCCCATGATTATCATTGACATGGGCACAGCAACCACCGTAAGCGTACTGGACAAAAACGGCAGCTTTATCGGCGGCAGCATCATGGCCGGCGTAAATCTGTGTCTTAACGCACTGAGCTGCGGCACAAGCCAGTTGCCTAAGATTGACCTAAACTATAACGGAAAGGCCATCGGTACCAACACCATCGATTGTATGCGTTCCGGTGCAGTCTACGGCGCAGCAGGTATGCTGGACGGCATCATCGACCGCATGAAAGAAGAGTTGGGCAGCGAACCCACCGTTGTTGCTTGCGGCGGTCTGGCTCCCGTGATTATCCCCCACTGCCACCATGACATCATCATGGAAAATGACCTGCTGATGCTGGGTCTGGGTCTGATTTTCAAGAAGAACTGCAGAAAGTAATCTCAATCCCCCACGGAATACGCCGTGGGGGATTTTTCGTCGATTGCCTGTCCGTAAGCAGATTATGCTTTTGCGGAATCTTCCCCCACCAACCAAAAAGCCCCATCGGATTCGGAATCCGATGGGGCTTTTACTATGAGCTGAGATGAATCTCCGCTGCTGTATCAGGCATGAAGCCGAAACAGAAACAAGCCCACACCAAAAGGTGTGGGCCCGTTTCAAGGAAGTGGGGAAACCGCTCAAGGCGGTGTGATAGACTTATTCCTTTTCTGCGTAAATCTTAGGCAGCATCAGGCAAACAACAATGCCGACTACTACGCAGACTACCTGAACCATTGCAGTGGAGTGCAGAGCGCTTACGCAGCCTTCAATAGCGGTTGCACGAGCGGTTGCATCAGCAGCAGAATTGAAGATAGTTGCCGTGTCACACTTGCTTGCAAACATAGGTACGAACAGTGCTACGCCGAAGGGAGTAGACATATCACGGAATACGTTGTAAGTACCGGAACCGGAAGCAGCAACTTCGGGAGCGCAGCCACTCAGAACGACCTTCAGGAAGATGGTACCGTTGCCACCCAGACCCAGACCGATGAGGAACAGTGCGCCGCACATCATGACGAGGCTGGTATTTGCGGTGAACATCATCTGGATAGCCGCACCGATTGCTACGAAAATCAGAGCACATGCAGCAACAATGCGGGGTTCCTTCTTATCTGCCATAGGACCGATAACAATGGTACCCAGAGCCATACCGACATACATAATCGAAGTAGCATAGCCGGACAGCGTACGGCTGCCGGTGGTGTAAATGCAGAAGCTAATGATGTTGGTCATGCAGGACTGCAGCAGACCCTGGCTCAGGAACAGAACGATAACCGGCAGAATGAACTGCTTGCGTGCCATGAATGTACCGGACAGAATGGGGCTCTGTGCCTTCTTTTCAACTGCAATCAGAACAAGCAGAGATACAACCGCAACAGCCAGGCAGCCGAGGGTTACGGGGTTACCCCAACCCTTTTCCATACCGAAGTTAGGAACAGCCAGAACCATGGAGAAGAATACCAGAACGAACAGAGCGCCAACAAAGTCGAAGCCCTGCATGGACTTCTTGGGGCCTTCGTCCTTCTTAACCAGCAGCATTACTGCAACAATAGCAATTACGCACAGGGCTACGCAAACCCAAATAACGGGACGCCAGCCGATCTTAGCGATGATAATACCGCCCAAAGTAGGTCCAAATATAACCATGCCGCAAGACAGGAACATGTAAATGGAGAAGCCCTGGCCCATCTTTTCAGCGGGGAACTCGGTCATGATGTATGCCATAACCACAGGAGCAACGCCTGCAGCGCCAACACCGACCAAAAAGCGGAACAGAAGCAGCAAAATCAGATTATTTGCAGGGCAAACCGCAATCAGCAACTGACCCAAAGTGTACAGAGCCAGAGCAGTTAACAGTGTGGTACGACGACCGATTACATCGCCCAGCTTACCCATAATGGGAGCCAGTGCAGCAGCACCGAGTGAGTAGGCCAATGTGATAAAGGTAACCGAAGTAGCCATATCCCATTCAGCCGCAATGTTAGAGGGAACCGCCGCAGTAAAGCCACCGCACAGGCTCAAAATTGCCGCTGCAATAGCATACGGAATAAAGCCTTTCATGTAGCCCTCATTTTGTTTCATTTCCATGTGAGAACCATCCTTTCTTCGTTCAACAACATAAGAGTAACGGGTGCCTCCATACACCCGTCAATCTGCGTGACTTCCGCCACAATTCTGTTAATATAGTAACAGTGTCATTTATCGTTGTCTAATAGAAAAATCTAATTGATCAATAAGTATAACTTATGATAGAAGCGTAAACAGCAAAAATACGCACAAAAAATACAGATTTTTGCAAGATGAGCCATAACTATACAAAATAGCAAAATTATTGCCATATATTTCTACATGTTCGATTACCGCTGTTTCTCTCGCTCATTTTGGTGCCGATAAGCGAAAACAAGACGGGTAACTACATCCGTGTCACCCGTCTTGTTGATGCAATTATATATAGGTTTTCCCCGCTCATACCGCAGTTACGGTGCAATGACTTTCCCATCAGCGTCCAGCTTGTAGATGGCGAACACCGTTTCCAGACGGAGTGGAGCTGTTTCCGGCACTTCCCTGCTGTACACCACTCTCACACCGTCCCCTACGGCAACCTCCGGGCAGCCATCAGCAGAAACTACGTTTTGGGAGACAACCACTTCGGTATCGGCAGAAACTCCGCTTTCAAAAGGCTCTGTCACCTTGAGTCGGAGTGTTTGCTCGCCTACTTCCAACACCTCGGCATTAAAATAAAGCTGCTTTCCCCCATCCCCAGACGTTTGCGTCTTGCACGCAGCCAAACTGAACAAGCAAACCGCCGCCATTAACAGTGCAATCCATTTTTTCATGGTGAGTCCTCCTTTACCATTTTACCCATCAGACGATTACCCACCGGAAATGTTTCCCGAGCGTAATGTTGACCCACGCAAAGAAAAACAGCCACAAACCGCTTAACGGCAGTCCGTGGTCGTAATGTATAATCGGCTGTTTTCCGTTAGCGCTTGCGTATTTCGTACGCCCGGTATAACATTCTGCGCAGCTTCTCTCCATCATTTTCTTCCAGAGTGCAAAAAAACGGACACCCGCAGGGGTGTCCGTTTCAATATGCGTAATATGGAAATTACAGACCTTCCAGTTCGCTCAGCCACAGGTTGGTGGATGCGTCGGAGGGCATCAGGAAGCCGTTTCTGGGAGAAACAGAGAAGTTTTCCACAGCGGGGCCGTCCATCAGGCAGCTGCGCTTAAACTGCTGTGTGCACAGACGTACGCAGTAGCTCTTCAGCCACATAACCAGTTCGTCGTGGGTGAATTCATCGCCGTAAGCAATGTCAGCCAGACGCAGGGTCTTGGTGGGAGTGAAGCCGCAGATGAGCATCTTGTGGGTGAAGAAGTCCTGCAGAGAGTAAGAACCAACGGATTCTTCGCTCTTCTGTTCGATGGTGTCATCGGTAACGGGCAGCAGTTCGGGAGTTACAGGGCAGTCCAGAACGTCCCACAGTGCGTTAGCCAGAACTTCATCGGTGGTGGTAGCAGCAACGTGACGAACAGCAGCACGAACCTGAGTCTTGGTCAGACCCATGTTGACGTTGTACATACTGGTGTGGTCGCCGTTGTAAGTGCACCAGCCGTCCACATATTCGGACAGGTCTTCGGTACCAACATGCAGGCCGTTTACCTTGTTTGCCAGATCCATCAGAACCTGAGTGCGTTCACGAGCCTGAGCGTTTTCGAATGCAATAGAGTAATCGTCACGAGCGTGGCCAATATCGTCAAAGTGAACGTTAACGTTGTTGGAAATATCAATAACACGAACATCGCAGCCCAGCTGTTCGGAAACGATGATTGCGTTGGACTTGGTACGAGAGGTAGTGCCGAAGCAAGGCATGGTAACTGCAATTACATTTTCGGAAGGCAGGCCCATCTTCTTGATGGCTCTAGCGCAAACCATAACGCACAAAGTGGAGTCAACACCGCCGGAGATACCCACCAGGCAGTGGTCCAGACCGGCATATTCCATGCGGTGAATCAGAGCGTCTGCCTGAATGTCCATCATGCGTTCGCAGTACTTGGGAACATCACGTTCCAGTGCGGGCATGTGGGGGTTCTTGGAGTAGTGGCGAGTGATGGTGGTTTCGGATTCTTCGATACCCCAGTCAGCAATATTGTAAGCCAAATCGCTGGAACCAAAGCTGCCGTTCTTGCGGCGCAGGTTCATCATGTGGTCAACGTCGATTTCGCTGATGGCCATGCTGTTCTGTTCTTCCTTGGAAGCCAGAACGGTGCCGTTTTCAGCAACCAAGCACAGACCGGAGAACAGGTTATCGGTGGTGGATTCGCCGTAACCGGGTGCAGCCATAATCATGCCGCACAGCAGGTGCTTGGAGCGGTAACGAATGTCCAGAGTAGCTTCGTCGGTGCTGGTAACGGTTTCTGCAAAGCTAGCCATCTGAGCAATCAGAGTAGCGCCGTTTGCAGCGTGGTTGCCGGCAATATCCAGCAGGCTGTTCATGTCGTTGCCGATTTCAACAGCAACGGTCAGGTCAGAGCATACATTGCTGGGGAATACCACGTCGTTGGTCAGTGCGGTTACATACTTGCCGCCCAGAACAACTTCAACAACATCTTCATCGGGGTAAGAGAAGGGGCTGTTATCCACATCGGTACGAGGTACCAAACCGATAACATCGCCATTATGAATTGCAGCTGCGCAGGAGTACAGCTGACCACCCAGAGCGTAGGGCAGGCCAACGAATGCCAGCATGTCCATGCCTTCGGTTGCTTCAACAACGGTGCACAGAGCTTCTTCCGCTGCCTTCAGCAGGTTGCGGTAGCTAATCAAATCGTAGCAAGTTACACCGGTCAGGGTCAGTTCGGGGAATACCAGAACCTTTACGCCCTGTTCATTTGCCGTCTTAATGGTTTCAATAACGCGCTGTGCGTTATAAGCGGGGTCAGCCACACGAATCACGGGGGAAGCTGCTGCTACCTTAATCAATCCGTCTTTCATGGATGAATCACCTTTCTTAATTCTATTTGTTATTTTAATCAGTCGGGGCGAAATCATACGCCCCTTGGTTAATCTTGTTCAAAGATAAACAGGTCACGGTCAAAATATTGCATAATGGCAGCTCTCGTAGCAATGTAGTGCTCATGGGTAATGTGCACCACCAGTTTGCCGTCCTTCTCTTCCATCTTCGTGACCCCCTCCAAATGGGGAATGACCTGCTGGGTAAGCTCCTGCTCCAACTCGTCAATATGCTCAGCATAGTAAGCATCAGTCTGAGGCGGGGCATAGTCCTTAATGGGGTCAGCGCCTGAACGCAGCATCAGCAGCATCGACAGTATGGTAAACGCCAATACCACGATTCCGCCGCCAATACCCAATCGCTGGGCCCACTCCATACCGGGAGTCTGTTTCTGTTCGTCGAGTTCGTCCAAGGCTTTAATTAGAATTCAATCTTCTTGGAAACATAGTCCACCAGTTCACTTACGGGGATACGAACCTGTTCCATGGTGTCTCTGTCACGAACGGTTACGCAGTTATCTGCGGGAGTCTTGTCATCGCCAACGGTTTCGAAGTCAACGGTGATGCACAAGGGGGTACCGATTTCGTCCTGACGACGGTAACGCTTACCGATAGAACCGGCTTCGTCGAAGTCAACCATAAAGTGCTTGGACAGTTCAGCGTAAATTTCGGTAGCCTTGCCGCTCAGCTTCTTGCTCAGAGGCAGAACTGCGCACTTGTAGGGAGCCAGTGCGGGGTGCAGGTGCAGAACGGTACGAACATCGTTCTTTTCGGGGTCAACCACTTCTTCGTCGTAAGCGTCGCACAGGAATGCCAGTGCAACACGGTCAGCGCCCAGAGAAGGTTCAACAACATAAGGAATGTAACGGTTGTTCTTTTCCTGGTCGAAGTAGCTCTGGTCCTTGCCGGAAGTGTTCTGGTGAGCGGTCAGGTCGTAGTCCGTACGAGAAGCAACGCCCCACAGTTCGCCCCAGCCGAAGGGGAACAGATATTCAAAGTCGGTAGTTGCGTTGGAGTAGTGGCTCAGCTCAGCCTGTTCGTGGTCACGCATACGGATGTTTTCTGCCTGCATGCCCAGCTGATCCAGCCAGTTGCGGCAGTAATCTTTCCAGTAAGCAAACCATTCCAGTTCGGTGCCGGGTTCGCAGAAGAATTCCAGTTCCATCTGTTCGAATTCACGGGTACGGAAGGTGAAGTTACCGGGGGTGATTTCGTTACGGAAGGACTTACCAATCTGGCAGACGCCGAAGGGAATCTTTCTTCTGGTGGTTCTCTGAATGTTGAGGAAGTTCACGAAAATACCCTGAGCGGTTTCGGGACGCAGGTAAACGGTAGCTGCGGTGTCCTCGTTAACGCCCTGGAAGGTCTTGAACATGAGGTTGAACTTACGAACATCGGTGAAGTCACTCTTGCCGCAATCGGGGCAGGGAATGTTATGTTCACGGATGTAAGTCATCAGCTGGTCGTTGTCCATTGCTTCGACATTGACATCTTCAATGCCCTGCTCATGGTTCCAAGCTTCAGCGAGCTTATCGGCTCTGTGACGAGACTTGCAGCTCTTGCAGTCGATCAGGGGATCGTTAAAGGTAGCAACGTGGCCGGAAGCAACCCAAACCTGAGGGTTCATGAGGATTGCAGCGTCCAGACCTACATTGTAGGGGTTTTCCTGAACGAACTTTTTCCACCAAGCTTTTTTGACGTTATTCTTAAATTCAACGCCCAGAGGGCCGTAGTCCCAGGTATTTGCCAGGCCGCCGTAAATTTCGCTGCCGGCATAAACAAAGCCGCGGTTCTTGCACAGGGCAACCAGCTTGTCCATAGTCTTTTCAGTGTTTTTCATATATTTCCTCCTAAAACTGCGCCGATGGCTTCGGCGTGTTAATTCCGGTGCTATGCACTCATTTAATACAATATCATAGTTTTCCATTAAATACAATAAAAGAACATAGGTTAAAGGATTATTTATCCAACCCGTACAAAGTTGTGGAACTTTTCGTCCTTTTACGCAGTCAACATTAAAAAAGCAATATTTGTAGCCCTCGTTTCGTAAAATTGGGCTAGAAAAACCATACTGTGTGTGCTACAATAGCCCGTGAATTCATAAGGTGGAGTATTGTGCCTAGCAGTCTTCCCGTGAATTTGTGTACCCCCTGTGGTACACATTATAATTGTATTACAATATTTTGGAGGATTTATATGTCTATTCCTGTTGGCGCTAAAGGTAAAGTTGAGGGTGTTGTCACCCACGAACTGACTGCTGCAGCTATTGGCAGCGGTTCCGTAGAAGTATTTGCTACCCCTTACATGATTGCAGCTATGGAAAACGCAGCTTGCAATGCACTGCGTCCTTACTACGACGAAGGCGAAAACAGCGTTGGTACCCATCTGGATGTCAGCCACGATGCTGCAACTCCCGTTGGCATGAAGTACTACGCAGAAGCAGAAGTCGTAGAAGTTGACCGCCGTAAAGTTACCCTGAAGGTCACCGCTTATGATGAAACCGGCGTAATCGGTTCCGGTATGCACGAACGCTTCATTATCAACATGGACAAGTTCATGGCAAAGACCGAAGCCAAGAAGGGCTCCGCAAACTAAGTTGCCCTTCTCCGTAGGTCTAAATTGGAGGATTATATGGAAGAACTAAAAGAACTATTTCAAGAGTTGTCGGAGGACGACAAGCGCAAGTATATGATGATTGGTGCGCTTGTTCTGGCTGTTCTTGTAGCCTGCATGCTGGGCTTCGGTGTGTATCGTCACTCCGTATCTGTCCGCTACCAGAACTACATGAACGAAGCCCAGGCTTTTGTTGAGAGCGAAGATTACGAAGGTGCGATTAGCAAATTCGAAGCCGCTTACCGTACGAAAGCTACCGACGAAGCTGCGATTGCGCTGGCTCAGTCTTGGGCCTCTATGGGCGATAACGAAACCGCCATTATGATTATCACCAATCGCATCAACAACCACAAGAGCACCAAAGAACTGGAAGAACTGCTGCACCAGTATCAGGACGATGCCGGACTGTTTGATAATGTTATCATCGCCGGCAATAAGATTCCCAAGACTTCCACTGCCATCATTTTGGAAAATGTCAATCTGTCGGCAGAGGATTTGAACCTCATCAGTCAGTTCGATAACCTGGTCACCCTGAGTCTGAAAAACTGCGGTCTGAACGATATCGAGTTCCTAAAAAACTGCAATAAGCTCATGAGCGTCACCCTCACCCAGAATAACATCAAGGACATCAGCCCCCTGCTGGGTAAGAAGGACTTGCGCACACTGTACATTAACGATAACCCCATCGAGGACTTCACCCCCCTGTACCAGATGCAGAACCTGTCTACCCTGAATGTGCGCGGCATTTGGATTACTTCCGAACAGCTTACTGCGTCAGAAGCTGCCCAACTGCACCATTTACGGTGGTGAGAACATGGTCATCGAAACCTACGAGCTGGGCGGTGTCAGCTTCACTTCCGACGTTAAGGAACTGAACCTGAGCGGCAAGGGTATCACCGATATTTCCGTACTGAGACACTGCACGCAGCTGCAGCGTTTGGATCTGTCCAACAACAACATCAGCTATATCGGCGCACTGGAAAGTGTTCGCACCTTGAAGTGGCTGAACCTGTCCAATAATAAGATTGCCAATGTAAGCGCACTGGATGTGCTGACGAATCTGACTTATCTGGACATCGAAAACAACCAGATTAGCAACATCACCCCCCTGTCTTCTCTGACTGCACTGACCGAGTTCTACGCATCCAATAACCCCATTTACAATGGTCACACGGCTCTGACTTACATGACGAACCTCGCTAAGCTCAGCCTGAAGAACACCAATCTAAACGATAACGGTCTGGAAAAGATTCCCACCAATGCACTGAAGGAACTGGATGTTAGCCAGAACCCCAACCTTTCCGGTGCTAAGGTTCTGGATTTCAAGGATAAGCTGCCTTCCTGCAACATCATTCACGACGAATATGTCACCGATGTTATTCTGGGCAACAAGAGCTTTGACCGTGCGTCTACCACAGTCGATGCTTCTTATTCTTCCGTCATTAACATCAGTGCACTGGATCAGTTCACCAACCTCAAGCACCTGAACCTGAGCGGTAACGGTATCTCCAACTTCCAGCCTCTGCGTGATTTGAGGGGTCTGGAAACACTGGAACTGAAGTCCACCGGTCTGTCTGACCCCAGTGTTCTCGTGAACCAGACCTCCGTCACCAAGATGAATCTGGCAGACAACAACCTGAACAATGTTTACGCACTGTCCAGCTGCGTAGCACTGAAGGACCTGAACCTGTCCGGCAACAAGAGACTGACGGACGTTGTTCCTCTGGGCTACTGCACACAGCTGGAAATCCTGCGTCTGGATCACACCGGTGTTACCGATTTGTCCGTACTGCCCAACCTGACCAAGCTGCATACCCTGTATCTGGACGGTTGTGCGATCAGAGACTTTACCCAGCTGTATCGCTGTGCAAACCTGAGAAGTCTGTACATTATCGATTGCGGCATCACCTATGAACAGCTGCAAGCACTGAAGAATGCTCTTCCCTCTTGCACCATTTACGCCGGTGATGTACCTGCTCCCCAAGAAACACCCACTACCCCGCCTACAACTTCTCCCACTTCCCCTTCTCCGGATACGGTTCCCCCGGTCCCTGACGTGGTTCCACCCGTCCCTGAAGAGGTTCCCCCGGTCTCTGAAGTTGTACCTCCCAAAACTGAGGTAGAACCCGCAGCATAATGCAAAATAACAAAAACCACGGAAAAAATCTTCCGTGGTTTTCTTTTTATTCGAAAAAACACAAAGAGCAAAATAGAGCCTTAACGATGGGTACCATCTTCATAAAATGTCTTTTTGAGTGCCTTTTCCGTCGGGATAATGGTCAGCAGCATTACAACAAGCTGTACACTAACAATGCCCCCACCAAGTATGCCGATTGCATTGATATCACTTCGATCAAACGGAATCTGAACCAAAATCGTCGGAACAAGAAGTATCCAACCCAATTTCCACCACAGTCGTCCGCAGTACCGATTGGCAAAGTTCCATGTCTCCATATTTTGCATGGAACGAGTCGTTCGATACCCAAAAGTAGAGTTAACTTGTTTGGGCGTATTTTTCCAAAGTGTTCTGCCGACAACGACCATAGTGATTGGAAGAATCAGGTTGCAAACAAACATGAACCACCAAAACCACACATCGCTCCCCCCCTTGCACATTTGGATTGATCAGTCATTTTTCTTAAACAGGGAAATGCTGTTAATGAGAATGGAAGCGATTGTCAGCCCCCATAGTGCTTTGGACATGGTCGGAACAACATCCATCAGTGCAGACCAGTCTTCGTTCAACACCCACTGGGCATCTGCCTGATAAAATGCACATAAAGTCAGCGCCGTGAGGGATAAACTCGCAAAACGAAACCACTTTGCATCACGATTTTTGCCTGTCCACACAACATTCAAAATTGCCATAATCACGGCAGCAATGCCTAATGCCATCCACATAAATACATTCTCCTTTCACATTCGGATTTGTTGAGCACATTATAGCATGCGTCAAATCAAAAGCATAGCAAGACTTTGTAAACACTCCAAAAGCATCAGCAATAAAAAAAGCACCCCGTATGCTCTACGGAGTGCTTTTATTCTATGTTGTGTACTTTATTTGGCTTCGTCGGGCCATTCTTCCTTCATGCTGGAAATAATCATCCAAGCGTAGAACAGCTGCATACCTGCACCGGCCAGCAGCATCACCTGCAAGCCAATCAGTCGGCTGTCTGTGAGCGTAACCAGAGACAGCAGTGCACCGGTCAGCAGCCAAGCCAGTGCCTCGTAAGGTTTGGGGTAGTCAAAGGCATAGCCGGCAGTATAGAACACGCCCAGAACGGAGGAGCAGATGGCCAGGATTTCCAGACCGTACTTCCATACGCTGGGAACAGCTGCATTACTTCTGTAACTGGCAATCAGCCAGAAGCAGTACATCACTACGGGAATAGCTGCCAAAAGGCTAATCATATTGGGAGACTTTTTCTCATAAGGAACCTCGCTGAGCTTTACAAACGCCACAGCGGAAGCAATCCCCAGAAGAGCCAGTGTACGGAACAGCGTGTGGTAAACATGATACTGTGCCATCAGGTACAGGATTACAGAACCAATAATCATCAGACCGGCCAGTATTTTTGCGACCTTGTTGACCCAATACGCATCGCCGTGAATTACTTCTGCAAAGGTCTGTGCGGGGCAGTAGTCACGGTACCAGAGACGGCGCACCATAAAGAAAATGCCGCCCACGGACAGCAGCAGTACCGCCACAGTAAGCTTCGTCCAAATACTTCCGGAAATCATCAGACCCGTTTCCAATTCAAACGCTGCCTGATTCTGAATCCATCGAAAAAATCCACAAAATGCCGCTACACAGAATACGTAGCTGCACATGGTAATTGCATTCTTTTGCATACTTGTCATCCTGTCTAAATAAGTTATATCATATCTTAGTATTGTAAACTCCCCCTTATCCATCGTCAAGAGGTTATTTTCAAGGAGACTTTTATGAAACACACGCTAATGCTCACGCTTACTGTATTGTTCATCGTCATGCTGCTGCCCACCATCATGATTCGCACAGCGGACACGCCACAGCCCGAAAGTACGCCAACCGTATCGGCAGACAATGAGATTCGGTTCACCGTACTGTCCGGCGACACCGTGGAAACCGTCACCATGGCGGACTACCTCCCCGGAGTGCTGGCCGGTGAAATGCCCGCTCTGTTCGAATCGGAAGCGCTCAAGGCACAGGCCGTGGCCGCCAGAACCTACATTCTCCACCGCATTGCCCACCAGTCCACCGCACATCCCGAAGCGGTGATTTGCAATAACCCCGCCTGTTGCAAAGCCTATTGCAGTGACGAGCAGCTCCATACAAACTGGGGCGACAACTACGACGCCTTCTATGAAAAAGTGAAAAACGCCGTACACGAAACCGATGGGCTGTACCTCACCTACGAGGACCAGCCCATCGAAGCCGTATTTCACGCATCGTCGGCAGGCGCTACCGAGAGCAGTGGTTCCATCTGGAATGACCGTGCGTATCTGGTCAGCGTAGAAAGCCCCGAAACGGAAGAAGATGTGCCCAAATTTGTCAGCACCGTCACCTTCACCGCCCAGCAGATGCAGGATATTTTGACAAAAAGTTACCCCAACATGGACTTTTCCGCCGACCCCGGTCAGTGGTTTTCCCGGATTGATCGAAACGAAAGCGGCAGAGTACAGTCAGCCACCATCTGCGGGCAAAATCTTACCGGGCCACAAATCCGCAGCGTGCTCAACTTACGCTCTACCGCCTTTACCGTTTCCTACAACGACCGGCAGTTCACCTTTTCCGTCACAGGGCATGGCCACGGTGTGGGCATGAGCCAGTACGGGGCAAATGTGTATGCAAAGCAGGGCTGGAAGTACGCAGACATTCTCGCCCACTATTACCCCAACACTCAGCTCACTTCCGCAGGGTGATATACCGTGAGGGTCACGTCTCCCTCAGCATCCACAACAAGTGTGTCCCCTGCCTTCAACTCCCCACGCAGAAGCTGCATCGCCGCAGGGTCTTCCACCAGATTGCGCACCACTCTGCGCAGAGGTCTTGCCCCCATCTTTCGGTCAAAGCCTTTACGAGCAATCACATCAATGCAGCGGTCGGTAATCTGCATGGTAATGCCCAAGTCCTCCATGCGTGTCTGCAATTCACGCACCAGTACCGCCGTGATTTTCCGCAAATCTTCCGCATTCAGTTTGCGGAAAACCACCGTTTCGTCAATACGGTTCAAAAATTCAGGGGGGAAAATGCGCTGCATTTGCTCCATAGCACGACTGCGCATCTCCTCGTTTTCACGGTCTACGCCTTCGGTGTCGCCACGGAATCCCAGACACCCGTGATTTACAATCACATTTGCGCCCACATTGGACGTCATCACGATGACGCAGTTGCGGAAATCCACTAACCGCCCCTTTCCGTCGGTGAGTCGGCCGTCCTCCAGTACCTGAAGCAGTACATTCCAGACCTCTTCCCCTGCCTTTTCGATTTCGTCCAGCAAGACCACGCTGTACGGTTTGCGGCGAACGGCTTCCGTGAGCTGTCCTCCGTCCTCATGCCCCACATAACCGGGAGGCGAACCAATCAGGCGGGATACCGAGTGCTTCTCGCCGTATTCGGACATATCGAAGCGCAGTAATGCACTATCGGTGCCGAAAATCTGCTCCGCTAAGGCACGGCACAGTGCCGTTTTGCCCACACCCGTGGGGCCAAGGAACATAAAACTGCCAATGGGACGGTTGGGTTCCTTTAATCCCATTCTGCCTCGGCGAATGGCTCGTGCCACAACGCTCACCGCCTCGTTTTGCCCGACAATGCTCTCCTGCAAAGCGTCTTCCAACGCCAGAAGTCGTGAGCCTTCCTCCCCCGACACGGTGCAAACGGGAATCCCCGTCCAGTCGGATACCACTGCGGCGATTTCGTTGCCCGTTACGGTGGGGCGATGGTGCGCCTGTTCTGCTCGCCACGCATCTCTTGCTTCGTCCAGCGCAGAACGCACGCTTTCTGCGGAGTCACGCAGTTCGGCTGCACGCTCAAAGTTCTGCGCACCTGCTGCCTTGCTCAGCTCGTCCATAATGCCTTGGAGTTTATCTTCCATCGCATGAATGGACTCCGGCTCGGCTGCCCCTTCCATGCGCACTCTGGCTGCCGCCTCGTCAATCAGGTCAATGGCCTTGTCGGGGAGAAAACGGTTGTTAATGTACCGCACAGAGAGGTTAACCGCCATATCCAGCGCATCGTCGGAGATATACAGTCCGTGGTGTGCCTCGTATTTGGAGCGTACCCCACGCAGAATTTCCACCGTCTGCTGCGGTGTGGGTTCGTCCACCTGCACCGGCTGGAATCGGCGTTCCAGTGCAGCGTCCTTTTCGATGTATTTGCGGTACTCGTCAATGGTGGTTGCGCCAATCATTTGCAGCTCCCCACGACCCAGTGCAGGCTTCATGATGTTTGCCGCATCAATCGCCCCCTCGGCGCTGCCTGCGCCAATCAGGGAATGCAGCTCGTCCACGAACAAAATCACATCGCCTGCCCGCTCAACTTCCTTGATGACCTGCTTTACACGGTCTTCAAAGTCGCCACGGTACTTCGTCCCGGCCACCATAGCGGTCAAATCCAGTGAGACTAATCGTTTGCCCTTTAGGCTGTCGGGCACATCGCCATTGCTCAGTCGCTGGGCAATGCCTTCCACCACAGCGGTTTTCCCTACACCCGGTTCGCCAATGAGCACCGGGTTATTTTTCGTGCAGCGAGACAGAATCTGCAGCACACGGCGGATTTCCGTTTCACGCCCCACCACAGGGTCCATGCTGTTGGTTCTGGCCGTATCGGTCATGTCTTTTCCGTACTGGTCCAGTGTGCGGGTTTCGCCTCGTTTCGGCGCAGTCTTTATCCCCTGCACGGATTTTGCACGGAACTCTCGGCCGTCAAATATGCACAGCACATCGGTGTACAGCTTGTTGAGGTCCGCCCCCAAGGATACAAGGGTCTGTGCTCCCTCGCAGTCGGTTTCCCGCAAAATGCCCAGCAGAATATGCTCTGTGCCCACATAGGTCTGCCCAAGCCGTTTAGCGTCCTCCGCAGCCAGCCGCATGACCACACGGGCATTGCGAGACAGCCCCAGATACGGTATTCCGGGACTGCCCTTTCCCGAACGGGCTTCGACAACGTTCAAAATGCGGTCACCGCTCAAGCCGTTATCCCGCAGGATTTTTGCGCCCAGACCTTCCTGCTCTGCGGCAATGCCCACCAGTAGATGTTCCGTGCCCACATAGCTATGCCCCAGGTCTGCTGAGGCTAAACGTGCACGCTCAATGGCTGACCGTGCTCGGATGGTAAACTGATCCGAATTTTTCATATGCATCCCTCCGTTCAAATTATTGCATATTTCCATAAATAAAAATGGCGAAAGCCGTCTAACTACCGTGGCTTTTTCCGAGAAATTGTGCTAAGATAATTCGTACGACTGAAATTACTGCACAAGGAGATTGGTATGTTCGATGAACTTTGGCCGGGCGGCCCTAAATTTCACCAAGCGGAATATGGATTCAAGCTCGGTACAGACTCTGTACTGCTGTCCTACTTCACCAACCCCACCAGAGCAAAACGCATTTTGGATATTGGGTGCGGCGCAGGGGTACTGACCGTACTCATGGCGCACAAAGCCCCCAACGCCGAATGCAAAGGCATTGAAATTCAGCCCGAAAGTGCCGAAGTCTGCAAGGCCAACATGGCCGCAAACGGCTTTTCCCCCGATAACATTCTGCTGGGTGACATTCGTGAGCACCGCAGTCTGTTTGAGGCCGGCAGTTTCGACTTGGTGGTGTCCAATCCCCCGTATTTTACGGTAAAGAGTGGCTTTACTGCCCCCGATGCAAAGCGGGCTACCGCCAGAGACGAACACAGTTTGAGTATGGACGAGCTGTGCAAAGCCGCAGCGTACCTCACTAAATGGGGTGGCGCTTTTACGGTTGTGCATCGTCCTGAGCGACTGAGCGAGCTGCTGTGCACCTTGTCGAAATACAATCTGGAACCAAAGCGTCTGCGTCTGGTAAGCCACAAGGCGACATCTGCCCCCAATCTCATTTTGGTGGAAGCACGCCGTGGCGGAAAAGCAGGACTCACCATTGAGCCCCCTTTGATTCTAGCCAACGAGGATGGTTCTGATTCCATCGAAGTACAAAAAATTTATCACAGAGGAGAATACGCTTGAGCGGAGCATTATATTTGGTGGGTACGCCCATCGGCAATCTGGGAGACTTCTCTCCCCGTGCTATCGAAATATTGCAGCAGGTGGACTTTATCGCCGCTGAGGACACCCGTGTGTCCCTAAAGCTGCTCAACCATTTTGAAATTAAAAAGCCCCTAGTGAGCTACTATGAGCACAACAAGGTATATAGCGGAGAAAAGATTCTCTCCCGCCTTCTGGCCGGAGAATCCTGTGCACTGGTCACCGACGCCGGTATGCCTGCCATCAGCGACCCCGGTGAGGACATTGTGCGTTCCTGCGCAGAACTGGGCATTGATGTGTTCGTCGTCCCCGGCCCCAGTGCCGTCGTGTCTGCGCTGGCCGTTTCCGGTCTGCCCACAGGCCGCTGGTGCTTTGAGGGTTTTTTGTCCACAAATAAGAAGAGCCGCATGGACCACTTGGAAAGTTTGCAGCAGGAAACCCGTACCATGGTGTTCTACGAAGCGCCCCATAAGCTCATGCGTACACTGGAAGATTTGTTCACCTACTTTGGTGACCGTCCCATTGCCATCGTCCGTGAAATCACCAAGCTCCACGAGGAAACCCTGCGCACCACCATCGGACAGGCCATTGCACACTTCACCGAAAAGCCCCCCAAGGGCGAATTTGTGCTGGTTGTGGCAGGTGCACCCGAACAGGAACCCGTAGAAATCACCGCCCAGCAGGCATTGGAACTGGTTGCCCGTTACAGAAGCGAAGGCAAAAGTCTGAAAGAGGCCTGCAAGCTGGCCGCAAAGGACAGCGGTTTCGGCAAAAACGAACTGTACACCATGGCACTGGAAAACGGTGTCTGAATCAACTATTCCCATTAGCCGTATCGGCAAACAAAACAGGCAGGAAGTCCAAAGACTATCTGCCTGTTTTTTCTAATGAATTTTCCACCCATATGCAACCTGCGGTGATAAAATCGTACTTAATGGGTAGCAAAGCCTTTTCGATTCAATATGTTAGGAGGTGAAGGCATGGAAGATGAGCAAATTATTGCCTTGTATTTTGCCCGAGATGAACGGGCAATCAAAGAAACGGACAGCAAGTACGGAAAGCTGTGTTACCGCATAGCCCATAACCTGCTGCATAGCCCCGAAGACACAGAGGAATGCGTAAATGACACCTATCTGAGCACTTGGAACGCTATCCCACCCCAAAATCCCACCAATTTCACGGCATTTCTTTGTAAGATTACCCGCAATCTGTCCCTAAAACGACTGGACTACAATCTGGCACAAAAACGCACTCCGGAGCTGACTGCCTCGTTCGATGAGCTGGAATCCGTTTTGTCGGACGACCGAATGAGCGACAACCTCACCGCCGAAGAACTGGGAAAGGCCATCAGCCGCTTTCTGTGTACCGAACCGCCCGACAGACGCAATGTGTTTCTCCGCAAATACTGGTTCTTTGATTCCGTCCACACCATTTCTGAACAATACGGCTTTAGTGAAAGCAAAGTAAAATCCATGCTGCACCGCACACGAAAGCGGTTGCAAGTCTATTTGAAGAAAGAAGGTTTTGAACGATGAATACGCCAAAAATCACAAACGCTATGGAGTACATTGACGAGGATTTGATTGCTGAAGCAGCGGAATATCGGCCCGCAGCAAAGAACGTGAGCCGCTGGAAACCGATTGCAGCAACTGCGGCTTGTCTTGTGCTCATCATCGGTTCACTGCTTACCGTAGAAGCCGCAAACGGCAGCGTCAGCAACCTTCTTGCCCCCGTATTCGGCACAGCACAGACCGAAATCGTCAACAACATCGGTATCCCCATTGGTGCATCTGTTTCTGCCGACGGATATACGCTGACAGCAGATGCGGTAATCGGTGACCGCTACAATGTGGTCATTGTATATACCCTCACAAAAGACGATGGCACGCCCCTTCCCGAGCGTTTGCGTTTTTCCAACTGGCACACATCGGCACTCTCTGATGGCGGTGGTATACTGTCCGCAGAAATAGACGAAACGAATCCCAGTCAGATGCACTTCGTTGAATCGATACGCAATCATAGCGCACTCATCGGCCGCTTCGTGACCGTTTCCTTTTCCGGCCTTTCGATTTTCGACGCAGACGGGCACGATACATTCGTTGCAAACGGACCTTGGGAACTGCACTATACGCTGCGGTATAAGGATACAACCGTGAAGATTCCTGCACATAACCTGCAGGTAACAGACGCTGCGGGCGAGCTATATAACATCCGTAAAATTCACCTATCCCCCATTGGTATTCATCTGGAAGGTTCCCGCCTAAATCCTGCCGATAATGATGCCCATGCCGCCATGGAAACCTTTAATGTCTCACTCAAATGCAAAGATGGAACAGTCCTTGCCGTAAATGGCTGCTTGGGACTTTCCGGCAACGGAACCAAAGCAACTATGCGGTACACCGCTACTTTTGATACGCCTATCCCCCTAGAATCCATAGATTCAATCATTATCTGCGATGTGGAAGTACCCGTGAAATAGATCAAATGTAACTGAAAAAGCGGTGTGACCAAAGTCACACCGCTTTCTTATGTTCTGCAATAAAAAAATACACGGTCAAATTGACCGTGTATTTTTACTGTCTGCATTTAAGCACGTTCAACCGAGTATGCTGCACGCAGCTCGCCATCTGTAGACACAGTGCCGATGGAAACACGATCGCCTACATTCAGG
>RCNI01000762.1_pt1 | contig 18981 bp, 15 predicted proteins | sample 2041151 | NCBI WGS metagenome assembly RCNI01 (sample SAMN09708214, study PRJNA481090) | feces metagenome | isolation source: feces | place: Antarctica: Albino Rookery | reverse complement strand
CAGTAATTATAAATATTATATATAACATATAGTTATCTTAAGTATGATTTTTGGCATACATATTGCTTTCCTAACAATTAAGGTAGAAATGTTTATATTTTAAGGAGGCAGATATGGCATCATTTGTTTCTATTTTTTTAGCTTTTGTTGCTGCTATTATTAGCGTATTTGCTCTGTTTTCCGTAAGAAAGTCCCATGAAAATGGCGACGGTCATCTTGATGAAATTATGCGATTAAAACAGCAGGTAAACGAAACTAATGACAGGTTAGTGCAGCTAAAGCATGACCATGATATGCTTTTAGAACAGTTTAGAAAACTGCAGGAAGTATCTATAAATAATGATATGCAGGTGCTTTTAAACTCTGCTATTAAAGATTATAACGCAATAGCTAATGTTAAACCGGAAGAAGGCGGTATGGGAAAACATGAAAAAGAAAGAGTAAAAGCAGCAGAAAGAGTGTTACAGGCATGTAACGAAGTATGTCAGCGGTTTATTTCAGAAGATTTAAGCCATAATACTTTTACCAGCGTGTATAAATCACAGTTACAGGATATTTTAAACAGTGATGATTTAAAACAAATTTATTCAAGTATTAAAGGCAGATACCCGTATATTGAACGGGTTCTGCTTTCCCCTAATGATAATACTTCTGAACTTTTAGAACAATCTATATAAATAATTTTCAAAATCTAATTATCTAAAAATATAACCCCATACAAAAAAATGGACTTTTTGCACTTATAGTATTTGTTGTAAATACTGATATATAGGCACTTAACCCTAAACCTAAAGGCCGCATTTTAGAAGACTGTAGTGCTGCACCTGCTTTAAAAATACCACCAAAACCTGAACTATTTAATGTATCATAAAAATAACCGCCGTTTGCACTGCCAAAAAGAATTAAATTATTTGTTAAATATATATCAATACCCAGCCCAAAATATACCCCTGTATCCAGCATTGATTCAGATCTATCTGATGCAGGTTGATAATATGAACCATAAGAATATTCTCCTTCATTAGAATTTGAATTCATTACTGATGCTGATAATATGGCACCAAGACTTGTATGTATACCAAACCACCTGTTAAAACGGCGGTGGTATTGAGTATAAAATTCTGCACCAAACATATTAAGGTCAAAACTGCCCCCAAGACCTATACCAAAAATATTGTATGAACTATTATAATCTTCCTGCCTTACATGCACATCTGATGAATAACTACGCCGCTTTTCTGTTACAGGCTGTTGTTTTACTTCTTCTTGTGCCTTTTTTTGTTCTACTTTTTTATCACCATATAAAAGATTATGCTGTAGTGTGTCATATTCATCTATTTCAGGGAAAACAGTAAAAAGATAATTAGTTTTAAAATACTGCCTTTGCTTGTTACCTAAATGGATTACTTCAAATCCATCAATATAAGCTGCTGCCTGATTAGTGCCTTTTGGTTCCACATTAAAAAGCGGAATAGCTATAAAACTACTTCTTGTTTCATACATAGCCCTAAATTCATCTACATTATTAAACTGGTATGTATAATCGTATTTTTTACCGTTGTATTTTATAGTAATAGGCAGCCTGTAGTTATCTATATCACGCTCCCCAAAAGATATTACAGCTTTTGAAGAGCTTGATGATTTATAACCCCCAATGCTGTATCTTTTTAAACGGTTATAAAAAGGGGTGGATGCCTTTAAAAATGATTCTATATATTTTTTCTGATCCTGTATTTTTTTTGATTCGTAATCTGATTTTAATTTTTTCAGCTGTGCCGCTTTATTCTCTTCAAAAGACTTTTTTTCCTGCTTATATTTTTTCAGCTTTTCATTATACATATCTGTGGTATCCCACTCTTTTTTTACAGGTTTTTCCATTTTAAAAACTTGTTCGCTTATAGCTTTATACTGGTTATTATATATTATTTCCTGCTGCTTTTCGTGAGTTTTTTGTAATGTATCATACTCTTTTTTCAAAGCAGCATATTTTATACGGACTTCTGATGCTTCCTGTTTCATAATCTCTACTGTCTCGCCTTGACGCATAGTATCCATTTCTTTATCATTTACAAGAGCGTTTTGAGCAAGCTCTGCAATGTAGGCTTGTAACTCCATTTCCGCTTTAACTTCTGCATCTTTTTCCTCTGCTATTTTTTTCTTTAATGCTGCATCCTGCTGAAGATATTCTTTTTTTATACGGACCAGGTCTTCTGTGGCTTTTAATTCTTCTGCTTTCTGTCTGCGTTTAGCTTCCATATACTGCTGCTTTGCGTTAGACATATCTTGTTCAAGCTGTTTTTTTCTTGCTTCTTGTGTTTTTGCTATTTCTTCAGCCTGTTTATTCAATGTTTTATTATATTCTTCTTTTGATGCTTTTTGTATTTTTTTAGTAAGGTCGCTATTCTTTTTCCGTTCTTCTTCTAGCTCTTTTCTTAAAGCTTCATTTTGCATAAGCTGACGTAAAAAGGAATCAAGCTCTTTAGAATCAACAGATACTTTCACTTTTACAGTAATATATCTTTCACTGCCCCGTGTATGCCTTGCTGTGATTTTTGCATCTTTTTTGGCAATGGCACTAGTCTGCATTTTAACTTCTTCTTTAGATATTTTGCCGTCCACCAGCTTTGTGCTTGATGATATGGCAACACCTGCTTCTTCTGCTGCCTGCCTTGCAAGCTCGTTACTTGTATATTGGAAAACTTGATCTTCTGACTGATTATTTGGGACTACTACCTCTTTACTTTTTGTTATCTGCTTAACTTCAGCATAAGATGTGAACGGCAGTATTAACAATAACAAAATAATAATAAAACGCATATCAATTCCTTATAAAACATTTGCCATTCTATCACTTAGAATTTAAAAATCAATACTTATTTTATTATGCCTTTTATTACATGACTACATCAACAAATAACGTCAAAAATTTTTATAGTTTATTTAATAATGTTTTATACTACTATATCAATGCTTTATAATTATGCACTATTATTTTTATTTTTTTCTTATTGATTATATATAAATTTTCTGATACTAATTATGAATAAGTTAAGCGGAAGCAGGTGTGATACCTGCACTGCCCCCGCAACTGTAAACTGGACAAAACCCATTATGCCACTGATTAATATCGGGAAGGCGGGTAGAGAGTGAAAGTGAGTCAGGATATGCTTATCTTATCATTATACTTCGGAGGGAAGCAGCAGGTGAGTGGCGTTCTTGTTTAATCATTTTCACTTTATATTATCTAACTAAGCAGGTTACTAATAGTCGTTCTGTGTGCGTTGACCTCGCTTCTTAATAATATAGCACCTGCTTAGTTAGTATTTTTAAATAATAAACTAAGGTTATACATTATGGCAAAAACAGTTTTAGATATTTCATTTAAACCAGAATCAGAAAAAATATTTTTCGGCAGCTTTGGTAACTATATCCGTATTGATAATATTACCCATGATATAGCAAAAAAATTAAAAGAAGCAAGTGAAGGAAATACCTGGTTTACTAAAGAGATAGATTATAAATCTGATAAAACAAGGTTTCAATCACTTCCAGAAGATGCAAAACGTGCTTTTAAATTAAATATTGCATATCAGACACTTATGGACAGCGGTGTTACAAGTGGTATTTCTTTTGTTATGGGGCAGGTGGTAACAAGCTCTATATGGAGTCTGCTATATGCCCGTATTGCTATAGAGGAAGCAATTCATGCAGAATCTTATTCTTATGGTTTATCTGAAGTATTTGGATTTGAGGCAGCAAAAACTCTTGATTTAGTCTACAGCGATGATTTTGTTAAAAAACGTATGGAAAAAGAGTGTGCACTTTTTGATAACGTATCTAAACTATGTATTGATGAAAACAATGCAGGTATGGAAGAAAAACAAAAAGCACTTCTTGCCCTGCTTTTAGGTATATATTTTTTAGAAGGTGTAAAATTCCCCTTTTCTTTTCTTGTTACATTCGTTATTAATAACAGCTATAACGATGCTATTACAGGGTTTACAAAAACTATTAAATTAATCGCCCATGACGAATTATCTGTTCACGTTGTAACAGGTAAAAATGTTATGAATATTCTTGCAAAAGATGAAAACGAAGGGTTTAAATATTTATTTGATAACGGCACATTTAGAGAGCTTGCTTTAAGTATTGCAGAAGAAGTTGTGGAACAGGAAATACTTTGGGCAAAATATCTTTTTGATAATAAGCAGGTGGCAGGTATTAACAGCCAGATCTCTGAAAGTTTTATTAAATATTTTGCAAAATTAAGACTTATGGATATAGGTATTACAGATAACCCATATATGAAAGCTGAAAAAACTGATATTATTGACTGGTTTAATAACTATAGAAATATTAATAAACAAAATGCAGCACTGCAGGAAACTTCTAACACATCATATCAAAAAGGTGTTCTTAAAAACGATTTATAAGGTGATACATGGTAATATTAACTGAGGGTAAAAAACATATAATTATTAAAAGAGACGGTAGAGAGGAACCTTATAATGAAGAAAAATTACGCAAGGTTACTAACTGGGCCACAGGCGGCAACGAATATTTTACAGATAAATTATTAAAAGATTTAAATATTAAAATAAATAATAAAATGAAAATAACTGATCTTTATGACGCACTTATTACTACTGCTGTCAACAGTATCAGCCCCCTTTATACAGAGTATGATGAAATAGCAGAAAAGTTATACTTGATGAAAATATATAAAGAGACTTACGGGCTTAAAATCACAGGTCAGTATCCTGATTTAGCTTTAGTTTTAGAAAGAGGGGTTAAAAACGGGGTATATGATAAAGAATTTATTAACTCTTTTTCTCATAAAGATATAGATGCCCTTAATGAAATGATTGAGCCGGATAGAGACTTTATATTTACCTATAAAGCCTTAAATACATTTTTTACTAAATACTGCAAAACTGTAAAAAACAAAAAACTTGAGCTACCGCAGATTACATACATGGTGGCTGCAATGTATTCCTTTTATAATGATGACAAAAAGAAACGTCTTAAATATATTAAAGAAACATACGATATGTTAAGCCTGCATAAAATAACTTTTGCAACGCCGCGTATTATGAACAGCGGTTACCATAATGCACAGCTTGCATCATGTGTATTAAATACTCCTGATGATGATACATGGAGCTTAAATCAAACAGACGGTAATGTAGCACAATATTCTAAATTCTCAGGTGGTATAGCATACGATATATCTCATATCCGTTCATCAGGTTCTAAAATATCATCTTTTAACGGAACTTCAGACGGGACTATACCTTTTATTAAAAGGCTTGAGCAGACAGTATCATCCTTTAATCAGCAAAGTAAGCGTAAAGGTTCTGCAGTTGTAACATTTCCTTTCTGGCATTATGATGTGCAGGATATGATAATGTTAAAAGATGCAGGCGGCACAGAAGATACAAGGGCTAGAAAACTTATGTATTCCATAAGGCTGCATAACCTTTTTAAAGACAGAGTGGAAAGCGATGGTGATATTACTCTTTTTGACCCAAAAGACACACCACTGCTTAATTCTACATACGGTAAAGAGTTTGAAAAAGCATACCTTTATTATGAATCTAAACCAGGTATAAGAAAAAAAACAGTAAAAGCAAAAGAGCTGCTTTATCTTATATTAAAAGTAAGGACAGAAAGCGGTAATTTATATTTAACTTTTGTGGATAATATTAATGAACAGTCTGTTTTAAATACATATATTGGGGCATCTAACTTATGCACAGAAGTGCTGGTGCCTTCTTCCCCGTCAAAACTTAAATCTGAAGAACTTTATTTAAACAGTAAAGGTGAATACGAAATTCATCAGGTTAGAAAAAGCGGCGAGATAGGTATATGTAACTTATGTTCTATAAACTTAATAACATGGGATAATATGTCCCAGAAAGAAAAAGTCAGCTTTTCATATACTCTGCTTAGAGGTTGTGATAATATTATTGATACACAGTTTTACCCTGTTAAAGAAGGGGAAGTAGCTAATAAAACAAACAGGCCTATTGGGGTCGGCGTATTAAATTATGCTAACCTGCTTGCAAAAAAACGTATTAAATTTACAGATCTTGCAGCAAGAGAGTTTACTAACAACCTGTTTGATGATCTTTATTACCATTTATATAATGCAGCCTGCACTTTAGCAAAAGAAAGAGGGGCATACTCTACCTTTAAAGCATCTAAATGGGCACACGGAAAAACGCCTTTCCATTTATCAATATTTAACCATAAAAAATATGGCTTAAAAATGGATAAAAAGAAATGGGATAAATTAGCAGAAGAAATAAAAACTTTTGGTATACGGTTTTCTTATGTGGCTGCTATTGCACCAACTGCAACAAGCGGTAAAAGTATATCAGCAACAGAGTCTATTGAACCAATTATGGACCTTTTTTATATGGAAGAAGGCATACAAAATATACCTACACTTGTAGCAAATATTAAAGAAAATAGAGAATATTATGAAAGATGCTGGTATATTCCTGCAAAAACTATTATTGAACTTGCAGCAATAAGGCAGAAATATATTGATCAGGCACAGTCTATTACACTTTATTATATTAAACCCGAATCTGCAAAAGTATTATGGGAAGATATAAAATATGCTATGTCTTTAGGTATTAAAACTCTTTACTATATGAAAACTCCTAAAGCTAATTTTTCAGAAGAAGAAGTGTGTGAAAGCTGCAGCTAAAATATTTTTATCTCTTTATAAAATTCTTGTATAATAGCCGTAATATGATATACTGTTATATTATTGTATATAAGGTTATATAATTATGGTTACTTTTATTACAAGTATTTTTCAAATAATGATTGCTGTGTTAGTTATTTTTATGGTAGTTAGAATCCATAAGAAAAACAAACACAGTAAAAGAGGTAAGTATATGTTTATGGCTTTTGTTATCACTTTAGGTATTATACTTATTGCCAGCAGTGCTACTGTAATATATTCTACTAAAAATCTGCCAAAAGATTATAAAAGTAAAATATCTTCTAAAATAATCATTCATCCATATAATAAACTTGATACACATATTAGTAAAGTATACTATGAACAGCTGAAAGAAAAACCTGCCCAAAGTGGTGCTATGTTGATAAAAAGTGGAAAAGTAGCTTTTATGCATAGAATAGCACTTGTTAGAATGGCTTCTCACTCCATAGAACTGCAGACATACATTTATGAAAACGATATGACATCAAGGCTTTTAATGCACGAATTAAAACTTGCAGCAGACAGGGGTGTTAAAGTCCGTATTATTATTGATGATAACGGGCTTTCTTCTGATACAAGCGATATTATGACATTAAACTATCATCCAAATATTCAGGTAAAAGTTTTTAACCCTTATAAATATCGTTCAAAAATCTTAAAGTATCCCCAATTTTTATTTAATATAAGCAGGCTTAACTATAGAATGCATAATAAACTTTTTATTGTGGATAAATCTGCTGTTATTATAGGTGGCAGAAATGTGGCAAGCAACTATTTTGATGATAATGCTTTAATGAATTTTTCAGATACTGATGTGCTTTTTATAGGAAAACTGGCTTCTGATGCTTTTGATTCTTTTAACGAATACTGGAATTACCATAAATCAATACCTGTTGATGTATTCCCTGCACACAATAACCCGGAAGAGCTTACAAGGCTTGATAAAGAGATTGTAGACAGGTCAAAATATTACCATCAGGAAAAAGAAATATACGAAGAAGCAATAAAATATTTTATAGATGCTTATACTACTAAACGGTTTCCTATATACTGGGGTAACGCAAAACTTATTGCAGACAGCCCTGAAAAAGCTGAAGGAAAACACGACAGTCCTATAATAGACGCAATAGAAGGTTTATGGAGTCAGGTTAATAAATCGCTTTACATTTCTTCTGCATACCTTGTGCCTGGTAAACAAGGGGTGCAGAATTTAATAAACGGTGCTAAAAAAGGAATTAATATTAACATTCTAACCAACTCACTTTCTTCTACAGATGCAAAAATAGTATATGCAGGCTGGCACAGATATAGAAATGATTTAGTAAAAAGCGGTATTAATGTATACGAATTTAGAAATGAAGGTTATAAAATATATAATAGAAGAAATTCTGGTGCATCACTGCACAGTAAAACTATGGTAGTAGATGACAGAATCAGCTGGATAGGCAGTTTTAATTTAGACGGAAGATCTGCCCTTTATAATACAGAAGTAATTGCTGCCTTTTTTAATGAAGAATTTGCCAAAATATTAAGAACATCTATGGAAAAAGATATGTCAGAATATGTATCATGGCATCTTTATGCAAAAAATAATAAAGTCTTTTGGGAAACATATAGACGCGGCAAAAAAATCACAAAATCTTACAGCCCTGATACTACTTTATTACTTAGGTTTATGACATTTTTATTAAAAATAGTCCCTGAAAAATTAATATAAGTCTGGTTAAATAAAATTCCATAATTGACCTGCAGGCAGGGTATTCGTCTATTAATAATATTTTTGCAATACAAAAACGTTTGTTCTATAGTGTAAATGCGTTTTCTATATGGGTAATAGTATCCTTATCTATGGATATAATATCAAACTGAACAAGCGGGTTTATATTCTTTTCATTTATATAATAATTAGTGGTGCGTATAATTTTTTGCTGTTTATTATAATCTACTGCCTGATAACCTAAACCAAATGTATTAGAATTTCTATATTTTACTTCTACTATAATAAGTATATTTTTATATTCTGCGATTATATCTATTTCACCATAAGGGCATCTGTAATTACGTTCTATGATTTTATACTTTTTTTTCTTTAAAAAACTACATGCTTTATCTTCCCCTGCTTTACCTTTTATTATTTTAAGAAAATTATAATCCATACTCTTTTGCCTGTATGTTTTTTAAAAAACTTCTTCTATGAACCATAGTAATACCGTATTTTTGCACTGCTTCCATATGCTCTTTTGTGCCGTAACCTGCATTTTTCTCCCAGTGGAATTCTTTATATGTTTTTGCAAGCTCACACATTAAATTATCTCTATATACTTTTGCAATAATTGATGCAGCAGATACCTGAATATAATCATCGTCTGCTTTAAATGGATGGATACACTCTTTTTCTATATGGTTTAATTTTACAGCATCTACAATTAATTTATCATACTCTTTATTAAGCCGTGATAAGGCATAATGCATAGACTGTTTTACTGCGTTTAAAATATTTATTTTATCTATAATTAAAGGGCATACTACTCCTATACCGTAAGATACTGCGTTTTCTAATATAAAAGGGTATAATTCTTCCCGTTTTTTCTTAGAAAGTTTTTTAGAATCTTTTATACGGCTGTCATAAAACCCATCTTCAAATATAACAGCAGCAGAAACCACAGGCCCTGCAAGGCAGCCTCTGCCTACTTCATCAACACCTGCTATGAACATTGTTTTTTTGCCATTATACCACGTTCAAACCATTCTATAACTTTATCAAGCCCTTCCCCTGTTTTACAGGATACACAGAAATTATCTAATGTGCTTTTGATTTTTTTCGCATTTTCTATAGCTTTATCTATATTAAAATCTACATATGGTGCTAAATCTATTTTGTTAATAATAAATACGTCCCCTGCAAAAAACATGGTAGGATATTTTAAAGGTTTATCATCACCCTCTGTTACTGAAAGCAGTATAAGGTTTGCATCCTGCCCTAAATCGTATTCTGACGGGCATACTAAGTTACCAACGTTTTCTATAATTAATAAATCAAGGTTATCACCGTCTACAAAAGGAAGTTTATTTTCTATTTCTGCAGCTTCTAAATGGCAGGCACCACCTGTTTGAATCTGAACAGCTCTTACCCCCACTTTTTCAATACGGTCTTTATCGTTTTCTGTCTGCAGATCCCCTTCTATTACACCTACATTATATTTACTTTTTAAAGCACCTAATATTTTTTCTAAAAGGCTTGTTTTACCACTGCCAGGGGATGACATAATGTTTACTGTAAAAGTGCCGTTTTTCTTAAATCTATTTCTTAATTCTGCTGCATCCATATCGTTTTTTGATAATACTTTTTGGTTAATCTCAATCTTTTCCATATATATACCTCACTAATCTACATCTATGTATGCTATTTCAAGCTCGTCGCCTGATAATATTGTTACTCTGCCGGAATTACATTTTGGGCATAATACAAAATAGTTATCCATTTCTGATTCATACCCGCAGTCTTCACATTTTCCCACAAGCGGCACTGCAATATATTCAAATGATGCTTCTTTTGCCATTGTATCTTCTTTTAAAGCATCAAAAGCAAAACGTAAAGATGCCTCATCTATAGCACTCATTTTACCAACCCTTACAGCCACATTATTTATTTTGTTTGCACCGTTATCTTTTGCAGTTTTTACAGCTGTCTCAAGAATACTCATTGCTATGCCTGTTTCATGCATAATTTATACCCTGTATTATTTATATTATTTTTAATCAATATAAATATTTCATTTTCTTTTTACAAGTATTAATTTAGAATTGTATATAATCTGATTACTTTTATAAATATAATATAGATATGCTTATTTATAGAATATCTATTTCTATATTTATTTTTGTGCCTTTATAAAGCCTGTCTTTTAAACTGTTAGTTTTAGTGCCTGATGATACATCTATTAAATCGTTACCAATATCATTAAAAAAGTAATTGAAATGATATACATATTTGTGGTTTTTATTATAATAAGCCTTATTAATAAAGTAAATTTATTTTTATAAATTTATAAGCTTATAAAAGAAAAAGCCCTTCTAAAAAGGGCTTTTTGCTTAAGCGTTTTTGTAGCTTTTTTGAAGTTTTCTCTGTAACTTCTGCTGTTTGCGGCGTGCTTTTAAAAGTTTTTTACGTCTTACTTCTGTTGGTTTTTCATAGTAAGCGTGTTTTTTAATCTCACGTATTAAACCTTCACGTTCAATTTTCTTTTTTAAAAGTTTTAACGCCTGGTCGACATTGTCGCCGTCCACTCTTACGACTGCATTAACTGCCAAGTGGATCACCTTCTTTCTTAATTTATTTTAGAACAAGCTTTCTCACTTCATCAAAAGTAGATACTAACTTAAATTCCATTTCATTTCTAACATCTTCTGGAATATCCGTCAAGTCTTTTTCGTTCTCAATAGGGCAGATTACTGTTCTTATACCTGCTCTGTGGGCTGCTAATACCTTTTCTTTCAGCCCCCCTATTTGTAAAACTTTACCACGAAGTGTTATTTCCCCTGTCATAGCTATTTTACAGTTAGCTGGTTTTTCTGATACTGCAGATAAAATAGCTGTTGCCATAGTTATACCTGCTGAGGGACCGTCTTTAGGCACTGCACCTTCCGGCACATGCAGATGTATATCAAACTCTTTAAATTTATAAGCCGGCACTCCAGCATCACCTGCCACACTTTTTACTACAGAATATGCAATATTTGCAGATTCTTTCATTACATCACCCAGCTGACCTGTTACAATTAGTTTACCGCTGCCTTCAAATAATGCCACTTCTATTTGTAATAAGTCGCCACCGTATTGAGTCCATGCAAGCCCGGTTGCCACCCCTGTTTCAGTATCATCATATACGCCGCCTATTCTAAATTTTCTAGGCCCTAAATATTCTTTTGTAAGTGCTGCATCTACTTCTATTTTATCAATACTTTCGTTCTGCACTAACCGTTTAACACTTTTCCTAATAAGTGATGCTATATTCCTTTCAAGAGATCGCACTCCTGCTTCTTTTGTGTAATATGTTATAAGCTCCATAACAGCATCATCTGTTATGCTGATTTTTCCATCTAATACATTATGCTCTTTTAATTCTTTTGGTATTAAAAACCCTTTTGCAATATGCAGTTTTTCCTGCTCTGTATAACCTGAAAGCCTGATTACTTCCATTCTATCAAGCAAGGGTGCGGGTATATTCTCAAGTGAGTTAGCTGTTGTTATAAAAAATACTTTTGATAAATCAAGCTCTGTTTCAAGATAATGATCCATAAATGTATTATTTTGTTCCGGGTCTAATGCTTCTAATAAAGCAGAAGCCGGGTCCCCTCTGTAATCTGACCCTATTTTATCTATTTCATCAAGTAAAAATACAGGGTTCATACTGCCTGCTTTTTTCATAGACTGCACTATTTTACCAGGCAACGCACCGATATATGTTCTTCTATGGCCGCGTATTTCTGCTTCATCACGAACACCGCCCATACTCATTCTCACAAATTTCCTGCCCATTGCATCGGCAATAGATCTAGCAAGGGATGTTTTACCAACTCCCGGCGGCCCTACAAAACATATAATAGAACCTTTCATATTTTCAGAATATTTTCTAACAGATAAAAATTCTAATATACGTTCTTTCGGTTTTTCAAGCCCGTAATGGTCTTTATTTAATACTTCTTCTGCATGTTTTATATCTATTATATCTTCTGTTCTAATATTCCAGGGCAGGCTTATTATCCAGTCTAAATAATTACGCACTACTGTAGTCTCTGCACTCATAGAAGGCATAAACCTAAGTTTTTTCAACTCTTTTTCTGCCTTTTCTTTAGCCTGTTCAGGCATACCCAGCTCTTTTATTTTTTGTTCTATTTCTTCTATATCTGCTTTATAGTCGTCTTCTTTACCCATTTCTTTTTGGATAGCTTTCATTTGTTCATTAAGGTAATACTCTTTTTGAGATTGATTCATTTTAGCTTTTACACGTTTTTGAATACGTTCATCTATCCTTATAAGCTCCAACTCTGTTTTTATAAGCTCTATTACTTTTTCAGCTCTTGCAACAGGGTGGTCTATTTCTAACACCGTCTGATAATCACGGGCTTTTACTTTTAAATTTGACGCTATAATAAACGTAAGTTTTGATATATCTTCTGTCTGCACAATATTACTTAATACTTCCTGAGTAATACGTTTTGTCTGACTTACATAAGTTTCAAAATTTTTAACAAGTATAAACCTGACAGTATCAATATCTGACTGCTCACACATTTCATCGTTACGCCATTCCACATCAGCAAAATAACATTCGTCATTTAATGTAAGGTTTTCCATTTTAGCACGTTTTAAACCTTCAATTAAAACTTTAACGTTACCGTCAGGCATCTGCATAGTCTGTAATACTCTTGCAATAATACCTATCTCGTTTAAATCTTCCATTTGTGGATTATCTGTAACGGCTTCTTTTTGCAGTGTTAAAAAAAGTTTTTTATCAGACGAATTGGCAATATTTAATGCCTTTACAGAACGAGGTCTGCCAACAAATATAGGCACTATCATATGGGGAAATACAACCACATCTCGTAAAGGAATAACTGCAAACTGCTCTTTTTGATTCATATATTATTAAACCCTTATTCTAAATTTATACAGCCTAAACTGCATCGTTTTGTTTTGCTTCTTCCTGACTATCTATTTTTATTAAAACAGGTTCTGCACCTTCTGTTACCACTTCTTCGTTTATAATACATTCACGTATACTGCCTGCTTCTGACGGTATTTTATACATAACATCAAGCATAGCATCTTCTATAATAGACCGTAAACCCCTTGCCCCTGTTTTACGTTTTATAGCAAGTTTTGCAACAGCCCTTAACGCGTTTTCTGTGAAAGTTAATTTTACATTATCAAAATTAAGCATAGCTTCATACTGCTTAACAAGAGAATTCTGTGGTTCTACCAAAATACGCACTAATGCATCTTCATCTAATTCATCAAGTGATGCAGTTATAGGCAGGCGGCCTACAAATTCTGGAATAAGCCCGTATTTAACAAAATCATCAGGTTCAAGCTGTGATAAAAGCTCCATACGTTTCATATTTTTAGCATTGGTATTGTTTTCGCCCTCTACTGCACCAAAACCTAATGTTTTTTTACCTATTCTACGTTTTATAATTTCTTCCATACCATCAAATGCACCACCGCATATAAAAAGTATGTTAGTAGTATCCACTTGTATATATTCCTGCTGAGGATGTTTTCTACCGCCTTGTGGAGGGACATTGGCAATAGTGCCTTCTATAATTTTTAATAATGCCTGCTGAACTCCTTCCCCTGATACATCTCTTGTAATAGAAGGACTGTCCCCTTTTTTAGATATTTTATCTATTTCATCTATAAATATTATACCCCGTTCTGCCATTTCTACATCGCCGTCTGCATTTTGTAAAAGTTTTAATACAACATTTTCCACATCTTCGCCTACATAACCAGCTTCAGTTAATGTGGTTGCATCAGCTATGGCAAAAGGAACGTGTAAAAGCCTTGCTAATGTTCTTGCAAGCAGTGTTTTACCTGTCCCTGTGGAACCGATTAATAAAATATTACTTTTTTCAAGCTCCACATTGCTTTTTTTAGAATACTGGATACGTTTATAGTGGTTATATACTGCTACACTTAGTATTTTTTTAGCAGCATCCTGACCTATTACATATTCATTTAATTTTCTATGGATTTCTTCAGGTGTAGGAAGTTCTTCTATATGTTCCTCTTTATCGTTTTTATCGTTTAAATCTTTTATAATATCTTGACACGCACTTACACAGTTTGGACATATATATGTGTTATCTATACCTGCAATTAAACTGCCTACTTCTTCCTGTAGTCTGTTACAAAAGGAACAACGTATTTCTTCTTCCGTTTTTGCCATTCTATCCTCCAGCAGTTACCTGCTATCATGTTAAAATTACTTAATTATATTATCATTTCAATATAGTATATAGTAGAAATAATGCAATGAAAAGAATTTATTTTTCACATTATTTTCTTATATTTAGCAAAAAAGCCACCTTTATAGAAAACATTTTTATAATATCTCTAATACAAGGTGGCTTAATAATCTTTTATTTTTATTAATTAAACTCGTTTTTCAAATACGTTATCTATTAACCCGTATTCTTTAGCTTCCTGACTACTCATAAAATAATCACGTTCTGTATCTGCTGCTACTTTCTCAAAAGGCTGACCTGTGTTTGCTGAAAGTATTTTATTTAAATGCTCTTTCGTTTTGATTATTTCATTAGTCTGGATTAAAATATCAGTAGCCTGCCCTCTAAAACCACCTGACGGCTGGTGTATCATAACCCTTGCATTAGGAACTGCAGAACGTTTGCCTTTTGCACCTGCTGCCAGTAAAAAAGCACCCATGCTTGCTGCCTGCCCTAAACAGATAGTTGCTACATCAGGTTTAATATAGTTCATAGTATCATATATTGCCATACCTGATGTAATAACACCGCCTGGTGAGTTAATATATAAATATATATCTTTATCAGGGTCATCCGCTTCTAAAAATAAAAGCTGGGCACATATAACGTTTGCCACCTGATCATCTACCTCTGTGCCTAAAAATATAATCCTGTCTTTTAAAAGCCGTGAGTATATATCGTAAGAACGCTCACCGCCCCTGCCTGTCTGCTCTATAACATATGGAACATAATAACTCATACATCAACCTGCCTTATATTAGTCTGCTTTTTCCTCTTTCTTTTTAGCAGCAGTTTTTTTAGCTGGTGTTTTTTTTGGTTTTTCTTCAGCTGATTTATCAGACTTTTCTTCTTTTTTCTTAGCAGTAGATTTTTTCTTTTCTGTTTTTTCTTCTTTGCCTTCTTTATCTGCTGCTGCCTGATTTTTAGCCTGTTCTGCTAATTTATATTCTTCGTATTCTTTTTTACTCATTTTAGAAGTTTTAGCTTTATTTACACCTGCTAAAAAGTTATAAACTTTATCCCCTAACACTTCGTTTCTAACTGCATCCATTTGCATTTGAGATTCTAACTCTTTTTTAAGCTCTTCTACTGTTCTGCTTTGCAATTCTGCATGGAAAGCAAGATATTTATCTATATCTTCAGGTTCTACCACAATATTTTCAACTTTTGCTACTTCGTTAATAGCTATTGCCTGTTTAACTTGTGCTTCTGCTTGAGAAAGATAACGTTGTGCCATCATTTCAAAAGATATACCCACTTGTTCCGGGTTTAAGCCCATTTGATAAAACTGGTTCATTGCGTTATATGCAAGTCTGTCAGTCTGCTCTTTAACAAATGAATATGGAACATCAAATGGGTTTTCTTTAACAATCTGTTCTAATATTTCCCCAAATGCTTCCACTTGTGTCGCTCTATCTGCCTCTGTTTGTAAACCTTTTTTAAGTTTTACTTTTAAATCATCAAGGCCTTTACTGTTTGCATCAATATCTTTTGCAAATTCGTCATTTATTTCTGGTTTAATTTTTTCTTTTATTTCATGTAATGTTACTTTAAAAACAACGTCTTTACCTGCTAAATCTTTACTGCCGTAGTCTTTAGGGAAAGTTAAGTTTAATTCTTTAGTTTCCCCTTTTTTCATACCGATAACACCTTCTTCAAAACCTGGTATAAATTGACCGCTGCCTATATTTAATGAAAACCCGTTTGCAGAACCGCCTTCAAAAGCTACACCGTCTTTTTTACCTTCAAAATCAATAACGGCCACATCACCTGCAATTACTTTGTCTCTGTTTTCTACAGGTTCGTATGTCATATCTCTTTCCTGTAAAGAAATAAGTGCTTCTTCTATATCTTCATCAGTGATTTTAACTTCTACTTTTTTAAATGTGAAATCTTTATATTTTTCTAAATTAAGTGTAGGGAAAACGTCCACCCTTGCTGTGAAAGTGATAGGTTTCTTTTCTTCAAATACCACATCTGAAATATGGGCTTGGGATATAGGCACTATATTATTAGATGTCATAGCATCTTGAACAGCTTCGTTTATTACTCTTTCAACAGCTTGAGATTTTATTTGATGAGAAAATTGTTTTTTTGCTACTTCCCTTGGAACTTTTCCAGGGCGAAAACCATGGATTTTTGCATTAGGTAACAGTTTATCTAATTCTTTATCTGCTGCCTCTTCAAATACTTCATAAGGTATTTCTACCAGTAATTCTTTTTGAGAATGTTCTGCATCGTTCACTTGAACTTTCATAAGGACTCCTTAAAACGTTTGTCAATATATATACATATTTGAATTACAAGATAATAAAAAGAGCGGGTGACGGGACTCGAACCCGCGACCTCAACCTTGGCAAGGTCGCGCTCTACCAGCTGAGCTACACCCGCATATAACTTTTAGGATGGTATGCGGATGAAGGGACTCGAACCCCCACGCCGAAGACACTAGATCCTAAGTCTAGCGCGTCTACCAATTCCGCCACATCCGCAAGTTAAAAAAAAGGGTGGATGACGGGGCTTGAACCCGCGACAACAGGAGCCACAATCCTGGACTCTACCAACTGAGCTACATCCACCATATATAACAAGTTCCCTTGTTAGAGTTAAATTTTTTAATATATTTTTTTCTATTTGTCAAGCATTAAAATTGAATTCATAATATTTTCTTGACTTAAAAACTCTCACATGTTACTTTTAACCACTTGTAACACATAGAAAATAATATAAAAATAAGGTTATTTATGAAAAAATATTTAAATATACTATATGTAACAGTAATTTCTGTCCTGTTTATTACATCCTGTGGCAATATTTCATCAGAATCAGAAATTACCATACCTTTACCTGTTAAAAAATTAGAAGTTACGCCTGCAGAATATGATTTTGGAATGGTTAATGCAGGAGATAACAAGTCCTGGGAATTTACAATTACAAGCGACGGATATATAGAATCTTCTGCCTATATAGAACCTGTTATGGACGGGTTTATATTAAATGATATTAAAAAAACACTAAAAAAAATGACATATGATAAATCTGTACAAAAGTTTACTATTACTTTTATTCCAAAATGTGCAGGCAAAATAATGGATAATATAACAATACATTCAGGCTTTGAAAAAAGTATAAAAACCCAAATTCAAGTAAAAGCAGAAGGGGTGGGTGCAGACTTAAAGCCTTGTTCTTCTTTAAATCCTAAAATAACTTTAGAAATACTGCCTAAAGAAGTAAAACTTTTAGACGGCGTTATAAGGCTTGATAACGGAACAGAAAAAGATGTAAAAGTAATAGACCTTGATAACCTTACTAATAAAAAAGGCAGTGTTACCATAAAAGCATATTCTAAAGACAGGTATATAGAAGGCGGAATAGATACAGAACTTAACAGTCATTTTACAGGTAAAACTACTTCATGGCATCATGATAATAAAACAGATAATAATTTATTAAGCACAGCATTATCTGTTATTTCCTTTAACAACTTATCATGCCGTGGCCCTGCTGCTGACAGGATTTATGTATATGGTATAAACGGGGATAACCCTTCAGGGGACTACTTATATTTATTAGGCACAGGAAAAGGCGTGCGTAAAGGCGAATGTGTTTATAATTACCCTGCCCGCATAAAACCACAGAAGGTTAATTAGTTATGGAAAAAATATATCTTTTTGCAGAAAAATTATACGAACAAATTATTCTTGCACTTATTTCTGCACTGCTTTTAATACTTTCTACTGCAGGTTTCGGGGTTTCTTTTACTGTATTTTTTGCTTTTATACCCCTTTTATTTGCAGTATTTAGTAATAAAAGCCGTCCTGTAATTACAGGGCTTATTACAGGGTTTGTATATTTTAGTGTCTGCCTTTCATGGATGATGATAACTTTCGGTTATTTTGGGGGTGCGCCTTTACCTGCTGCTTTTGGACTGCTTATGTTTATTTCTATTACAGGCAGTTTTTTCTTTTTCGTCCCATTTACTTTTACTGCTGCAAAATACAGTAAAAACCCTTTTGTTCTAGCTTTTTTATTTGTTGCTTTAGAAGCTGTTAAAGGAAAAGTATTTTTTGGCGGTGTGCCGTGGCTTAATCTTGCCCAGTCTCAATATACTAATTCTCTTATTTTACAGTCAGTATCTATATTTGGGGAATATGGGCTTTCTTTTCTGATTATGCTTATAATTTTGCTTTTGTTCTGCTGGGTTCCGGTTTCATTTTCTAGATTAAAATTAT
>RCNI01000761.1_pt1 | contig 19003 bp, 11 predicted proteins | sample 2041151 | NCBI WGS metagenome assembly RCNI01 (sample SAMN09708214, study PRJNA481090) | feces metagenome | isolation source: feces | place: Antarctica: Albino Rookery | reverse complement strand
TGATATGGTGGTGCAGGAAAATCGGGAATAGTTTCAGTCTTGTCTCGCGATTGAAATGAAACTTTAGAGGCTAAGGTATAAGTGGGTGGCTTTGGTCTTGCTTATACACGAAAACCGAAGGCAAAGATAAGCATGTAGAAAGCATATGGCTTCCTTGTTTGGACGAGGGTTCGACTCCCTCCAGCTCCACTAATAACATTGATAATTAGACTATTACATCGTTTTACACCTCAAAACGCACCCTAAAAGAGAAAGTGATAGTCTGATTATCATTTTTTATATCAAAGAATCATCTTCCTTTCTTAAAAAGATTAATTGTCGTTCCTTTTGCCGTTTTGTATTCTATCTATGCATTGCGGTCAGGCTTTCCGTGTCTCAAAAAGTTGTTTCATTCCAAATGCTGCCTGTTCGTTTCGAACTTTGTTTTTACATCTTCTATACGTTAGCGGTTTACGAAACTGCTACAGCTCATCTCCCTTCACAAACGTCAAAACCAGTCTTACCGTTCACCTAACTATGATAAGACTAGTTTTGTCATTCAGTTGCTCCATTCTCTGTAGAAGCAAAGGAATACAGTTACACAAAGAATTCACGAACCAACCAATAACCTACATACAGCATCAAAAATCCTAGAAAGATACTGGAAGCTGCATAAATTATGACCGAAAAGAAGTTGTCATCCTTTACCAACAGATAATTCTCATTGATAAAAGTAGAGAAAGTGGTAAATCCTCCACAAAATCCTACAGTCAGAAACAATTTCCAATAAGTATTCAGGAACTGCTCCCGCTCAAACAAAGCATAGAAAAATCCGATGGCAAAACATCCCAATATATTGACAGACATCGTACCAAAGGGGAAGGTAGACAGAGACAACTGCTGTACAAAACGCGATAACAGATACCGTGCCATTCCTCCGACACAACTACCTAAACCGACGAAAATTAATGACTTGAACATGGTTACATTTTTATGAGTGCAAAAGAAAAGAAGAATCAAATGAAATCCAAGAAAAAGCGGCACTTTCATTTATCTTCCACTCTTTTTACCTAGACTCAGGTAGGGCATACCGAAGAGACAGCCATACGCATCCGTAAAATAGAATACAAACAAAAAGCTGTATACCCGACTTTACATAGGGCATACAGCTTTTACACCAAATCAGCTCTTCAACTTAGAACAATTTATCAGGATATTCCCCAGCGTCAACCAAAGCTTGAATTTTGTCAACTACACTCTGACGGTCAGCTGCATAAGTAACACCGAACCATTTTGAAGTAGTATCCAACACTTTCACTGAAGCAGTATTGTCATTGATCAATTTATTAACCATCAATGGAATGAAATATTCAGCCTTCAAGTTTTCTTTGTTTGCATTCAAGAATTCTACAAAGTAATCTTCTGAATACTTGAAATAATCAGGAGTGAAGCCCCACATATTCATAGATACAGGAGTATTGTCTTCAACACCTACCCATGCTCCGTTTTCATCTTTATAGCTTACTACGCCATCTACACGCATGATTTCAGTACGTTCTACTACAGTAGTCAAGTTGCCTTCTTCGTTTGCAGAGCAAATACCACGAGCTACAGTACCGCTTTCAGACAAAGTATTTCCTACACGGAAACCTACCATACAATATTTATTTTCAGAGTTTTCTGGAAGTTCAGACAAACATCTGCCAATTACAGCGAAACTGTCACGACCATAGAAGTCATCGGCATTGATTACTGCAAATGGTTCTTTGATAACATCTTTACCCATCAATACTGCATGATTTGTACCCCAAGGCTTAACACGGCCTTCAGGACAAGTATAACCTGCAGGAAGATTATCCAAAGATTGGAAAACAACTTCTACCGGAATATGATTTTCATACTTGCTGATAATCTTCTTACGGAAATCTTCTTCAAAATCTTTACGAATTACGAATACTATTTTCCCAAAGCCACCACGAATTGCATCAAAGATTGAATAATCCATGATTGTTTCACCACTAGGACCCAGTCCATCAAGCTGCTTCAAGCCACCATAACGACTTCCCATACCAGCAGCTAATACAAATAAAGTTGGTTTCATACGTTTTTTTTTAAAAAGTAATAACACAAAGGTAAACAAATAAAAAATGATTCGTCTACTTCTTCCCAAAATATATACGCCAATTCTACTTTTTTTGTAAATTCGCATTCTAAACAAGACATAATTACATGAAAAGATTCTTGAAATGGGCAGGGATTATCATTTTAATCCCAGTTTCCTTATTTATCCTATTGTCAATTCTACTTTATACTCCTCCTATACAAAATCTTGTAGTTAGCAAATGTACAAGTATCGCTTCAAAGGCTACAGGGATGGACATCAATATAGGCAGAGTTTCTCTTTCTTTTCCCCTTGACCTTTTGGTTCATAGAACCACCGTAGTCCAAGATAAAGATACTGTGGTTAATGTAAACCGTTTGAAAGTAGAGGTCCAGTTCTGGCCCTTGCTGAAAAAGCAGGTTGAAATCGACGGACTCGTACTGGAAGATGCCCAAGTGAACACACAAGACCTTATAGAAGGAATGTCGCTGAAAGGAAAGATGAAGCGTTTTTATGTGGAGTCACATGGTGTCAATCTAAATCCGGAACTGGCTGTTATCAATACAGTCGAACTGTACGACACACAATTGGATATCGCCCTGACAGATACTACAGCCACCGATACCACAGCCAGCGAACCTCTTTTTTGGAAAATCATTCTCGAAAAGGCAAACTTCAATAATGTCTCCTTGTCGCTCAATATGCCTTTGGATACAATGGAGATGAATCTGACACTCAGTAAGGCAAATCTGCGCGAAGGGTTTGTCGACCTTCATAAATCCATGTATTCTTTGAATAAGTTGCATATCAAAAACGGGGCAGCAGGTTATATTACGGGAACTCTTCCCGCTGAAGGAGAAACCTCTGGATTCAATCCGTCCAATATTCAGCTGACCAATATCACAGTTGGCATGGATTCCATTCATTATGAAGGAGATAACATCCGTGCTGACATCAATAACTTTATCTTGAAAGAACGTTCGGGACTGGAAATTGTGGGTACCAAAGGACAATTGATTGCCAACGAGAAGCGAATCAGTATTCCTACATTTGATGTCAGAACTTCTACCTCACACCTGAAAATGGACGCTTCTGCCGATTGGGGGCTTTCAAGTTTCAACCAAAACGGAAAAATAAAGGCAAACTTACTGGCAAGCATCAGCAAGAATGACCTTGTAAAAATCATACCTGAACTCTCGGAAGATTTCAAGAAGGATTTTCCGGAACAGCCTGTACACTTCCAAGCCGAAGTGAACGGTAGCCTCAACCAACTGAATCTGAATGCATTGGACTTGGAAATTTCCGATCATCTCAAGATGACGATTCAAGGTACAATGCACTATCCTACAGATAGTCTGAGGCGTTATGCATATGTCTACCTGAAAAGCGAATTCCACAATCTTTCATTTTTCAAGAGTTATTTAGGAGACGCCTTCATCCCCTTAGAAACATCCATAGAAGGATTTGCTGAGATGAATAAAGACACGCTAAAATCAGATTTGTCTTTGCTCACTCCATCAGCAGGAAGTATTTCACTGAAAGGAAACTATAATTTGACAAGTGAAGCTTATAGCACCGATTTCTTCATTGATAATTTGGACTTACACTCTTTTCTTCCCAAAGACTCCTTGTACCATCTCACAGCATCGGTTAAAGCAGCTGGACAAGGAATCGACTTTTTCTCTCCACAAACGGTACTTAAGGCAGATGGAGGTATACCGCATTTCCAATACGGAAAGAAAGTATTCTCAGGAGTCAAATTAGCTGTCGACTTGAAAGATTCCAAGGCAAAAGCAGACTTGAATGTTAAGGACCTTTACATGGACATCTATAACCATATCGACGCTCATTTGAATCCTCAAAAAGTTACCGTACAATTAAATTCAAACATCAAGCGATTAGATCTCCAGTCACTGGGACTTACAAGTATACCCTATAGGACATCACACAACATCCTTTTAGATGTACAAACAGATATGCAGCAAAGACATACTCTGCACGCTGACATTGCCAACAATCAATTCACGGTCAACGGAAAATCTTTCAAATCAAAAGATTTGAAGCTCGGATTGAATATGAGTGCAGACTCTATCCAAAGTTTCGCTAAAGCAGGTGACTTGAACCTTCAGTTCTTCTGTAAAAATGGATTGGACTCCTTACTGGCTAAAATAGATAAGGTTAGCAGCATGATAAGTTCCCAACTCGAAGCTCATGCTTTAGACCAAGAATTGATACGCCAGCATCTTCCAGATGCACACTTACGCATCCGTGCGGGACACGACAACCCCATCAACAACTTGATGGAAGCAAATGGAATAGGGTTTAAGGGCATGTCCTTCCAAATAAATGCCTCCCCTACTGCAGGATTGGCATCAGACGGCCGTATTTACAAGTTGCACACCGATAGTTTGACATTGGATACACTCTGTTTCAATGCAAAACAGGTAGCAAAAGAATTGCTCATCAAAGGAACTGTTATAGCCAACCGTTCCAAAAAACAAGAAGGATTCAACATCAACCTCACCGGTAAAACAGGTGAACGGAATATCGAATGTATCGTTGAATACCTAAATGAAAAGAAGGAACGTGGAGCTTACATCGGCGTCAATACACAATTGGAAAAAGAAGGAATCAGCCTGCACTTGATTCCAGAAAAACCTACGTTGGTATACCGCCCTTTCCACCTAAACGAAAAGAATTATATTTATATCAATAAAGAAGGAAGAATCCATGCCGATTTAAGTTTGCACGATAACAACAACTCTGGAATGCATATATTCTCCACTCCAGATTCAACTGTCCAACAAGATTTGACATTGGCATTGAATCAAATTGATATAGCAGAATTGAAGCGTATAGTTCCTTATATGCCCGACATTGCAGGAATCATCAATGCAGAAGCACACTATGTACAGCCTTATAATGATATATTATTGGCCTCTATCGAAGCTTCTGTTGACCAACTCGCCTATAATAAAGAACCGATGGGCGACTGGGCTATGAGTGCCGTATACCTTCCTAAAGAAAAAAAGGAGCAATGCATTGACGGATACATTACAAGAAATGGTGAGGCGATTGCCGACATCAGCGGTTCATATTTCAGCACGCTGGAAAATACAGAACAAGACTGGCTGAATGCAAAAGTAAGTCTGCATCATTTCCCTCTTAACTTAGGAAATGCTTTCGTCTCCAAAAGTCTGGCAGTTTTGCATGGTAGCATCGATGGAGAAATGGCCATAAAAGGCCCAACGGCCAAACCAGTTGTCAATGGAAAAATGATGATGGATACCGTCAGTGTATTCATTCCGCAGGCTTCCATGAACCTCCGTTTTGAGCAACGACCTATCAAGATAAGCAACAGCCAGTTGAAATTCGACAAATTCAAGATTTACACCTTAGGAAAGTCTCCTTTTGTCATCGATGGAGACATCGACTTTGCCGATTTTGATGCAGTGATGCTGAATTTGACCATGATTGCTACCGACTTTGAGCTGATAAACGGCAAACGTACCAAAGAATCACTGGTATATGGCAAACTTTATATCGACCTCGCTTCTAGCATCAAAGGAACTCCAGATAACCTAAAGGTACGAGGCTCGGCCAATATCCTTGGAAAGAGTGATTTCACCTACGTTTTGAAAGACTCTCCTCTTACGGTTGAAGACCGACTCGGTGAGACGGTAACATTTGTCAACTTCAGCGACACGACGCATGCCAGCCGGAAAAACATTCAATCCGTATCACTGGGAGGCATTGATATGTTGATGGCATTGCATATTGATCAAGCCGTACAAGGAAAAGTTGACTTGAATGCCAGCGGAAGCAACTACATGATTGTAGAAGGTGGTGGAGACTTGTCATTCAAGTATACACCTGAAGGGAAGATGTACATGAACGGACGTTACTCCTTGATGAGTGGAGAAATGAAATATGAAATGCCAGTCATTCCATTAAAGACATTCAAGATTCAAAATGGAAGCTACATAGAATGGACAGGAAATGTCATGAATCCGGCTCTCAATATCAAAGCTTTTGAAAAGGTAAGGGCTTCTGTCTCTGAAGACGGGAAGAATTCTCGAATGGTTACTTTCAATGTCGGAGTCAAGTTAACCAACCGACTGAACAATTTGGGATTCACCTTTACATTGGAAGCACCTGAGGACGGTTCCGTACAAGAGGAACTCGCTTCCATGTCCGACGAAGAAAAGAACAAGTTGGCAGTCACCATGCTTGTAACTGGACTCTACATTGCAGAAAGTAATTCTGCTGGAGGACTGGATGCAAACGGAGCACTGAACAGCTACCTGCAAGGACAAATCAACAACATTGCAGGCAGTGCCTTGAAGACTATCGATGTGAACATTGGCATGGAAAAAAATGATCAGGGAGAAAATGGACAAAGTGGAACTGACTACAACTTCCAATTCGCCAAACGCTTCTGGAACAACCGTTTCCGCGTTATCATCGGTGGAAAGATTTCTACGGGAAACAATGCGAACCAGAGCGATTCATTCATTGATAACGTTTCATTGGAATACCGATTGGATAACAGCGGAACCCGTTATGTGAAGATATTCCATGATAAGAAGTATGCCAGTGTATTGGAAGGTGAGGTCATAGAAACCGGTGCGGGTATTGTACTTCGAAAGAAAGTGAGTCGAATCGGTGAGCTGTTCATCTTCAAAAAGAATAAGAAAAAGAAGGCTGAAAAAGAAGATAAGAAAGACAAGAAAAAAGATGGTAAGAAAAATAAGAAATAGTGTATACGTACTCTTGATACTCATTCTAGCCAGTGCTTGCTCTACAACCAAGCACCTGCCGGAAGGAGAATACTTGTATACTGGTATCAAAAAGATCCAGATAGACAATGAAGACAAGAGTCCAACCGGTGTTAAAGCATTGGAAGAAGTTACAGCAGCCATCAGTGTGGCTCCAAACAACTCCTTCTGCGGAAGTTCCTCCTTAAGATTTCCAATTCCTTTCGGACTTTGGATTTACAATGGTTTCCAACGCTATGAAAAAGGATTCGGGAACTGGATATTCCGTAAATTGGCAGCCGATCCAGTATTAATGTCGAAAGTCAATCCTTCGACTCGTGTAAAAATTGGAACCAACCTGTTACGTGATTACGGATTTTTCAACGGGAAAGTGACTTATACCGTAGACAGTACCAAGAATCCTAGGGCTCAGAAAATCAGCTACCAAATTAACATGGGCAATCCTTACCTATTAGATACCATCTATTACGAAGGATTTAGTCATAGAGCCGACAGCTTGATTCATGCCGACTTCAACAAACGCATCATCCGACCGGGAGACCACTTTGATGTAACAAAGTTGAACGAAGAAAGAGAGCGACTCGTCACCCTCTTCCGTAACCATGGTTATTATTTTTATCGGAGTGATTTCATTACCTTCTTGGCCGACACCTTAATCCGTCCGGGATATGTCAGTCTTAAAATTGTTCCTAAAAGCAATGTACCTCAAGAAGGGAGACGTACCTATCGCATCGGAAAGACGACAGTCAATATGGTAGGATATAAGGGTGAGCAGCCCACAGACTCACTGGCCAATAAAGACTTTACCGTTCATTATGCAGGCAAGAAACCGGGTTTGCGTTATGGAGTTTTAAGAAAGCGCTTCCTTTATCGAGAAGGAGATGACTACTCGCAAATTCGCGAAAATTATACCCAGGAAGGATTGGCCCGTTTGGGCGTATTCAAATACAGCGAACTTACGTATACCCCTAGAGGAAAATCAGACACATTGGACGTAACCGCAAATACCATGTTCGATCTTCCTTATGACAGTGAACTGGAATTCAACGTCACAACCAAGAACACGAAACAAACCGGTCCTGGAGCCATCTTTAAATTGACAAAGAAGAACTTCCGACGCATGGGAGCTTCTTTGAATTTGGAATTAAAAGGTTCTTATGAATGGCAGACGAGCTCTACCGTGGAAGGAAAAAGTTCGGTCATGAACTCTTATGAAATGGGGGCAGCCTTATCACTCGAATTTCCACGACTCGTACTTCCATGGAATATTTATAAGAGAAGACTGCTTTTCTTCCCTTCTAAAACCAATTTCAAAATTTATGCAGAACAAATAAACCGAGCCAAATATTTCAAGATGCTGTCGTTCGGAGGAAATGTGACTTACAACCTGCAGCCGTCTCGCAGCTTTAGGCATGTCATTACCCCTTTGAATCTAGCTTTCAATACCCTGCAGCATAAAACGGCCGTATTTGACTCCATTGCCAGTCAGAACCCCATGCTGTTCCATAGTTTGGACAACCAGTTCATCCCATCATTGAGTTATACACTGACATACGACAACGAATATAAGAAGAAAAGAAATCGAATCTGGTGGGAAAACTCCATCACTTCTGCCGGTAACATCACATCCATGATTTATGCCGCATTCGGACAGAAATTCAGCAAGAAAGACAAGAAGTTGCTTGGTACACCGTTTGCCCAATTCTTGAAGTTCACTTCTGAAATTCGACATACTTACTATTTCAACAACAAGCATCAGTTGGCAACTCGCTTCATGGGAGGCATTATCTGGTCATACGGAAACAAAACCATCGCACCGTACAGTGAACAGTTTTACGTAGGTGGAGCCAATAGTATCCGTGCCTTCACCATCCGTTCACTTGGTCCAGGACAATTCCATCCGGCAGAAAATGCCAGCTACTCATACGTAGATGAGACTGGTGACATCAAGCTTGAAGCGAATCTTGAATACCGCTTCCGAATCTTCAGCAACTTTTTGGGAGGCAATTTGAACGGTGCCTTTTTCTTGGATGCAGGTAATGTTTGGCTCTTGCGTGAAGACCCTTCCCGCCCCGGCTCAAGGATATCTTTCAACAAATTCTTTGACAACGTGGCACTAGGTACAGGATTAGGTATCCGATACGACCTTTCCTTCTTGATTCTTCGATTAGACTGGGGAGTAGCCCTGCACGTCCCTTACGATACAAGCAAATCGGGCTATTACAACATTCCGAAATTTAAGGACGGCATGGGTATCCACTTCGCCATAGGCTATCCATTCTAAACTAAAAAGCAGGACATAAATTTGTTACTTACAGATTTTTGTCCTGCTTTTTAGTTTAGCACTTCAGCAATTGACAATTAATTTGTAAATTTGCCCGATTGAACATTCAAGCATTAACCTCATTCTGCAAGCCATACAAGCAGGCAGAATATAGATGATAAAAACATGAAAAAATCATTCATTTTATTAACGCTGATTGTCTGCAGCTTCATTGCATGTACAGGAGGCAATCAAAAAAAGAACAACAATATGGAAAAAGGTAACGAAACACTCGTACGTCTAGAAACAACGATGGGTAACATTATTGTGAAGTTGTATAATGAAACCCCTAAACATCGCGACAATTTCATCAAACTGACAAAAGAAGGTGTGTATGACAGTACCTTGTTCCACCGCGTCATCAAAAACTTCATGATTCAAGCCGGTGACCCTCAAAGCAAAAATGCTACTGATACTACCACTTTGGGTAATGGTGATGTAGGTTATACCATTCCTGCTGAATTCAATGACAAGTTCTTCCATAAAAAAGGTGTATTGGCCGCTGCCCGCCAAGGCGATGAAGTGAACCCTAACAGAGAATCTTCTGGATGCCAGTTCTACATAGTAACCGGACGCAAGTTCAGCGAAGCTCAGATGATCAACATGGAAAATCAATTGAATGATGCCCGCTTGGACAATGTATTCAACACATTGGCTCGCAAACACATGAAAGATATCTACAAGATGCGTAAAGCTAACGATACAGAAGGTTTGCTGGCTCTCCAAGATAAGCTGGAAGCAGAAGCCCGCGAACAGGTTGCCAAAGAACCAGCCTTGAAATTCACTCCAGAACAAATCAAAGCCTATACTACTGTAGGTGGAGCACCTCACTTGGACGGAGCCTACACCATATTCGGTGAAGTCGTAGAAGGTATGGATGTAGTAGAAAAAGTAGAAAGTGTAGGAACCAACCGTGCTGACCGTCCTAAAGTGGATATCCGCATCTTGAAAGCTATAGTAGTAGAATAAGAAAAAAATGATACACGTAAACCGTCACATCTTAAAAAACGGACTGCGTATCGTACATAATGAGGACGACTCTACGCAAATGGTCGCCCTCAACTTATTATACGACGTAGGTGCCCGTGATGAGTCACCGGAACATACAGGGTTCGCCCACCTTTTTGAACATTTAATGTTCGGAGGCTCCATCAACATCGCCGATTATGACACCCCCGTTCAGAATGCAGGTGGTGAGAATAATGCTTGGACCAACAACGACATCACCAATTATTATCTCACACTTCCCTACCAGAATGCTGAAATCGGATTTTGGCTGGAAAGCGACCGCATGCTGAGTTTGGAGTTCAGTCCTCGCAGTTTGGAAGTGCAGCGCCAAGTGGTCAGCGAAGAATTCAAGCAACGCTGTCTGAACCAACCATACGGTGATGTCTCACATCTCATGCGAAACATGGCTTACAAGGTCCACCCATATCAGTGGCCCACCATCGGAAAAGAAATCAGCCACATCACCAATGCTACATTGGAAGACGTAAAAGATTTCTTCTACCGTTTTTATGCTCCAAACAATGCAATTCTGGCCGTCACCGGACACATTTCTTTTGAAGGAACCATTCGGCTGGCTGAAAAGTGGTTCGGTCCCATTGAAGCTCGTAATGTTCATCCTCGCAAATTGCCCAAGGAACCCAAGCAGACAGAAATCCGCCGTCTGAGTGTACAAAAGAATGTACCGGTAGATACTCTCTACATGGCCTTTCACATGTGTGACCGTAAGCATCCAGACTATTATACATTCGACATGCTTTCGGATATTCTATGCAACGGACGCTCATCGCGTTTGGTACAAAGTTTGGCTCAAGAACAGAAACTATTCACCTCTATCGATGCATACATAGCCGGTTCTTTGGATGAAGGATTATTCTACATTACAGGGAAATGCAATGAAGGAGTAACCTTGGAGGAAGCGGAAAAAGCAATCTGGGTAGAACTGGAAAAGCTCAAAACAGAACTGGTAGCAGAAAAAGAACTGGAAAAAGTCAAAAACCGCTACGAAAGCGAACAGATATTCAGCAACATCAACTATTTGAACGTAGCTACTAATCTCGCTTTCTTTGAATTGATCGGAAAGGCTGAAGATTTGAATGATGAAGTCACCAAATACCGCTCCGTCACTGCAAATCAAATTCAAAAAGCAGCTATCCAATGCTTCGTTCCAAAAAACTGCTGTATTCTATATTACGAAGCCATCAAGAAAAAAGAAGAATAATCAAACGCTGAACAAAATATCAAACTATCTTTCAGAACACCTTGCTATTTCTATGGAATGCGAGGTGTTCCTGAACAGATACCAAGATAACCATCCATACGATTCATAACTCTATCCAGAATACAAGAGCCCATCATCGCATACCGATAAAAGGAAGCTCTTTATTTTTGATCAGAGAATTATCTAATAATGGAATACAGCATCTTCCCCTCTCTCCTCTATCCGTCGGTGACGGACAGCAAATCGACACCGCCAATCCACTCAAAAACATTGTCGATGTACGCTTCCTGCTGCTCTATATTTCATCATTATCTTTCCGGCGAGAAAACTTTTTCATATTTTTTCCGGTTAAGACTAACGAGTACATAACAATTTCACATTTGTACTTACCAACACAAAAACAAACAGAACAACGCTTTCAGCTGCAAACGAAGATAAGGTTCCAAACCAACCATTTCGACCGTTCACGAATAGCGGAACTAACGAAACAAAGACTTAACGTACATTATGCTATCCACTTCATCAAAAATCGCTTTTGGGTACTTCTTGCTCATCGTACTGCTTATCGGATCCGTAAAATACATCTATAAACAGATGTCCCTGCTTTCGGAACACACCGAACTTGAAATGATGAACGGCAGACGACAAACCACCCACAAAATAGTCAGCAAACTCTATGAAATAGAAATCATCGGACAAACCCTGCACCTGCAGAACTCAAGGCAGAACCGTATTTTCAATCAGAAGATGAAAGAGGTATACCTCACCATCGACTCTTTGCAATTTCTACTTACCGACAGCATCCAACGCAACCGATTGGATACCTTACGCTCGCTTTTGAAATACAAGAGTAACAACATGAAAGCGGTCACCAAGGCACTCAACCAAACACCAACAGACCAAATTTATCAAGAACAATTCGACAGTCTGCTCATCCAACAAGACTCTCTGCTCAACAGTTCACATATCCGACGTCGAGTGATTACTCATCACAATTCCTATACCATCCACCATAAACCTAAAGGATTCTTCAAACGTTTCGCAGCTGTTTTTTCACCAGGGAAAGGCGATTCAACAGAAGTCAACAATATCATACAGGAAGAATTTACCGATACTCTGGAAGAAGCATACAATCCCATTGATACCATTGCAAGCATGCTGACAGGAATTCAAAACCGAGTTTTGAAGACCAGAGAAAAAGAACTGCGTACATTAGATTCACACATCAACAAACTCCGCATAGCAGGAAGCAGCCTCAGCCGAAGAGTAAACCAGTTGCTCGAAACCATTGAAAAAGAAGAGCAGGAAACGGTGCAGCGCAAACTCATCCAAGAACAAGAAATCCGCAACCACGCCGCTTGGACCATGGCCAGCATATCCATCTTTGCCGTTATCTTGGTTCTTGTTTTCTTCAGCATCATCTGGCACGACCTCACTCGAAGCAATCATTACCGAAGAGAGTTGGAGAAATCAAAGTTGTATGCAGAGAATCTGCTGATAGCTCGCGAAAAACTGATGCTCACCATCACACATGACATCAAGGCTCCAGCAGGATCCATCATCGGATACCTGGACCTGCTTATCCGACTGGTAAAAGATAAAAGACAACTGTTTTACCTGAACAACATGCAAAGTTCAGCCCAACACCTCTTGAACCTCGTCACCTCCCTGCTGGATTTTCATCGATTGGAAGCAGGAAAAATGGAATTGAATCCCGTATCATTCAAACCCTACCAATTATTGGACGAGATTTATCACAGTTTCTTGCCTCTTACCGAAAAAAAAGGCATCCAGTTCATCCTTGATACCCAACTCAAAGCAGATCTGACCCTTGAGGGAGACCCGTTCCGCCTACGCCAGATTATTGAGAACTTAGTATCCAACTCCCTGAAATTTACTTCTCAGGGAAAAATTATCTTACAAGGAGATTACATAGGCAACCAATTCATCTTCAGTGTAAGCGATACCGGTTGTGGCATGACTCCCGAAGAACAAAAACGTATATTCAAGGAATTCACCCGACTCCACAGTGCACAAGGACAAGAAGGATTCGGTTTGGGATTATCCATTGCTCGAAAATTAATCGATTTACAAGACGGAAAGATTACAATTGACAGTACTCCAAATGTCGGAAGTACCTTCAAGGTGTCCATACCACTGCCTTGTTATCTCAATCATGAGCCACAGGAAGAAAAGGAGGAAAGCACCCCACTGAACCCGTCACGCAAGCTGCACATTCTGCTTATTGACGATGACAAGATTCAGATGCAACTTACCGAAGCCATGCTGCAACAAACGCTCGTTCCTCTCTCTGGAGAGTCTAACTTCTGCCAACCAGAAATCAAAAGTTGTGAGTCACCGGAAGAAGTTCTTTCTCTGTTAAAAAACGAAACCTTCGACGTGGTATTCACCGACATTCAGATGCCTGCCATGAACGGTTTCGAACTTCTGAAAGCCATTCGAGGACTTGACCATCCAACCGCTCATTCTATCCCTGTCATAGCTATAACAGCTCGAGGAGACATCGATGTCCACGAATTCAAGATGAAAGGCTTTGCTGGCATGCTTCAGAAACCATTCAGTCGCTCGGATTTAAGAAAGGTTCTGGTAGACACTCTATCGTTGACCCTACAGGCAGAAGAAACAGAAGTCGTCAAAGAAACAGCCGTCAGCTTTGAACCTTTATTGGCTTTCTCTGAAGGAGATAAGGAAGCTGCACAAGAAATCTTGCTGACCTTTATACAAGAGACCGAAAAAAATATTCATCTGCTGGAACAAGCTCTACTTCAGAAAGACATGAAAACATTGGGAGGCACAGCCCATAAGATGCTGCCAACCTTTGTCATGCTGAATGCATCAGACTGCGTACCTATTCTACGCTGGTTAGAAAGCCAACGTGATGCAGACAAGTTTATAACAGAATGTGAAGAAAAGGTACAGAAACTTCTGCAAAGCACAAACGTTTTGCTTGAATCGGCTAAGCAAACTTGTATAAAAAAGTAAAAGAAATCCCGTAAAACATATTAAAGAACCAAATCATGTTAATTCCTCTTTACTATAAAGTAAAAGAATTATCTTTGCATCATACAAAAACAAAAAACATGACCATTTCCTTATTGATAGTAGAAGACGATTTAACCTACTCTACAATGCTGAAAACCTGGCTGAAGAAAAAAGGGTTTGAAGCAGAAACTGCCAGCACTTCAGCACGTGCGAAGAAATTACTCTCGTCTCGTTCCTTCGATTTGATTCTTTCGGACCTTCGTCTGCCTGATCAGGACGGTCTATCTCTACTCTCTTGGCTGCGTAAACAATCCGACCAGACTCCATTCATCATCATGACCAGCTATGCTGAAATCCAGAATGCGGTCTTGGCTATGAAAGAAGGTGCTACTGATTATATCCAAAAGCCTATTCAGCCGGATGAGTTACTGAAGAAAATCAAGGAATCAACCGGAAATAAAAATGAGGACAATCTATCCTCCAATGCCTGCACCCAGCAGAATACCCAGAATTTTCTGGAAGGAGAAAGTGAAGCAGCTCATCAATTATATAATTACGTCAATCTTGTAGCCCCCACTCAAATGTCGGTACTCATCAATGGAGCGAGCGGCACAGGAAAAGAATATGTAGCCCACCGCATCCATCAACTCAGCAAACGTGCCGACAAACCGTTCATTGCCATCGACTGCGGTTCCATCCCCAAGGACTTAGCCGCATCTGAGTTTTTCGGACACATCAAAGGTTCCTTTACCGGAGCTCTATCAGATAAGACCGGAGCTTTTGAAGAAGCCAATGGAGGTACTTTGTTCTTGGACGAAATCGGCAACTTGAGCTACGAAATTCAAATTCAACTTTTGCGTGCTATCCAAGAAAGACGTATTCGAAAAATCGGTTCTACAAAAGAAATTGAAGTAGATGTACGTTTGGTCTGTGCTACAAACGAGAACTTGAAAGATGCCATTGCCAAAGGGAATTTCCGCGAAGATTTATTCCATCGTATCAACGAATTCACTTTGCGTATGCCTTCCTTGAAAGAAAGACCGGAAGACATCCTTCTGTTTGCGAATTTCTTCTTAGACCAGGCGAACCGAGAATTGGGAAAAAATTTGATCGGTTTCGACCTGCAAGCCAGTCAAACCTTACAAAACTATCCTTGGCCAGGAAATCTCCGACAATTGAAGAATATCGTGAAACGAGCTACCTTGCTTGCACGCGGCGAATTCATCACATTAGACGAAATAAAAGATGAATTATCTGAAACAGTAGAAGAAAATAGCCATGCAAGCATCGCTCCCAAAAGCATGAAGCTGCATGATGAAGAAACGGAAAAACGATGCATTCTAAACGCACTGCAACAAACCAATAACAACAAGACAAAAGCTGCCGTATTGTTAAAGATAGACCGCAAAACCCTCTATAATAAATTGAAACAATACAATATTCCACATTAATGTAGAATATTTCCACGCTTCCCACAAGGAAAAGTGAGGAAAGAAAGTAAGTTAAAAAAGTAATTCATTGAATCCTAGCAAATTACATTCTTAAGAGAATCCTATGGAATGGTATTTGCATGTTAAAGTCTTTATAAAGACTAAAGGATTAATTAGAATAGAAAAAATGGCTAATATAAAGGCCTTATTATTGTAGTGATACAGAAATAGATGGCATTTATATTACAAAATCTAGATTGTCACATAAAAAACGACAATCGAGGATGCCTATGTGTTTTAAAAGTCGAGAAAAGGAGACTCTGTGAAGCGTCTCCTTTTCTTTTAGTATTGATTAAAAGCTTTCCATATATTTCCTTCCGGAAGCGGAGCTGTAAGTTCCAGCAACTCTTTAGAAACCGGATGAATGAACTTAATCTTACGAGCATGCAGACAAATGCTGCCATCCGGATTAGAACGGGCAAATCCATATTTCAGGTCACCTTTAATGAGACATCCCATCTTGGCTAACTGACAACGAATCTGATGATGCCGTCCAGTCTTCAAGTCAACTTCCAACAAGTAATAATTATCAGAATGTCCTATCAACTTGTAATCCAAGACTGCTTTCTTTGAGTTTTTCACCTCCTTATCATAAGCATAGGACTTGTTTTGCTTTTCATTACGCACCATATAATGCACCAATTCCCCTTCTTCAGCCTTCGGACAAGCTTTTACTATCGCCCAATAAGTCTTCTTCACCTCATTGTTGCGGAACATCTCATTCAGTCGAGTCAAAGCTTTACTTGTTTTGGCAAATACCACCAAACCACTTACCGGACGGTCCAAACGATGCGTTACTCCAAGAAAAACATTTCCCGGCTTGGCATACTTTTCTTTCAAGTACTGCTTGACAGTTTCAGAAAGCGGAGTATCCCCCGTTTTATCTCCCTGTACAATTTCAGAAGCACTCTTGTTTACCACAATAATGTGGTTGTCTTCATACACTACAGTCATCTGTTACTTTGGTCAAGATTATAAAAAAAACAAGCACCGGTTCTACAGCTTATATAAGGGCAAGTTCCTTAAAGCTATAAAACCCGTGCTTTAAAAAGTTTTGTATCGAATTACATATTCATACCACCGTCAACCTGGATTACCTGACCAGATACATAAGAAGACAAGTCAGAAGCCAAGAACAATGCGATGTTAGCTACATCCTCAGGAGTACCTCCACGACGCAAAGGAATACGTTTGTTCCATTCAGCCTTCACTTCATCCGACAACTTAGCTGTCATGTCTGTGATGATGAAGCCCGGAGCAATGGCATTGGCACGAATACCACGTGAACCCAATTCCTGAGCAATAGATTTAGCCAAACCAATCAAACCAGCCTTTGAAGCTGAATAATTGCACTGTCCTGCGTTACCATGTACACCTACAACTGAAGCCATGTTGATGATGTTACCATGTCTCTGACGCATCATGATAGGAGTACAAGCATGGATAAAGTTAAAAGCAGATTTCAAGTTTACAGTAAGCACTGCGTCCCACTGAGCTTCAGTCATACGCATCATCAAACCATCTTTTGTAATACCTGCGTTATTTACAAGAATATCGATTGATCCAAATTCTTCCTTGATCTGTTCTACTACCTTAGCTGTATCTTCAAAGCTTGCGGCATTTGAAGCGAAACCTTTCGCCTTTACACCTAAAGCTGCAATTTCTTTTTCAGTATTTAGACCGTTCTCGTCAATTACCAAATCTGTAAATGCGATGTTAGCACCTTCAGAAGCAAATTTTAAAGCAATCGCTTTACCAATGCCACGAGCTGCACCAGTAATGACGGCAGTTTTTCCTGTTAATAATCCCATAGTTATTTTATTTATTAAAGTTTAAATTTCTTTACTTAACGCCTAAAGCACCATAAACAATCTTTTGTACATAGCGCCAACGTGTTTCTTCATCCAACTGAACAGCTATCTGACCTCGTATGTAAGGGACTTCAATTCCCTTCAAACAATAATGAAGCAATTCGGCTGTCATCGACTCGTCGTCAAATTCAAAAACGCCAGCTTCCTTACCTTCAGTCAGAATCTGTCTGAACACTTGCATTTCTTTCACATCAATATGCTTTCGTTCGGCTTCAACCCGCCAGATATCACGGAAGAAATCAGCTCGAAGCGTTCCATTTCGAAACACCACTTTTTTGGTTGACTCCAAATGTGTCTTAATAAGTTCAAGAATCTTCTTTTCTGGAGAAATGTCTTTCTGAGCTACCATTTGCATGTATTCTGAAAGCATTTCCAACTCAGAACGAACAACAGCCATGTAAATATCTTCCTTACTCTTAAAGTAAGTATATAATGTACGGCGACCTTTTTTTGAAGCCAGCGCAATATCATTCATGGTTGTATCTTCTACCCCATTCTTAGCAAATAGCTGTCGGGCCACGTCTACCAACTTAGTTCTTGTTTTTTCTACTGTCATTCTTTCTTACTTGTCGTTGCACATCTTATTGACGTGTGTGCAAAAATACATTTTTCCCCTTAATTATACAAGAGTATTACAGAAACAAAATGAAAAACTTAAATAAAGAGAATAAAAAAATCGTTACTTTTTTCTGAAAAATAAGTCCATAAATAGTAAAAACTGCTAAAAAAGGTCGATTTCCTCTCAAAAACTTTGAATTTATGTCTAAAAGCTATACCTTTACATTCGCAAATAAGAAATAACATCGCGGAGTGGAGCAGTTGGTAGCTCGTTGGGCTCATAACCCAAAGGTCGTCTGTTCGAGTCAGGCCTCCGCAACCATACAAAAACGATTAACACCGCGGAGTGGAGCAGTTGGTAGCTCGTTGGGCTCATAACCCAAAGGTCGTCTGTTCGAGTCAGGCCTCCGCAACCAAAAGAAAGCAACGTTTGCAACTGCAAGCGTTGCTTTTTTCATATACACTCTTTTAATCCCAAAGATTTCTCCAAATACACAACTTCAGGCTCCAATCCACCCTTACCAGCATTCATAAAAAAAGGAAAAGAATATACCTCTTCAAACAATCAGACCATCCAAGCAGAGAAAGGGCTCAGTAGATAATCAATGGGGATAGCCATATAGCTTAGCGATTCTAAAAAGAAAGAACTTCTTGTCAGCTATCCCCCTTAAGT
>RCNI01000760.1_pt1 | contig 19018 bp, 15 predicted proteins | sample 2041151 | NCBI WGS metagenome assembly RCNI01 (sample SAMN09708214, study PRJNA481090) | feces metagenome | isolation source: feces | place: Antarctica: Albino Rookery | reverse complement strand
TTCATATTCATAACTTCAAGATTCATACTCATAATAAAACATCCTTTCAAAATTTGTAAGTCAGCGAGACAGCTCATTTTGCCGCTGTCTCTGATATTCTTTCAGCAGCTTCATGATGGTCTCCTGAATTTTCACTGCATCGTAGCTGCGGGGGAAGAATTTACGGATATCCTCCATTTTGAAGCTGATTTTTTCTTTCTGGTTGGCCTTAGGCTCTTCCATGATGTGGTCGATCAGATTCGTACTGAGCAGGCCAGCCTGACTCAGCTTTTTCATATGCGCAGCCTGAGAGAGGGAAGGTGTACAGTCCTCACTGTTCATGGTTTCCAGCAGGTGCTGCTGTTCCTCCGACTTTAAATAGGAGAGTTCCACTGCAGGGGTCAGGGCGATTTTATTCTCGTCTACCATCTTAAGTAACTCCGGTTCCAGCTCGGTCAGACGGATATAACGACGCACTTGCTCTCTGCTTTCACCGGATTCCTGACCGATTAGTTCATTGGAGCGTAACTTCGACACAGCCTGTGTCGAAGTCAAATCGGTACGTTCCCCCTGGCGATTCATGGCATCCATTTTCAGTTTATAGGCAAAGGCTTTTTCACTGGGCAGAATGTGCTCCCGGTGCAGATTGCTGTCTACCAGGGCAATGGCAGCTTCATCCCGGTTCAGCGAATAGATCAGACTGGGCACGGTCACAATTCCGGCTTTCTGACAGGCATACAGTCTGCGGTGTCCGGAAATTACTTCATAATTTCCATCTTTCAGGGGCCTGACTACCAGCGGCGTCAGAATGCCTTGGGTGACTATGCTCCAGACCAGCCTGTCCATTTCTTCGTTATCAATCACCTGGAAGGGGTGTCCTTCAAAGGAACGAAGCTTTTCCACAGGCAGATATGCTGCCTGTACAGGATCGTTATTCATAAATGTGATCTCCTTTATAATTGGGGTAACAGAGTACTGAAATTTTGGAAGAAGGAGAACAAGTTCCCTCTGTGGGCGTCCGATGGACGCCCAAGAGGACTTGTGCTCCGCAGGCTGGGGGTATTTTACCCCCGTACCCCACGGTCTCCGACTAGCTTAATTTCTTCCTCGGTTCGCTTTAGCTCTTCCTTAAGAGCTTTTTCTTCCATGAGCCGATCATGCCAGAGCTTTCGGAATTTTTTTGCCTTGTCCAGATAAGCATTCTTATCAATCCGGTGATTGGCAGCTTTCTGACAGTTGTAGGCAATCTGTTCCAACTTCTTCCGGTTGGCCCGGATGACGGATAGCCTCTGGCTGAGCTGGTTATGCTTGGTGATAGGATCTGTAATGCAGGGCAAGGAATCACGGTATGGCCTCCATTGCTCCGAGGTATCTGAAAGTGCCTGCTGCAGCGAACGAATTTCCTCGATTTGAAGATTAATTACTTCTCGATCAATGAGAAGATCATGGTATTCTTGTTCAGATTCAGGATTGCAGCCACACCAACGGAGAAATCGTTCTTTCTCGCGGTGGGTTTGGATTGACGTAGAGGTATCTCGAAAAAGAGTCCACTGATTCAGAAGAGCTTCTGTTTTATCCAGCTCTGTCTGGAGATCTCGTTCCAGATAGATGCACTGTCTGGTAAGGGAGCGCAGTTCCTGGAAATCTTCCTTACTGTGGGCATTGCCAACTTTGGCAGTAATCAGACTGGCAGCATCAGCTAGTGCATCCTCTGCCTTGGCAGCGTTCTTTATCCGGCGGTTCTGCATCCATTCGATGTACATTCTCTTCTCAATCAGAAAGTCCTTCGACTGATCCTGGAACAGATGTTCTTGCTGTTTCAGTTCATTGCTCAGAAACGTAATTTCGTCTTTCTGAATTCCAAGAGTTTCCAGCCGTACAGCATTTCTGTTTTTGTGGCCTAAAACGCAAAAGCTATCACCTTTTTGTAGAAGAAAGATCTTTTGCCGTTCTAGTTTATTAACGAATTCAGGGAAAGAAGTGGAATTGAGGGAGGCGTTACGTATGGCTGTTGCGAGTGAGTTATTACGCTCTCCGTAGCGCTCCATCTTATGCATTTCTGCAATGGTGTTATTGTCTTTTTCTGTGAGTCCATGCACTCTGGTATAGTTCAGAAGCCAGTCATTGTAGTGCCTGCGAAATTCTGGACTGTCCTGATGTTTACCACCGGCGCAAATCTCAGATTTGCGGATACTACCGTTTTCGTTCTTCATCATCCAGGGCTGAGGCTCCCTCTCGGCTGCCCGAACAGAATTAATGCAGATGTGGATATGGTCATTAGGAGTATCTCTGTGAACGGCAATCAGGGCGTCATAGCCGGGAAGATTTTCCCGTACAAAGGCTTTCCCTTCTTCCAGCAGATCTTCCATCGTCATGAGAGGACGGTCCTCTTGCGGATGGGAAATCACATACTGGTGCTGCTTGCGGTCAGAGTGATCCCTGTTTTTCCCAAAGGCTCGATTACATTTCAGGCAGGCCAGCCACCAATTTTCAGGAGAGGCATTCTGCCCATAAGGGTTCAGACAAGCAATAGCATAGTTTTCGCGTTCTTGCATCAGACCATTGGAATCCAGTAAAGGCTCATAAAGCCCGGTTTTGGGGTCTTCCCTGTGCTTAAAACTAAAATAGTCAAAAACATCACCGTATGAGCTGTTTCGGGATATTAGGTGCTTACAAATTGCCATTTAAAGCCTCCTGACATATTTTCTCGATAGAATCCCACAGATCAGTAAATTCATGTATGAAATTCAGAAGCGTAGGATTTTCACTGATTTGGGGATTCTCCTTTAATAGGGCGTTAATATCCCGGGACTGATTTTCAGCCTCAACGCTCAGTTCAAGTATAGCTTGCTGAAGACATTCCATGGCAGTATCCTGGTTCAGCAAATCAATGAGGCACTTGTGCAGATAGTCTTCTGGAGTAGTATTGTGCTTTAGAGCTTGTTCTGCAATCCACATATAACTTTCTGCTGAAAGCTGACAACGGATGACACAGTCCTGCTCGTTTCTGGATTTTGCAGCATTGAAAAATTGACGGATATTAAGATTCATGATGTAAGTCTCCTTTTTGCGATCATGCTCTTAGCGAATCAGAAAAGATTCAAAAAGTTTCCTGACAATAGTTAAGCTTTTGAGAAGCTGGAGAAACTGCAATCTTACCTGTGCATTTTCTTCCAGCCAGGGGGAGGATACCAGAAGACGCATTTTTTCAATTACATCATTTAAAAGAATGCCAATCTCTGATAAATCCTGAAAATCAGAGGATTCGTTAGAGTCCTGCTGAATTTTTGATAGAAGATATGCCTGTTGCGTTTTTCCGCTTTCCTTAATTTGCGAAAGAATTGCACGGTATTCACCAGGAGTCATTCTTACGCAGATACGTTGGTTACGTTTTCTGTTTGGCTCTTTCTTTTGTACAGCAGCAGGGGAATATTGAGGCGAATTTGAGGATGGGACTAAAGATTTTTGCAGTGCTTTCTCTTTTGCTATTTGAATCTCTTCCTTCAACGTCGATTTCGGGTTAGATGATTCTGCCAGTCCTGAAGCAGGAAGAGAGGTTTCTGGGTTGTGGACTTTTTCAGAAGAGGTCAGCTTAGCATGCTCCCAACTAGTAGTTGGTGGAAGATTGTTGGATGATGGAGCACTCGTGCTTCCTTTGTGCCAGAATGCCATATGTAGTACCTCCTAATAGATTTTCGAATTTTGCAACGATGCGACGATCTTTGTTTCCGGGAGAGAATATCGTCGCACCGTTGCGCAACTTATAGATTTGGCTTATTTTTCGTAGTGGAGACAGATCTTTCTGCCTGCGTGCTCAGTTTTCCTTTGGTAGGAGATGTGATGTTTCTCCCACAAAAAATTTGTGTTAGCATTTAGATGCCGAGATAGACGATTGGGGGGCCAATCCAGATCCAGCAGATTGGTTAATTCCGTGGGAGAAACGGATAGTTCTGGATTGTCAGGTCCCAGCATTTGTGCAATCTTTTCTAAAATGGGATCTGCAGGTTGGGACCAGTCAGCGGTTTCCATTTCTGCAAGATCCCAAATGAGAGTGCTTGGATTTCGCTGGATGACAAACCTCTGTTCGGGAATATCCCGACCGGTACATTCAAGAATAGCTTTTTGATCTGTCCTGTTTTCCTTTGTCATCACAATGATGGAATCTGCACCGCCCATATTGCCATTGGAACCACCTATTGTGTTAAATCTATCGTTCTGATCGGGCATTTTCCTGGTGTGGTGCACCAGCAGGATGCTGATGCAATGTTCCTTACGGAATTCCTGAATGGTTTCCATATAATTACAATCCTCAGCATATAGATTCCCTTTTGGGGTGCCGTCTCGAATACTTTGCATAGTGTCGATGATGACTAATTTTGTGTTGGGATATTTATTCAGAAAATAAGTCAGCTGTTCCTGTAAGCCGTGGTCCATTTTCTTGGCATTTGTAGCAAAATGGAGAAGCTCACTTCCTTCTGAACCAAACATGCGATAAGCTCTCTGCTGCAGGCGTTGTTCTGTATCCTCAAGTGCAAGATATAAAACCTCACATTTTTGGAGAGGAATGCCCCATAAAGGTTGTCCTGTAGATAAATAGTAAGCCAGCTCAAGAACAAGGAAACTTTTTCCCAACTTTGGTGCACCTGCGAGTATGGTGACACCACTGCCAACAAGGCCTGGGACGATTGCAGGGTTCTCTGGAATAAACTTATCTAATAACTCATTGTGAGTTATTGAGTAGAGGTATCCGGGGGTACTAAGCTCTCCAATTTCAAAGGTGCCGTCTACAGAAAGTTCGGACAGATCGTTTAACACTTTATTTTTCGATGTCATTGCATTTTTGTTGCTCCTTCTAAATATCTATGTGTTATTTCAGTTCTTTGCTGATCAGCAAAGTTATTATAACAACAAGCAATTAGGAAAAAAATCAATTGCTTTTCCAACGAAAAAGCAGAAAAAGTTATAAAAGACACAGCATTCTAAAAGAAAAAAGTCACTCTGCAAAAGACAGGCGTTTTGGTTCCTGCTGTTACAGAGTGACTTTTAGTGATATATTCAAAAAATTAATAATTTGTTAAACGAGTATTTTGATCAGGTCTGTTAGTCTCTGTGTCATTAGGAATGGAAATAATCCATTCCTTATTTTCTATCAAAAGAGGGCTCAGAATCTCTTTTGCTTTTTGATGTTGACTAAGTTTAATGGAAATACAGGAAAGAAGAAGACAACAAGTTTTGGATTTTCCCTGCTTACGCAAATATGCGTTCACACACTCAAGGATACTGCTCACTGAGAAGTTATGTCGTTCTTTTATGCACTCTATCACGATTTCAGTGATTGCTTTGTAGGCATATACATCGAAAAGAATGCTGGGCATGGCAGCCAAGCATGAGAACGCTGCATCTGCGCAAGAAATATGCGCCGTATCTAATCCTGCCCGTTGTTGTAATTTTTTATACAACAAAAAAACAACCCTATCAACTTCGGACGTCTTAGATAGTTTAAATTTGAAAGACTGCATGGAATCAACAATGTGTTGTGCAGTTTGATCTTTTTTCGCACTGAGAGCATATGGGTATGCATTTTGAAGAAAATCAAGAAAGTCCTGGCAATGTGAAACATACTGTAGCTGATGGGTATCATTTGGTATGCTGAGATCCATATGAGATAAGATTGTATCAATGATCTTGCAATTCCTGGTGACTATTGATGATTTTGAAGGAGTCTGTGTACATAGATCTTTAAACTTGCGGATAAGTGCTGCGCAGTTTTCTACATTAGGAGGATATTCTTTTAAAACAACCTTTGCCATAGAGGAATTAATGCTCAAAACAGATTCCTTTGATTCATCAATAAATCCCAAGCTTACCAGCGTGTTGATGGCATTACAGTCGTTTAGTCCCGTTAATTCCACAAAGTCGGATTTCTTAATTTTGGGTAACGCAATCAGAGAAAGCAGCATGAGCACATTAGTTAAATCATGTGAAAGACCATTCAATTTAAAGAGGTTTTTTATATGTTCATAAAATCGTAAATTGTACCATTTACCACTTTTTTTCAAAGGGATACTTTCGGAAGTTCCCAAATCCAGAGTACCGCTCTTGAGACAGTTCAGGGCATCTCTGGGGGAGTATACGCTTTTTTGCAACTGTGTTGCAATTAATTTAGTGATGAATGTATTTCTGTCAACACATTGAATTATTTGCTTGATTATAGTTTTGTGCTGTTCTGAGTTGTAAAATATGTCTGAAAAGATTTTATAGAGAGTATCCGTGTCAAGAGGTCCTATTTCAATCGAAGGAATACTAGATAGACTGTAATCACAAGGAGATGTGAATAGTACATCTGCACCTAAGCTAAGAAAGAAAGGCAGAAAATCATCTGTCATATAAAAGGAAGCGGCATCTTGCTGGGAACAGCCGACGCTTGGTGGGATTGAATCTAGTTTTGAAACGACAATGAGCGTTTCTTTGGAGAATGTTTGCAAGAAATGTTTGTTCTTTTCAAGTAACAGTACGGAATCCATGCCGTATGGATAATCCATTAATTCTGGTTGATAGCCAGTTGAAATTGGAAAAGGAGCCCACATATTACTGGGGCAAGGAATATTTTGAACAATATCTTTTAAGCTACCGGAATATGGGAAATACAGTATATTTTTATATCTATGGCTATATTGTTCTATAAAATATATGGCTGTTTCGCATTTGCCAATTCCAAAGTTGCCGGTTAAAAATACTTTTCCTTTATCTGTCAGAGCCTGCGCAATAGCAGGTAGAATGTCATCCCTTCCGTAAAAGGGGAGAGTGACATCCGGAATATCGTTTGTGATAGCTGAAATTATTGAGTTATCTTCAAAAGGTATAGGAACACCTTTTGCATTACGTTTTATGAAATGAGATGAAATGCAAAAATAAATAATATGGGAGAGAAGATTGGAAGCCCAAATCAGCGTTCCCTCTTCAATCATGGGAAGGGGAACTTTTTCGGGGGTGATCCTGAAATGAATATTCAGGATACTGTGCTTATCTTTGGTGCGAATTGATGTATCCAGCATCAAAAGCTCGAAGATACCCAATGTCATTTCATAATAGTGATCAATATTGCTCAAAATCTTTTGTATGTCACTGCTGAGTACATTTTTGGGGCTGAACGGATCATTAAGGGCAGCTTGATAATACTCTATCAGAGTATTATCTTGTTCTGTAAAGCTCCTTTGCGCACTTAAACGACGAATACAAGCGGACTCTGAGGGAAATCCATGTGGATGATTTTCGTTAAAGTAGTAATCATGAAATAAGTTCTCATATAGTTTTATTGGATTATACTGACTTGTTGCTTTCTTTTTTGCTAGTAAAATTCTTGAGATGGTGTAAATATCAAGCAATCCATATGAGTTTTCTACATAGACATCAGGTAAAGGAAACATATGATATAGCACCTCGATCTATTTTGGATTCATTGACCTGTCGATGTAGAACTGGATTTAAACATAAATCAGTTCTACTAATATGCATGAATCGGCGTATGTGGAATAGCACGTATAAAGGGTCGCCCATTTAGTAGGATTTGTTTGCTTCAGGGAATCAGAAATGTGATTCTGTTTTAAACACTCTTGGATGATGGAGTCTTTCATTTTTTCGGCTTTTTCTTCGACTTCGGAAAGGTGGTGCCATAATTGTCCACTCATGAGTAACTGAGAATAATATTTGGGTTTGTACTGGCAGATGAAGCGCAGCCTTTGTAGTCCCCAAAACTGAATTGGTTCGGGGAGACTATAACTTTCGATCTCTGACTTTAGAGTTTGATATCCTCTGTAGATTACGACTGTTTTGGGGATATGGTGCTCGTTCAGAAAGTTGCAAATCTCATCAAAGTCCTGTCTTGGAATTCGTGTGTTAAACTGTCCGGTACGCTCTTTTCGCTCATCTTTATGTATTAGCTCGTACTTGCGTTGGGCTTTCTGCAAAGGGGTGAGGGGTGCTTTGGGTGTGTCATCCATGTTGAGGCCTCCTTTTGATTGTAGTTATAATTTATCGTGATATCCGATATTTGTCAAGAGAGGGGATAGAATAAAATTCTGCGAAGAGGATATTCTTGCAAAAATGAAAATCGCGGCTTTGACTCTGACAGAATTCTAGTTTTTCCAGCGTTAACCACCTAAACGTACAGCATCTTCGGAGCAAATGAGATGTTTTATGACAGAAATACTCACTGACATCACAATTTCTGGCACAACTAAAGCCGAAAGTCTCAGATTGTTGAGAAAATTTTAGAAAAAAGAAGTAAAAAATGAGGTAACTACCACTAGGCAGTCACCTCATTTTTGTTTTATACTCCGCCGATTCCGAAGAACCTTCCGAAGAACGCCTTCAGTTTCTCAATAATCCCCTGCTTTTTCTGTTCCCGGTTTCCGCCGCCGAAACGGGACACAGGAGGCATGAGCTTGTCGAGATCTGTGCCGGTGGTTTTCAGCTCACCGTCCCGGAAGGCATTGGAGATAAACTTCCGGGTTTCCTCTTCCTTCAGCTTTTCGGAGGTGATGATTTCCATGAGCTGCCGCTCCCGCTCCTCAGAAACGAAGCTGCGCCATTCATCCATTACATCTTCCACATCATTGATGCCGGAAATGAAGGTTTCAATCAGTTCCTTCTTACTGCGAAGCTCGGGGCTTGCATCCATGGCCATCTGGATATCCACCAGGACTTCCTTGTCCTCGCCGTGGCTGTCGTGGTATTTCTTTACCAGCATCAGGATGTAGTCGATGTTGATTTCAATCTGCTTGATCAGCTCTACTTCGAAGACAATATCGTCGGTGATATCTTCCTTATCACCGCCTTTTTTATTCCGCCATTCATCCCGCAGATCCTGATACCAGCCCAGATAATTCTGCAGGTCCCGCTCGGAGATCAGCTCCATGCCCTTGAAGTCATCAAAGGACGAAAGCAGATTCCGCATTCGCAGGATGGCTCCGAATAGGGCGATAAAGTCTTTCTGGTTCTGCTCTCCCTCAATCCTTGGAAGGCTCAGGGGGAAGTCCTGTTGCAGCTGGGCAATCATATCCACATAGCCGGGATGCTCCTTGCCCTGGCCGTCGGTATAACCTTCATAATAATCCTGGAATTTCTTCAGCAGAACAATGCCGCCGGCGTTCTTATCGCCGAACAGGGAGATAGCCGCATCCACCCGCTTCTGCAGATTCCGGAAGCATACGATATTGCCGAAGGTCTTGATGGAGTTCAAAATCCGGTTGGTTCGGCTGAAAGCCTGGATCAGGCCGTGCATTCTGAGGTTCTTGTCCACCCAGAGGGTGTTCAAGGTGGTGGCATCGAAGCCGGTGAGGAACATATTGACCACAATCAGAAGATCCAGTTCCTTATTCTTCATCCGCAGGGAAACATCCTTGTAATAGCTCTGGAACTGTTCTCCGTCGGTGGAATAATTGGTATGGAACATCTGGTTATAATCCCGGATAGCACTGTCCAGAAAGTCCCGGCTGGTCTGATCCAGGGCAGAAGTGTCCTCGCTGTTTTCCTCAGACAGAATACCGTCCTCTTCTTCGTTGGGGGCATAGCTGAAGATGGTGGCAATCTGCAGCTTCTTAGTGGGATCGGCCTCCATCTGCTTTTTAAATTCCTGATAGTAGAGCTTTGCCATAGGCACGGAAGCCACGGCAAAGATGGAATTAAAGCCGCTGACTCTCTGCTTCTGCTTGATCTCTTCCACAGCGCCCCGCTGGGCAGAAGCAACCTCCGAGATATTGGTCAGGGTGTTAAAGTAATAGGTCTTGTCTCCCCGGTAAGTCTTCTGGTCGAAGTGATCCAGAATGTACTTTGTCACCAGTTCAATACGCTTAGGTGCCATAAAGGCCTTTTCCCGGTCAATGTCCCAGACGCTCTTGTCGTCAATATCCGGCTCCATATCCATGGTTTTGATGTAGTCCACCCGGAAGGGCAGCACATTTTTGTCATTGATGGCATCCACAATGGTGTAGGTGTGTAGCTGGTCACCGAAGGTTTGGGCCGTGGTGAAAAACTGGGCATTGGAAGCAGCCCTTGCATTGACGGCAAAGATAGGTGTTCCGGTAAAGCCGAAGAGATGATACTTCTTAAAGTTTTTGACGATAGCGGTGTGCATATCACCGAACTGGCTCCGGTGGCATTCGTCAAAGATGATGACCACATGCTCCTTATAAACCGGATGGCCGGGATTCTTCTTGATAAAGGTTGCCAGCTTCTGGATGGTGGTAATGATGATCCTGCAGTCCGGGTTTTCCAGCTGCTTCTTGAGGATGGCCGTGGAGGTGTTGGAGTTGGCGGCTCCCTTTTCAAAGCGGTCATATTCCTTCATGGTCTGGTAGTCCAGATCCTTCCGATCCACCACAAACAGCACCTTATCGATATAAGGAAGCCTGGAAGCCAGTCTTGCGGTTTTAAAGGAGGTCAGAGTCTTGCCGGAACCGGTGGTGTGCCAGATGTAGCCGCCGCCTTCAATGCTGCCGTATTTCTTGTAGTTGGTGGAAATCTCAATGCGGTTTAAGATCCGCTCGGTGGCAGTGATCTGATAGGGCCGCATGACCATCAGCACATTCTCAGAGGTGAAGATGCAGTATTTTGTCAGGATATTGAGGATAGTGTGCTTTGCAAAGAAAGTCCTTGTAAAGTCCATAAGATCCGGCAGAACCCGGTTGTTGGCATCGGCCCAGTAGGAAGTAAACTCAAAGCTGTTGCTGGTCTTCTTTTTCTTTCCGGCAGAAGCCTTGGAATCCTTAATGGCATTGTCCCGGGTGGTGTTGGAATAATATTTGGTACTGGTTCCGTTGGAGATCACGAAGATCTGCACATACTCATAAAGGCCGCAGCCTGCCCAGAAGGAATCCCGCTGATAGCGGTTGATCTGGTTGAAGGCCTCCCGGATGGCCACACCCCGGCGTTTCAGCTCAATATGTACCAGGGGCAGACCGTTTACCAGGATGGTCACATCATAGCGGTTGTCGTGTCTGGCCCCGTCATCCTTGCTGACCTCGTACTGATTGATAACCTGGAGGGAATTCTTGTGAACGTTGGTCTTATCGATAAGCCGGATGTTCTTGGAGGAACCGTCATCCCGCTTTAAGACCTGCACCGGATCTTCCTGGATCTTTCTTGCCTTTTCTGTAATGTGGTCATTGGGATTGGCAATCACAGAGGAAAAGAAGCTCTGCCATTCCTGATCGCTGAAACGGTAGTCGTTGAGAGCTTCCAGTTGAGTGCGCAGGTTGGCAATAAGATCCGCTTCCTGGTGGATCTGGAGATAGGTATAGCCCTGCTCACAGAGCATCCTTATAAATTCCTGTTCCAGTGCCGCCTCACTCTGGTAGCTTTCTGCCCGCTGCTTCGCCGGGGTATATTCCGTTACCACCGTATTCTCGCTGGTGGCTGCGACGATGTTAAAATAGCTCATAGTATATGTTCACCTGCTATATATGATGTAAAACTATCTCTAAAGTATCTTCCGCTGAATCCTTTTTGACCCATAAAGCATATATAGAAGTGGCTCAAACTTTTGACCAAGAGACGATCAGATGTAAAAAGAATCATTTCATTAGAATATTGCTCTTTGGATGGAAGAACAAAATTAAATACTACACAATATTCTGTAATAATATATAATGCAGAAAGTGCTTCAATAATGTTTTTTTGATTGGCCCATTTATAGGTTCCTTTATCTTTCCAGATAGAATCGCGGTGATGCTTAACTTGGTTATAATCCTGCCACCATTGAGGACTAACTTCATGCGTCCAGCCTTCAAACGGTTTGATCAAACGGTAGGAACGTCGATTTAAAGAAACTTCTTCATCCATAATAACAGGAATATTTGCGTGAAATATGCCGTAATAGTTTTTTATATTCATCTTATCGGTATTTACCGATGAATCAATGGCTTTACATAGCTGCTTGCAAATAGTGTCAAATTCACCGCATATCGAAAGAAATAATTGAAGATACTTATTGGAAAAAGCTTCGTCATTGTCCTCGTCTATAGCGCAATATGGCTCTAAGGCAAAGAAATCAGATTCCAGCTGACAATAGTAATTCCAGTATAAAGTCTGAAATTTAACTAGATCCATCCTATTTCCTCCACTATTTTATATTACTTCCCAGATCACAGCGCATAGACTCATATAAGCATTGCATCGATTCAGATAACTGCTTTCGGTCTGGAACATACTTATCTTGAAAATCATAGGCTGATAGCTGAAAATCTTCTTTATCCATGCAAGAATAGGTATTGGCATAAAAAGTGGTTGGGTCCTCACCTTTTTGAAAACCAATGTAGATATCATAAAAATTAAAAGGCTTCATTACTAACTCAAAAAGATTTACATATTTTTGAAATGTCTTACGAGAGGAAAAAAGTTTCATTTCTGCCTTATAACTCATGAAATCATCCATGTACTTTTTATCGAATACCTTATATGGATCGCTGGAAAGTACATCCACCACGGAGAAAAACTTCAGGTATAGATCTGTACGTTGCTCCAGAACATGACTGCGAATGTCATTTTTCTGAGTGAGCTTCAGTGTGACAATACTTGTTATTACGGAGGCTACCAATGCGATTCCCGCAGTCATAAGTGCAATCTGCCAATCATTCATATATTTGCATTCTCCTAAGTCAAAAACGCTCTGCAATCAAAATTATTTATAAAATTAATTGAGAGACATTTATGTATTAGTTATCTCTGAGTTTCTGTAATTCTGCAATTGAGCTTCTCAGTACAGAAAAAGTGCAAGAGCGGTTCTGTAAGTCAAAATTATCAAAATATAGCGTGTGTGCTTCACTTGCGGAATAGATATTTGCGTATTCATGGAGGTGCGGTAAGAAAACCTCTAATGTATTTAGTTTATAATCGTAATTCCTTTTTTGAGGGTCAAAAATTTGTTTAAAGTTTAAATGAGAAATTGCAATTCTAAGTTCTGCTTGGTTTCTGTATTGCGGTAACTTCCAAAACAATTCCTCCCGATTACTTTGGTAGTCAAAAAAAGGTTCGATTTCTGTATATTTGTTATAGTTCACATCCCTGCATATGAAAGGTTTCTCAGAATCAAAAGAATGATAAAATCGTTCAGAAGTGAGATTATCTCTGTTCTCATCAACTGCAATTGGTATTGCAGTTCGTAAATCATTGAAGAACATATTAACATCTTCAATCAGTAAAAAGCTGGATTCATCTTGATGATACTGCATATCCTCCCGATATTGATCTAAATTAAACAAGACATATGGTGGAATAGTTTGATTCTCAGAAAATCCTGTTACCATTTTTTCGAAATCAAAGGAATATAAGCATAAAACAGGCATTAGAATTGTTGGCATAAACCTCAATAACTTAGAACCATCCTTACTATTTTCCAATATTAGAAGATTATCACCCATTGGTTTGCCTTTTTCGTCAACTATATTCTCCGATCTAGGATCTCCTTTAGGTATATGCGCAAAAATGCACTCAAAAATGTCCCCTGTAGTTTCATTTCCATATTTAAGTGCATAATCTAACCAATTCGCAGCGCAACCAAACTGCAGTTTTTTTTCATTATAACATTTTCTGATAGATTCGGTGGGGCCCACTCTCATTAATAGCATGGATTTGCATCTATAGGTAACTATAGACATTTTAATAGCTCAACCTCTTTCCTTAAAAGTCAGTAGTTTGTCACGGTAGTATTCGTACTGTTTCTTCCGGGCTTCGATCTCCGCAGGCAGGCCGGAAGTCAGGTCGTTGCATAAGGCATCAAAACGGTCCAGGATGGAGACAATGCGTCCTTGTTCCCTTACGGACGGCAAAAGTATGGGTATATTTAATAAATCGCTTCTATTAACAGATGGTACTCCACCAGTATTTTTTATCTTTAGGATCAAATCGTTGTGACTCTGAAGATAATAGAACATATACTTGGTCAGCACATCGGAGTTCTTAGCACAAATTTTATAGCATAATGGTCCCAACCAAAACGCTTTTGATTGATAACCTACAAAGCCAATGCCACCCTGTCCTCTCGAAGGGGTTGTTACCGTATCACCTTCGCAATTGTGACTTTTAGTATATCCTGAATTGGTTGTGCCTGCATTGATATACTCAAAACTTTGGTAAATATCATAAATTGTATCTGGTTTACTACCCACACCAATGTTTGCAACTTCGCCAAGTTTTACTGATTGGATATGGGTTTGATTATTGATTAAATTATCTCTATAATATTCGTACTGCTGTTTCCTTGCTTCCAGTTCGGTGGTCAGCTTTATGGTTAACTCGGTAAAGGTGTCCAGAATTCGCACAACTTCTTCCTGCACCGGAAGCGGGGGGACGGGAATTCTTATCTTTCCAAATTGTGTAAACGGTAAGGTCTTTCGCCCAGTTCCTTCAATCCCTTGCCTTAAATTTAGTATCTGAAACATTCCATTATGAGAAACTAAATAGTGCAAAAGAAAGTCGGGAAGGACTTTGTCTTGATTCAAACTAAAAACAACATCCAACGGGCTGACAATAACCGGTCCATCATCATGCAAATAATCTATGGAGCCCACATCAATTCGAGAAGGAGAATATACAAACCATTCTTTTTGAACGACGTAATATCCAGAAGTATCGGAACTTGTAATCTTTGTTTTTTCACCGAAGTATTCGTTAGTAGGAATCAGTCCTCGTTGGGTTATGCTGTATGCATTCTCTGTAATATGCTTCTTATTTTTTCCTTTTTGACATTGGGCCATTGCTGCAAGCGGTTTATATTCCACTCCATCAGGACAAAGTTCCTGTATCAGTTCATCAAGTTTTGTCATGTTCTTCTCCTGATTCAATGAGAACTTTTAGAAAATCCGTATTCGAGTAAGTTCTGCTATTTGTTTTAATCTCATATTTTTTGAACCTAACCTTTTTTATACCACTGGAATACAATACAATATTAAAAGCATTCGACGTAATCCCAACGGTTCCTATTGGAACAAAACATGAACTGTATCGTACCCCATCCGGAGTTAAATGAGCTAAAGAATGGAACACCGGATTTGTGACATCATAATACTGATCTTTCTGATTAAGTACTGCAAACTTCATAGGTAAATCAAATGGACCTGCAGCCAGCATCTCTTTTACACCAACAAGATTATCCAAGGTTATTTTCCCATAATGATTATCTAAATACGAGAAAAGCTCCTGATTTAATTCGTTGCGTGATGGCGCAATAATAAAAGCATTCAATATTATGCCAGCAACATTATGAAGTTCATTATTTCGATCAATATCTAAAAAGCCTCCAACTTCCAGTGGCTCTATGACTTCGTATTCAGCCAAAACATATTTTTCACCTGTTTTTAGGTGTATTTCTGATATGCATACATCTTCCATGCTGGCTAGATACAGAGCTTCTTCGCCTGCAGCATTCGCCCGATTTTGAGGATGGGAAGGTGGTGGGGCCCACTGGGTTATGTCAGAATAGTCTATCTGGCTATTATACCGTCGAATCCTATAGAGTTTGGTCCCGACAGGGATTCTGTCTCTTCCGAAGTCGTAGGTTATTCCGTTTTTTGAAAGTGCAACATAATTTACAACCAATTCAAAAAAATTATTTGCTGCACACAAAAGCTCATATTTAGTTTTTGTTATTTCAGATTGATTTCCCACTTGAATCGCATCTAGATATCGGTGAATAGCTGCTTTCTGACCTTCTATCGACATATACTATCCCTCAATCTCTTTAATGATCTTATCGATCTCTGCCCGCAGTACATTTTCCCGGGCCACGATTTCCGCAAGCTCGGCATTCAGCTTCTGGATATCCACCTGCTCCCGGGTGTCCTCGGCTTCCACATAGGTGGAAACGGCGAGATTAAAGTCCTGCTCTTTCACTTCGTCAAAGGGGGCCACATGGGAGAAGTGGGGGACTTCTTCCCGGTCCGCAAAGGTCTTCACGATCCTCTCGATGTTCTCCGGGGTCAGCTTATTGTTGTTGGTGACCTTGATGCACTCCCTGGTGGCATCGATAAAGAGGGTGGTGCTGTCTTTCTTGTTCTTTTTCAGCACCATGATGCAGGTGGCAATGGAGGTGCCGAAGAACAGATTGGAGGGCAGCTGAATGATGCAGTCGATAAAGTTATTCTCAATGAGATACTGCCGGATCTTCTTCTCAGCGCCGCCCCGGTACATAATGCCGGGGAAGCAGACAATGGCAGCGGTGCCGTTGGGGGCCAGCCAGGACAGGCTGTGCATAATAAAGGCCATATCTGCCTTGCTCTTGGGAGCCAGCACACCGGCGGGAGAGAACCGGGGATCGTTAATCAGCAGGGGATTTTCGTCACCGGCCCACTTGATGGAATAGGGCGGATTGGAGACGATCAGCTCAAAGGGTTCCTCGTCCCAGTGCTGGGGCTCGGTCAAAGTATCCTCGCAAGCAATGTCAAACTTGTCATAGCCCACATCGTGGAGGAACATATTGATTCTGCAAAGATTGTAGGTGGTGATGTTGATCTCCTGACCGTAGAAGCCGTTGCGGATGGCCTCCTTTCCAAGCACCTTTTCTGCCTTTAAAAGCAGAGAGCCGGAGCCGCAGGCCGGGTCATAGACTTTGTTGATTTCTGTCTTGCCCACCGTACCCAGACGGGTCAGCAGCTCGGATACATCTGCAGGGGTGAAGAACTCACCGCCGGACTTGCCTGCGTTGCTGGCGTACATGGTCATCAGATATTCGTAGGCATCTCCGAAGGCATCAATATCGTGATCCTTCACATCTCCCAGGTTCATATCTGCCACGCCGTTTAACAGTTTGCAGAGCTTCTCGTTCCGCTTGGCAACGGTGGCACCCAACTTATTGCTGTTTACATCGTAGTCATCGAACAGGCCGGCAAAGCTGCCCTCGGACTCGCTGCCCTTGGCGGATTCCTCGATATGGCGGAATACAGATTCCAGGGTTTCGTTGAGGTTTTCATCCTTGGACGCACGCTTGCGCACATTGCAGAACAGCTCACTGGGGAGAATGAAAAAGCCCTTTTCTTCCACCAGCCCCTTCCGTGCCTGCTCTGCCTCTTCGTCAGATATGGCAGCATAGGAAAAGTCCTTGTTTCCGGCTTCAATCTCACCCTGGTCAATGTAGTTTGCCAGGTTCTCGGAAATATAACGATAGAACATGGTGCCCAGCACATAGTTCTTAAAATCCCAGCCGTCCACCGCACCTCTCAGCTCATCAGCAATGGCCCAGATGGCTCTGTGTAGCTCGTCCCGCTCCTGTTCCTTTTTGGTATCTGCCATGGTAGAAACCTCCGTTATCGAAATTCATGCAGTCAATACTTCCGCATGATATAATTTGTCATTTTTTATTATATCATAGGGCCATTTGCATTGCAATTTACATGAGTCCACATTTTTCGACAATTTGACGAAAAATGTGGTTTGATTAGTACGATGAGATTGATTATAATGATGGGAGAAATGAAATTTAAGTGGGGGAACATACGATGAATGATCTTAAATCTGTCTTGAATTACATAGGAGAATTTCAGTGGAGCATCGGAGAAGAGAAGTTCTCAGTACAGGGGATACTTGTCTACAAAGATAAAGAAGTATGTTTAAGATGCTCTTTAGAGGTATCCGATCTTCAGAAAATGAGTGATGTTTTTGGTAGTTTTCGGGTATGGGGAAATGTAATGGGTACAGCAGTTACCCTCTTAAACTGTAGAGTGGGTGATACAGTTGCTAATTTTGAAGCTGGAGCGTTGGAGATTATTCCAGAAAAAATAATTGTTGGAAAGTCCTATCCTCAAAAGCATTTGGTTAAGAAAATCAGTATGCTGTCAATACCTTTAACCTACTTCTTTGCACAATCTCCGTTGGAGCCAATCTTTGACGATGAAAAACAAAATATCTTAAAAATGCGGCCACATTCTGAAACAAAGGTTACTGACAAATACGGAGAATTACGGATTTATCAAACCTATAGATACCAGGGATCGTGCGACAAGATTAGCTATGATTGCATGGTAAATGTTGAATACCTTTTTCAGACTCCAGTTGACGTCCAAACAGCAATTTCGCGATTGGCATCAGTCCGCAATTTGTTTGCGTACTTTGCCAATCATTACATTCCGTTGGAAAAAATAGAGTGCTGGGAAGAAACAGATGCAGATAAGCAACTACCGTTATCGACTGATTTTTCATTATATTTTAACTGGGCGGAAGATGTGGAAATTCGTAGGCCATACTTCTTGCTTACAGAGAGAGAAATCGGAGATGATTTCCAGAAAATATGGAGAAAATGGCTGGATTTTTATGAAGATGCCAGACCGGTGTCTGAATTATTTTACGAAATTATTTGTGACAGATCTCAAAATACTAATAAATTTCTGAATCTATCTCAGGCACTTGAAGTGTATTCTCTGCGTTATAGAGAGCAAGAGGCAAAAAAGGTAGCTAAACAATATGCTCAGCCAAATGAGAATGGTGATATCCCCTCAAACACTAAAATTTACCTCAGCCATAGACTGGAAGATATAATCAAACCCATTAGCTCGCTTTTGGGGTTAGACAAGGATCAGGTTCACCAAGTTGCATATAATCTTGCGGAAATGCGTAATTATTTTACCCATTACAATGTAAAAAAGAACAGGCCTACATATTCTCAATTATATAGAGGAAGTATTGTTCTTGAATTTACCCTATTAGTTACCATTTATATGTACTTGGGTATTCCAGCGGAGAAACTAACACAATGCGCACATATAGGGATCTTCGCTTCTCTTCCAAGCGACATAACAGAGGTAAAAACCTATCGAAGTTCTTTGACTTAAAACAGGAGAACAAGATCAAAATAGTGCAAGCATTTCGGGCATGTTGCATTCGCATATGATAATGAAAGAGAGATGATATCTGTGTCCCAATCTATTTTGTATTATCCGTCTATCAATATTAAAGACGGTCCTTGGTTACGAGGAGCGGCATTATATTGGAATCAGGTTCGATCCATTGTTCCATATGAGGAATATGATGATTTCTCACCTGAAATAGCATA
>RCNI01000759.1_pt1 | contig 19026 bp, 21 predicted proteins | sample 2041151 | NCBI WGS metagenome assembly RCNI01 (sample SAMN09708214, study PRJNA481090) | feces metagenome | isolation source: feces | place: Antarctica: Albino Rookery | reverse complement strand
GGCCAATTAGTTGGCTCCCCGAGTAGGACTCGAACCTACGACGCCCTGATTAACAGTCAGGTGTTCTACCGGCTGAACTATCGGGGAATGCCTTTGTGTTAAACCTTGTCGGTTCAACATCACGAATGCTATTATATAGCTATTTTATAGCTTTGTCAACAACTTTTCTAATTTTTTTTGAAAAAGTTTTAGCAAGCTTTAACTTTAACCACAATCTTTTGGACCTCAGCGGTTTTGCCCTCTGCCTGGCAGTTGGGACGGTGCAGCTCCCAGGGGAAGAAAATAGCAAAATCGCCTGCATGCAAGGTAACCTTGTTTGCCTCAGCAGGATCAGCATAAAAAATAACATCCGCAGCAGCTTCCTTATTCTCTGTTTCTACACAAGCTTCTGTCCAGGGAGTAAAGTAAATATCCTCACTACCATGAGCTACATATTGGATATCAATATAGTCATGATGCTTTTCCGGACGGCGGTCAGCCTTCGGCTCAGTCGTATAGGTATTAACTCTGGCAAAGACTTCGCGTCCCTCCAGTTCGTATTCACCATCCGCTACCTTGCTAAAATCAGTTGCAGCGATATATTCCAGCCCCTTTTGTAAACGAGCCTGCAAATAGGGTAAAAATTTAGCAATATCATTTTTATTTCCAGTAATCATCCTTCATACTCCTTTGTACAAATCATATTTGAGCAATGCTCTTCCTTATGATAGCATATTTTAAACAAGGAGAGGGAAATAATTTTTAACCCTACCAGAAAAGAAAATTCATTTCTACACTTTACAAATACTTTTCTAAATAATAAAATACTACTATATGTCAAAAATAAGGTACGAGGTATAAAATGAGCTATTTAAATGTAACCAATGTTTCCCATTCCTTTGGCGGACGCCAAATTTTGGAGAATGTTTCTTTTAAACTTTTACGTGGTGAGCATGTCGGCCTGGTCGGTGCCAACGGCGAGGGTAAATCCACCTTTCTTAATATCGTTACCGGCCACCTGCAGCCGGATGAAGGCCGTGTAGAATGGCCTGGTAAGGTTACCGTCGGTTATCTGGACCAGCAGAGTACCCTGGAAAAGGGTATGACCATCCGCGAGGTTTTGCATACTGCCTTTGATGAGCTCTACGCCAGCGAAGCTAAAATGCTGGAGCTGTACGAAAAAATGGGCGATGCTACTCCTGAAGAAATGGATAAAATGATGAATACCGTCGGCGAAATCCAATCCGAGCTGGAGCACAGCGGCTTTTATTCCCTGGACGCTAAAATCGAAGAGGTTGCCAACGGTCTAGGTCTGGGCGGTATCGGCCTGGACAGGGATGTCAGTGAGCTTTCCGGTGGTCAACGCAGCAAGGTTCTGCTGACCAAGCTGTTACTGCAAAATTCTCAAATCCTTCTGCTGGACGAGCCCACCAACTATCTGGACGTGGAGCATATTGAATGGCTGACAAAATTCCTACAGAATTATGAGCATGCCTTCATCCTCATCTCCCATGACGTGGCCTTCCTTAACCAGGTAGTCAATGTTATCTACCATCTGGAAAACTGCGAATTAACCCGTTATACCGGTAACTATGATAAATTCCAGGAAATGTATGCCATCTACAAGGCGCAAAAGGAAAGTGCCTACGAGCGTCAACAGCAGGAGGTTGCTAAGCTGGAGGACTTCATTGCCCGTAATAAAGCCAGGGTTGCTACCACCAACATGGCTAAAAGCCGTCAACGTAAGCTGGACAAGATGGATATGATCGAAAAGCCCCGTGAAAAACTGAAGCCTACCTTCAAATTCCGTGAAGCCCGCACTCCCAGCCGCTTCATCGTAGAGGCTAAGGACCTGGTATTGGGCTACGATACACCCCTCACCCGTCCTGTAAGCTTTAATCTGGAGCGTGGTCAGAAAATCGCTATTCGTGGCGTGAACGGTCTGGGTAAAACCACCCTCTTAAAAACTATTTTAGGTATTATTCCTCCCGTCAGCGGTAAGGTAGAGTTGGGCGAATTCCTTGCACCTGGTTATTTTGAACAGGAGGAAAGGGATAAAAACGAAAATACCGCTCTGGAGGATGTCTGGAACGAATATCCCGGTCTGACCAATTACGAGGTTCGTGCCGCTCTGGCCGGCTGCGGTCTGACTAATGAGCATATCACCAGCAAGGTCTTCGTCCTGAGTGGTGGCGAGGCTGCCAAGGTACGCCTGTGCAAGCTGATGCTGAAGGATATTAACTGGCTGGTACTGGACGAACCCACCAACCACCTGGACGTAGAGGCCAAGGAAGAATTACAGCGCGCCATTAAGGAATTTAAAGGCAGCGTCCTCCTGGTTTCCCATGAGCCCGAATTTTATGAGGGCTGGGTGGACAAGGTCTGGAATATTGAAGACTGGACCACTAAAATTATTTAAGCTGATAAAAAATTTACTAAAAATGCTCCCTGGGCCACCGGCTTGGGGAGCATTTGTTTATAAAAAAAGCAGTACTGATAATTTATCAGTACTGCCATTTTTTAACTATAGCTTAGAGTTCTTTTTTCCAGAGACCATGCAGGTTGCAATATTCATATGCGGCAACAGCCTTGTCATCCGCAGTCAAAGCAAAGGTTACCTCCGGTGCTTCACCAGGATTCAAAATCTTGCGCTGGCCACCTTTTTCAGTTTCCAGATATACCCAGTTAATGAAATGCTCGGAGAGCATGGGATGGGCTACTTCACCTATTTTAACAGTTACCAGGTTACCTTCTACAGCAACAACGGGAACATGCTTTTCTTGAGCAGCATCAACGGTATTCGGTACCAGCTCAGCCATTTTTTCACCGCAGCAGGTCATCGGAACCTCTGCGTCAATTACCATACCTACGATATTACCGCAGTGTTTGCAGATAAAAAATTTTCTTTTTGCCATGATATTCACTCCATTCTTTCTTGTATCAACAGGCTCTATAAGTTGATTCATTCACATTATATACTATTTTTGTGAAAAACATAAGAATTTCACTAATATTCCATAAAACTTTTTTTCTACCGTCTCTTCTGATACAGCTTAAACAGGTCCACCTTGGCTTCGGACATAAACTGATAGCCCGGTGCCAGCTCCTCGGCCCGCTTTCTAGCTGCTTCCAAATCATAGAACACATCCCATTTGGCCTTTACCAGGTCCCTGCCATAAAGGCGGAGAAGATAGGCCGGATGATAGGTAGCCAGACAGTCAAAACCCTGCTCCGTACGGAACCATTGCCCCCTATCCCTGGTAATGCGCATGTCCTTGTTGCCCAGATAATGCATCGCTACCCCACCCAGGGCTACAATAACCTTGGGCTGGATAATGGCCAGCTCCCGGTCCAGCCACTGCTTGGCACAAAAATCAGCCTCCGCTACATCAGGGGTACGGTTTCCCTTGGGACGACATTTTATTACATTAGTCGTCAACACCCGGTCACGGGTCATTTTAGCAGCCCAGAGAGCTTTATCCAACAGCTGTCCGGAAGGACCAATCAGAGGACAGCCGTATTCATCCTCCACACCGCCAGGACCCTCACCCACAAAAACGATGGGACTCTGAGGATTGCCAAACCAGCCCACCGGCCCCAAAGCATCCTGACGTAATGGACAGCTCCGGCATTGGCTCAGAGCCTGGCCTAATTCATCTAACTCCATTATTGTCCACCTCTAAAATTAGGCAGGCTGAGCTTGGTTTCTTCCAGCTGGAAGGGAACCTTAGATGCCAGTACATCCTTGGCCTGCAAAAATAATTGACCGGTTGCATGAATGGTGCCTACGGCAGGATGAACCTTAGTCGCATAACGCCCCACACTGACCAGCTCACCTGAGGTTGTAAACAGCCCCTGATCCAAGGCAATATACCATTGACTGGTTTCCCGCAACTGATGGCCGTCTATGCCTATGATAAGAGCATAATCCGCACCTGCGGCCTTACTAGCCCGTATAATATCTTCATAACCATGACGATGTATATCCAGGTTATTGTCCATTACCATATAGGAGGGTAGCAGCAGCTTATATTCATCACTCAGCAGACGCTTGACATCAGGAACATATTTCTTAGCATCCATCACAGGAGAGCTCTGAATCCACAAAGCCACCAGGGGAACATTCTCCGTAGTGCGACGATAGGGTAGGTATTGATCCAGTCCAGCACTGACAGCCCGGTCAAAGCACTCATAATAACGGGAAATGCTCTGATCCGTATATAAGGAAATAGCATGCTGTTCCGTAGTAGCCCTAGTAGAAATGCTATATTTAATATTTTTCCCAAACTGCTTATAGCCGCCAAAGAAGGTCTGTAGACTACCGGGTACAGGGTCAGCTGTATTCGTTACCCGCAAAAGATGCAATCTGTCCCCATAGGTATCTGCAAAAACATCATTACCAATAGCCGGAGCCCCAAAGGTAATAACAATCATTTTTTCAGAGGAAATCCCCAAACTTAACAATCTTTCACCCAAAAGTGTAGCTACTGCACCGCCCAGGCTATGTCCGGTCAGGATGAGATAGGTATTCGCATCATCCCGCACCAGCTTGTACAGTCCCTCCAGCTCTCCATCAGTATTCACCACACTGGTATTCAGGATAACATTGGTATATTCATTAAAGCCCTTATGAACAGTAGGGCCATGTTTAAGCCGTGGCTGCTCGGCCAAGGCCTCCATGGAAGCCATGTCCTGTCCACCAAAGTTTACCTGGTCCGTTTTAAAATTAACCTCCCAGTCCCCCTTGGTACTACTACCCTTAACGGTCACCATATATACTACCTGACCAGTCTGAGGACAGCTGTTACGCGCTACACTGTAATAGGCCTTAACACCCTCCTCCTTTTGCGTATAAGGCACAATCTCCCAGCCATGGTAGCGCAGATAACTAAATTCCGCAGAATCATAGGGCATATATACACCCAGACAGGAGGCTGCTGCAACAGAGGTTAAATAGGCATCCCTATAATCCTCCTGCAGATTACGAGCTCCTGCTACAGCTGTACAGGCAAGGCAATAACACATTATCAAAAAATTTATCCACAGTTTCTTCATAATAACCTCCCCGATAATTTTTCTAATATTATTATAAACCATGCCCAGTAAAAAAAGCAAAGCTCTCAGCTAAAATCCAGTATAGCTAGTCCAATAACATCTACAGAAAAGAAAAACCCCGAGCCTAGCTCGGGGCCTTATTGGAGGCTACTAGAAACATCCGTTAGTCTGCATCATAAACATGAACGATGCTTCTACCAGCATCCTGTTGCAGAACAAAGTATTCTACTTCGCCCTTTTTCATATCTTTGATATCTGCATCAGCGGAAATATCATCGCCGATAGCTTGTAAGAACTTACCATTAACAATTACGCCACGAAGCTGAACGAAAGGAGTACCAGAAGTAAAGGTTACGCGAACTTTACCATCAGCATCTGCTGCTGCACTATGAAGCACACCTGCGTAGTCAAAATACTCCAGTGTTGCATTAGTCAGTGGTTGTCCTTGAACATCCTGCAAAACATAAACGAATTGTGTCTGACCAGCCACTGTTTCCTGTCTAGCATTTGCTTTATACATATTGTCAAAGGGGTTATACTCTTGAGCCAATACCGGGGTCTGAACCATAGCTCCTACAGCCAACGCTGCCAAAAATCCAAAGATAGCTTTTTTCATCTGTCAACCTTCTTTCAATAAATTATTTTTTTACCAAGAGATTTTAAAATTTTACAAACATTAAATCACCGTTGTGATATTTAAATTATAACAAGTCCCCAAGAATAGTACAAGGGTATTTTATGGCAAAAAAGCGAAAAAAGATAATCATTATTGTTAATTATCTTTTCAGTAAAATCTGACATTTTAGAGAATAAAAAAGAGCCACCCTTACGGGTAGCTCTTTTAACAGCTTAACCTAAACCATTACAACGGGCCAAATCAGCATATACCAGAAGCACCAGCTTATTAATCAGCTCCGGTTGTCCCTCAAAAAGCGGTACCGCCTCCAGCAGGGACTGTAATTTAGCCTTGTTCGTCAGCATACAGCAGCAGGGCAACAGAAGCTCACTGATTATATAGACCACAGCCTGAAGCTGTATTTCGTCCTTCAGCAGGCTCCCCTCCTGAATACTGTCCTTAAAAACAGCTAGACGCCGCGTTAAGACCAACGCCAACTGTTTTTCGATAACGCTGGTCATGGCTTAACGCATATTTTCAATAAAGTCTTCGAAATTATTGATTAAAACAGGATGGCCGGTAACCTTTAAATCACGTAGGCTATTGCCATAGGACTCATACCAGGTATCAGCCAATTCCATTTTCAAGCCTTCCTTTTCGTACTCCTCAACCATTTTCAAAACGAAACGGTTGGCCTCACCGGTATCGGATTTAACGTTTAAAGGAATAATACGTTCTTCGGCTTCGTAGCTTTCAACTACAACCTTCCAGCCACCGGGAACCGCCGGTAAACGGGTTGCTTTAATATAGTAATTATCCGGGGAAAATCCTACATAGCCTTCCATCTTATTATTCAGTTTAGCTTTAATCAGCGGGAAATTATTAGCATTACCCCACTTTACAATTTCATCACAAATTTCGTTATTATGGATAATGCTGGGAAAGGTAGTTTCCGCTAAAATTTCAGACATAACATTTCCTCCTTAATATATTAGCTTCTCTCCATATTTTACTCTATATAGGGATTAAATTCAACAGAAATGCTTTTAATATCATCTGGGCAAAGTATATAAATTATTTTATAAAAAGCGCAGTCTAAGCTTACCTGCTAATAAAAAAGACGCTACCGATTACTCGATAGCGCCTTGAACAGGTAAAATTAGATTTGACCTAAGCTCTTTAAAATACACTGAGCAATGATAGCACTGCCAATGTAAGTACCAACAAATACTACACAGGCAACCAACACTATACGCCAACCACTTTTAGCAAATTCATCTAGGTCCTTTCCAATAGCAACACCGGCATAAGCCAACAGGGGAGTGCACAGGGATACGAAGCCAACCTTCGCAACATAGCTATTGATAATTGTTGCACCAGGAACTGCAGGATAAGTCAAGATGCAGCCTAAAGTTACAACATAAGCGACGGAAGGGATGTTGCCGGGCAAATATTTAGCCAGCAGAATACCTGCAACAGCAATTAATGTTAAAATAAGCAGGCCGGGAATTGCTTCCAACAAGCCAAATTTAGTACCCAGAACATTGGATACCAAACTCATAACACAAACAATGAGTAAAACAGTAATAGTATCTTTAATGCTCATTATTTTTCCTCCTTAATGCTTTCAGATTCAACACCATATTTAATCTTGTAGCATTTTTTATACAACCATTCAGAGAAGGGCAATGCCAACCAAATGGACATGTACAAGCCATCTAGGCCGGACAGCATGTTACTTGCTGCACCAAAAGCAGCTAACTGCTCAGTCATTTCTGGATACATAGCGCACAGGGAACCAACTGCGGCAGTCATCATACTAGCAGAACCTACACCGGAAGCCATAGCCAATGCGTAGGGATGTAATGGAGTAGTAGATGCAGCTACGCTGGCCATCAGACCGAAGAAGATAGTACCGAAAACAGTACCTGCAATGTATACGCCCATAACACCATGACCTTCAGTGCTATCCAGGCCATAACGTTCACCAATCAGAGCAACATTAGGTTCACGGGCAATAGAGTGAGCAGCACCAATGGTTTCGCGTTTCAGACCAATGAATACTGCCACAGGCACGCCAATCATGATGGTACCTAAGTTACCAAATTCTTGTAAAATCAGAGCAGGGGAAGCAGCTATGATTTTCGGCAGGGTAGGACCAACCAGGGTACCATAACGAGCCATTAAAAGCATCAGGGTCAAGCCCAACAAGGAGCTGGCATCCAGCATATCCTGCTTACCAGAAATTTTAAAGAATTTCGGGGTAGTCAATACGCCTAGTATTAAGGCAAAAAGCATGGGCAGCAGCACGATAGTACCAACACCAATTTGGAATTTGTAGGTACCAATCAGCTCTGCGATGATAATGAGGCATAATACAATACCATGGAGCTTAAAGTTTTTCATGGGGTTACTCTCTCCTTCCGACATCAACAAAAAAATTATTTGCTAAAATAGCTCTCGCATTTAGCAATATATTCTTCTTTACTCAAAATGGGCTTAAAGTTAGCCAGGATTTCCTTAGCTTCAGCCGCATCATCATAAAGAAGATCAACTAAGGTCATTGCGAAGGCCTTAGCAGGGAGCAGAACGGCTGCTTTAAAATCTACTGCGTGAAAGTCTTTAGTATGCAGTAAACCGTTGGTGCCACCAATGAAGGGATGGATGGTGGGCATCAGATGGGAAACATCACCCATATCAGTGGAAGCATTAAAGTGACCTGCATCACGTACATTAATACCAGGCCATGCTACCTTGGAGTTTTCTGCAAAAAGCTCATTCAGACGAGCGTTGCAGGCCAAGGGGAACATACCGGGTAGGGTTTCAACAACGGTTTTAGCACCGACTGCATCGCCACCAGCCTTCAGGGCTGCATCAACACGTTGATGGGTTTTATCAATAGCCTGCATAGTTTTAGCACGAACATATAATTCCATACGTACATCTGCAGGTACGGAGTTTACGATATCGCCACCCTTGGTAATGATAGGATGTACACGTACAACATCATCCTCACGGAAAGTTTCACGCAATGCGTTAATACCCATCAGGCCCAGCATTGCAGCATTCAGAGCATTAATGCCTTCATCCGGAGCATCGGCAGCATGAGCAGCCTTACCAATGTATTGTACAGTCTTACCAACAAAGCCGTTACTGGTCTGGCCGATGGAAACAGTGGGCTCAGGAGTATTCTTATCGGCATGCATCTGCATAGCCATATCGATATCATCGAAAGCACCTTCATAAATCAATTGGCCCTTACCACTGAGGAAGTGAATCTTGCCCTCAGCAATCAATTTTTTACGATAAGCCAATTCTACATATTCCTCCGCAGGAACTGCAAAGAAAACAATATCGCCAGCCAAATGCTTCAAAGCATCAGATTTTAAAATACCGCAAGCAGCACCCAGCATAGTAGCAATTTGCAGGTTATGGCCGCAGGCATGGGCACAGCCAGTCAAGGGATCTGCCTTAGGACTGTCTGGGCAGCCGATAGCATCCAGTTCGCCGATTACAGCAGCGGTAGGACCTTCCTTACCAGTTTTAACACGAGCCTTAACGCCGTTAATAGCTAAATGAGTTTGAGGGTCCAGGTCCAATTCTTCGCGCATAAATTTTTCAACCTTAGCAGAGGTTTTAAATTCCTTAAAGCCCAGCTCCGGTTCATCAGCAATACTATTAGCAACAGCCTCGATTTTAGCAGCATTATCATCAATGGTTTTACAGATTAACGCTTTTAATTCTTTCTTATCCGTTTTCAACACCTCCAAACTTATGAATAAGATAAACAGTAATGTAAACAAATACTAAAATAGTGTATGCTATATATTTTATCTCGAAATCACTTTTTTTGCTAGTCTTTTTTACGAAATCTACTAAAAAACTACCCACATGGACGTAATCTGTCTATTTGTTACACTTTGGACTATTTAAACTTATCCTTACCTGTGCTACAATATATATGCATTTCAATATATTGTAAAAGAAAGGACCCTACACATGTTTGCTCAGATCAAAGAAGATTTAGATGTCATAATGTTACGCGACCCTGCCGCTAAATCTAGGTTGGAGGCGGCACTCTGTTACCCTGGGCTGCATGCAATCTGGCTTCATCGTATTGCCCATTATTTTTATGAAAAAAATTGGGTAGTCTTCCCACGCATGATTAATACCTTTTCCCGCTTTTTAACCGGTATCGATATCCATCCCGGTGCCAAATTAGGCCCCGGTCTTTTTATTGACCACGGCATGGGTCTTGTTATCGGCGAAACCGCCGAGCTGGGCAGCAATGTTACCCTCTATCAGGGAGTTACCCTGGGAGGTACGGGTAAGGAGCAGGGCAAGCGCCATCCGACCATCGGCAATAATGTCGTTGTTTCCAGTGGTGCCAAGGTACTGGGTTCCTTTAAGGTAGGCGACAATTCCAAAATTGGTAGCGGTAGCGTCGTACTGAAGGAGGTACCGCCCAATTCCGTAGTAGTCGGTATTCCCGGACGTATTGTTACTCGTGACGGAGTCCGCGTTCCCAATCCCAACGATAAAGAAAGTATGATTGACCTGAACCATGACGTACTACCGGACCCAGTTGCCGACTACGAAGAAAAGCTGGCCAAGCATATGGAAGAAATTAATGGTCGTCTGAAGGAATTAGAAAACCTGATTTACGATACTAAATCCCTCAAGGACGAATATAATGAATACTATTAATAAAAGAGGTAAGAACTATGAGTAGAGTAATGACCACCACGGAAGCAATTACCGAAGCCCGCCGTTGCTTAAATTGTTCCCGTCCAACCTGTATTGCAGGTTGCCCCATCGAAAATAATATTCCTCGTTTTATCCGTGCCCTCAGTGATGGTAATTTTGGTCTGGCCTACGAAACTATTTCTGAAACCAGCAATCTGCCTGCCATCTGCGGCAGGGTCTGCCCTCACGAACGCCAGTGTGAGGCTCATTGTGTCCTGACCAAAAAACAACATGGCATTGAAATCGGCAGTCTGGAAATGTTCATTGCCGATTTTGCCCATCAGAATAATCTATGTCCTACCTCCCCCTCCAGCGGTTTAAGAGGTAAGGTAGCTGTTATCGGCTCCGGTCCTGCGGGACTAACTGTAGCCGGCGATTTAGCCAAGATGGACTTTGACGTAACCATTTATGAGGCCCAGACAGAGCCCGGCGGCGTCCTACTTTTCGGCATACCGGAATTCCGTCTGCAAAAGGACGTAGTACGCCGTGAAATTCAGGAGCTCTTAAATTTAGGTGTTAAAATCCAAACGGAAAAGCTGGCCGGTATTGATTTTACCGTGGACGACCTTTTCGCCCAGGGCTATGATGCCATCTTTATCGGTACAGGCAGCTCCCTGCCCCGCACCTTAAACATCCCCGGCAAGGAGCTTTCCGGTATTTTGACCGCAACCTACTTTTTACGTACTGTTGTCCTGGCAGACAGTGGTAAGCTGGACGAAAGTGAAACCGTTCTCCACACTGGTGATAATGTTGTTATCGTTGGTGCCGGCAACGTAGGTATGGATGCAGCCCGTACTGCCCTGCGCCGTGGTGCTAAAAATGTTACCGTCATCTTCCACAAAGCGGAGGAGGATATTACCGCCTACCCGTCCGAATATCAGGCTGCGGTTAAGGAGGGCGTTCATTTTAAATTCTTGAAGCAGCCCATTGCCTACTTTAACAAAAAGCAGATTCGCGCCTTACAGAATGTCCGCCGTCAGACCACTAATATTGATGAAACCCAGGTGGCAGGCCTGCTGCTCCAGCATATTACCAAAACTCCTCTGGGAGAATTTGTAGCAGAGGGTGGTCAGGAGGTTATGCCCTGTGACTGCGTTATCCTGGCTGTAGGCCAAAAGCCCGCTGCCCGTATTGTTACCAGCACCAAGGGTATTCAGATTGATAATCGTGGCTTTGTCATTACTCGCGACCGTCCCTATGGTATGACCACTCGTGCCGGTGTCTTCAGTAGTGGCGACGTGGTTCATGGCCCCGCTACGGTAGTCCTGGCTATGAAGGAGTCCAAAAAGGTAGCTGCCGGTATCGCTCAGTATATTGATGCAAAAAAGCTCATTGAGGACTGCTCTATTTAAATACAGTAAAGAAGAAACATCAAAAGCGTAGGAGACTTCTCCTACGCTTTTTTGTACCTCCAGGAGCTGACCACAAAAATAATTTCGCCAGCACCTGCCAGCTTAGCTGAGCATATCCGTTCAAGTCTTCCTTCAGTAACGATAAAGGCTGCCACCCACAGGTGACAGCCTTCCTATATGCATATTATTTTTTATAAATGGTCAATCTGCCCACGCAGCTCGCTAAAAATTACGCCAGCTTCAGCAGCATCGTACACCTGGCAGGGCAGCTCACGCAAATCATCAATACGCCAGCCCCGCTGCTGCTCAGCCAGCTTAGTCAGGGCGGCTTCCTTATCCGGAGCCACCACAATGGCTAGCGCATCCAGATAAAATTCGTTATTTACACAGGACTCTTCTATCATACTATGACTATGATAGGTTTTATTATGACGCCATACATAAATCTTCATTGCGCACCTCCCGCAGGTTCCCGACCTACTTATTTGCCTAAAACATCATTAACATAATTTACAGCACTAACAGCATTGGGAGCATAATGGTCCGCACCAATGGCAGCAGCATAGTCCTTGGTCAGAACAGCACCGCCTACCACGATATGGCAGTCCGTAGCCGCATGGAGGGCCGCAATGGTTTCTTCCATAGCCGCCACAGTAGTAGTCATCAGCGCGGACAGGCCCACTATTTTGGCACCATAGGTCTGAGCTGCCTCCACCACCTTGGCCACGGGCACATCCTTACCCAGGTCAATAACACTATAGCCGTAATTCTCCATCAGCACCTTGACGATATTCTTACCGATATCGTGGATATCCCCCTGCACTGTTGCGATAATTACCTTTTCGCCCTTAGCTTCTCCATTTCCTCCTACGGCATCACGTAAAACGTCAAAAGCCGCCTTGGCTGCATCCGCACTCATTAACAGCTGGGGCAGGAACAGTTTTTTCTTTTCAAAGCCCACACCCACATGGTCCAGAGCAGGAATCATATATTTATTAATAATCTCCAGGGGCTGCTCCTTGGTCAGAGCCACGGCTGCCGCCTTCCGGCTTTCCCCTACCAACCCCTTGACAATGGCATCAAAGAGGCCCATCTCACTTACAGTAGTAACCGTAGTCTTGGGAGCATCAGCATAACGAGCTACATAATCTTTGCAGCCATCATCCAGTCCAGCCACAGCCAGGTAGCTGTGGTAGGCATCCATCATGGCCTTACTTTGGGGATTAATAATACCACTGCTCAAGCCTGCCGCCAGGGACAGGGTAAAAAAAGTACTGTTAATCAGCTCACGACCGGGCAGGCCAAAGGAAATATTGGACACACCCATCACCGTATGCAGACCACGGGCATGCAGCTGGCGGATAACCTCCATTGCTACCAAAGCATTACTGCTACCGGTGCTGATGGTCAGAGCCAACGGGTCCAGCACAATCTGCGTCCTGCTGATACCATAGTCCGCTGCTCTGGCAATAATTTTCTCAGCCACAGCAACACGACCGGCCGCCGTTGCCGGAATGCCTGCTTCATCCAGGCAGAGGCCGACAACCACAGCACCGTATTTTTTGACCAGGGGCAAAACCTTAGCCATGCTTTCCTCCGTACCGCTGACGGAATTCAGCATGGGCTTACCATTATATAAACGTAGGGCCTGTTCCATAGCCGCATAATTGGAGGTGTCAATCTGTAACGGAGTATCTGTAACCGCCTGCAGGGCAGGTACCACCTGGCTTAGGGAGACTACCTCGTCCAAACCGGGCATACCGGTATTAACATCCAGAATATGGGAACCGGCACTAATCTGCTCCAGCCCCAGACGACATACATAATCCCAGTCACTATTGGTCAAGGCCTCCTTCAGACGGGGCTTCCCTGTAGGATTAATCCGTTCACCAATCAGCAGGGGCACCTTGCCAAAGACCACTGCCCTTCCATAGGAGGATACCGCCGTTAAATTATGCTCACGACCACCACCTGCGGGCAGGTCGCCACACAGCTCCACCATTTTCCGGATATGCTCCGGTGTAGTACCACAGCAGCCACCGGCTAGGCTCACACCCTGGCTGATCAGGTCATGCATCAGCTGGGCAAAGGCTTCCGGACCGACCTCAAACACAGTCTTACCATCCCTTTCCACGGGTAGGCCTGCATTGGGGTTTAAGGCTACGGGCAGCGTGGTATAGGCTAAAAGCGTGGGCAGGAGCTTAGCCATCTGGGCAGGTCCTAGGCCACAGTTAAAGCCCAAAGCATCCACGCCCAGGCCCTCCACCATCAGGGCCGCCGCAGCCACGTCACCACCGGTTAACAGCTTACCATCCAAATCAAAGGTCATAGTAACAACTACGGGCAGGTCGCTATTTTCCTTAGCCGCCAAAATCGCCGCCTTGGTTTCGTAGGTATCGCTCATGGTTTCAATCAGAATCAAATCGGCACCGGCATCACGTCCAGCACGAACAACCTCGCCGTAAATAGCCACGGCCTCCTCAAAGGGCAAATCCCCATAGGGTGCCAACAGCTTCCCCGTCGGTCCCAAATCCAGGGCAACAAAACTTTTAGCAAAGCCTGCACAGGCCTCCTTGGCAATTCTGACAGCAGCCTGTACAACCTCGGCAGTTTTAATCTCGGTACCTGCAAATTTTAGACGATTGGCACCAAAGGTATTGGTTTTGATAATATTGGCACCTGCCTCCAAATAAGCAGTATGCACAGCCTTAATTTCCTCGGCATGGGTAAAATTCCACAGCTCCGGCAATTCTCCCGGCTGTAGCCCCCTAGCCTGTAGCATGGTACCCATGGCACCGTCAAAGAACAATAATTCCTTACCTAATAAATCTTTAAAAATCATATATTTCCCTCTCTATACGGACACTCACTATTTTCGCAGCGCGCACATTTCTTCTGGACGCAGACTGCTTCCCTGGTCAAGCCAATCACAGCCGTAACGGATTTAGTCGGCACCATCATTAAGCCGTCCGTCAGGGTAAGACCTATCTGCTTGGAGCAGTCCAACAGGCGGAACAGCTTCTGCTGCTCCTCCAGGAGCCAATCACCATAGCCGGGAGAAAAGCGGGGCTTCTGGTACAGCTCCGTAGCATAGCCTGCCTGCACCTCATCACAATAGCCCTCAATAACCGAAGCCGCCACAGCCTGAGCCGCAGCCCCCTCGGTTACGCTCCCCAAGGTTAGGCGGCGGATGGCAATATCCACCCTGCTGCCCAAGGTAGCCGCCAAAAGCAGTACCTCCTGACAGCCCTTCAGATGCCTAGCCAAATCCTTAGAATTCAGCTTAACACCACAATCCAGCAGCACACCGTCCTCCATAAGCGTACAAACAAATTTGCGGATAACAGAACGAGCCTGTACCTCATTGCGCAGCTTCAGATAAACTAAATCCAACAAATTGGCAGTTTCCCTATCCGTTGCCGGTACCCGCATATAACGTAAAGCTTCTGCCTGATGATATCTCATTTGACTATCTCCGATAAATTACGTATAATACCGCCAATGATTTCGGGACGATTCATGGTATAAATATGAATATTACGGAAGCCGTTGGCGATTAAATCAATAATCTGGCCCGTAGCATAGGCAATACCTGCCTGCTGCAGAGCAGCCGGCTTATCAGCAAATTTTTCCACAATCGCTCTAAATTGAGGTGGCAGCTTAGTACCACTCAAGGAGCAGATGCGGTTAATCTGCTTGGCATTGGTCACTGGCATAATACCAGGAATTACGGGTACGTTAATACCTGCGGAAAGCAGGCGGAACATATAATTGTACAAAATCGTATTATCAAAAAACATCTGGGTTACTAAAAAGTCCACCCCGGCGTCAATCTTATATTTGGTATTTTCTATATCCTTATCCAAAGCACCTGCCTCGGGATGGCCCTCTGGGTAAGCGGCACCGCCTACGCAAAAATCACCATAGCCCTTAATGTAGGTAATCAGATCGTTGGCATGCTCAACAAAGCAGCCGTCCAGATTACCCTCCGGCAAATCACCACGCAGAGCCAGAATGTTTTCAATTCTGCCGGCCTTTAGCTGCTCCAGAACCTGGACAATTTTTTCCTCATTGGACTGAACACAGGTCAAATGGGCCAGAGCGGGAATATTATGCTCCTGTACGGCCTGGGCAATAGCTACAGTACGTCCTGCGGAGGTACCACCTGCACCATAGGTAACGCTCATATAGGAGGGCTGCACAGCAGCAATCTTTTCTACAATGGCTAAAGCATTTTTCAGCTCGCTGCCCTGCTTAGGCGGAAACAGCTCGCAGGATATATTAACCTTATCACTCGCTAATATCTCTCTAATTTTCATAGCTGACTACCCCTCTATCATTAATATAATACAGCTTATTTTAGCAAAAAAAAATTGTCCACGCAAATTTAGCTTTGTCTTTATCTTGTGGACAGGGAAAATGCAAAGGATGTTACAAAAATAATCAAGGCTATAAAATAAGGCTACCACAGATATTGTGGTAGCCTTATTAGCAAGAGTTTATATTTTTATTTATTCAATTCTTACTTAAGTCAAAATTTAAACAAGATCTCCAGCAACAAACATAATGGTAGATATATCACAAATCATGTTGCCCTGCTCATCATAAACATTAGCTCTAACATTAATTGTCGATTGACCAGCATGTAAAATTTCACTTTTAGCAATTAGAACTCCACCCTGAACATTACTTATAAAATTAATGTTCATATTTAAGGTTTGCACTATTTTACCAATTGAAGCACATGTCACACCATTAATAGAATCTGCCAAAGATGCAATCGCTCCACCATGTACACCTAACCAATGGTTAGTATGAAGATTTAAGTCAATAGGCATACGCAGAGTAGCACCTCCATTATGTATCTCCATTATCTCTATTTTTAGTACATTCATAAATGCACAGGATTTCCACATTTCTCTTATCTTATTATCCTCCACTGTATTCACTTCTTTCTCAAAACCTCCTAAATTATTGGTACTGGAAATTTACTGTTTTCCAATAAATAAAAGGCAATGGTCACTGATAATAAATCTGCACTTCCACCAGGACTTATGTTCCTTTTCTTATATTTAAGCACAATATTGTGTAATAACTCTCTACCACTTCTTGTAAAAATACTTCCTGAATTTAATATGTTCGCAGCATCACATCTGACCTCTCCTAGTGTCTCTATGTTACTACGCCAAATAATATTACTATCCTCCACTGTTGTCATCAAAGCAAGCAGAGTATGTACCAAAGCATCGTTAAGACTACAACCTCTAGCAAAAGCCTCTTTTATAGCTGGAAGACCTTTCTCGACAACACTTGGAAAACCATGTTCAACTTCACCACGTATACCCGTAATACCATATTTTTGAAATAAAATCTCTCCAGCAGTAATTCTTCTAGACTGCTTTTTTCTTAGTTCTTTTTCAACAATACCACTTGTCAAATCTTTCTCTATATCCAAAATAGTCTCTATTCCTTTAAACAAAGATCTGTTATTTCTTACAGCTACTCCTGCAGCTGCACAAAGTATTCCACCGGCAAAAAGTATTCCCCTTTGAGTATTTACTCCACCCGTCGTCTTCATTAGTTCCTTCTCAGCTTTTATGCCGTATTCCCTAATTTTTAACCATAATTCTTGCAAATTTCCATCGTAGCACATGGCCATATCCTGTAAATTCCTAAAAGCCTCCCCAATAACTGCCGAACTCATCATAAAAGTCAATAAACTCATATCTTCATGTGAACCATTCCCCATCCTAGTAACTAATCCCGGTTTCGGATAAGTACACACTTCAAGCAAAATAGCCTGAGTTAGGTACCTACTCATATAGCTGTATGAGGATATACAAGGAGAAAGTTGATAAGTATATAAAATCTTCTCATTTGCTAAACTAGAGCTAGCATCGTAATCTTTAGTAAATACACCTTTATTATCCATATTGCATACCAACTTTCTCTATATAACAACTTTACCCAAAAATCATTTTAGTCAAAAAATAGAAAACTGAAGGAAATGTTAAACAGCCTAGCCCTGTGTAAAATGTAGCCGTCATAGCTGCATATGGAACTAATTTAGGATTAACAGCTGCCATACCAGCTGCTGTACCTGATGTGGTGCCCATAAGTCCACCGAAAACCATTGCAGACTGAGGATTATCCAAACCTACCCAATTTGCTACCAAGGGCGTAACGATCATAACTAAAACAGATTTTACTACACCTGCAGCAATGGAAATAGCAATAACTTCTGAAGAAGCTCCTAAAGCAGCACCAGTCACCGGTCCAACAACGAAAGTCGCAACTCCAGCACCAATTGTATTCAAACTGATGGAATCTCTATAACCTAACATATAAGCAACTACAACACCTGCTATCCAAGAAGTAATCAACCCAAAGGCTAAGGATAATACGCCAACTAGTCCTACCTTTTTTATTTCTCTTAAATCAGCACCAAATGCTGTTGAAACAATGGCAAAATCACGAAACATAGCACCACCCATTAACCCAACTCCAGCAAAGAGAGGAATATTAGCCAAGCCCTTAGAACCTCCACCTATATAAGCTAATACCAAGCCAAAAAATATTGCTACTGCTGAACCATGAATACGACCCTTAGTAAGACCAGCTATTTTATAAGCCACTAAATTTGTAATACCAATGATAACAAAAGCCGTAATCAAGCCATTTTTCATTAAAACTTTACTGAGCATTGCAACAATATCCACAAAAATCACCTCCTAAGCGCTAATTCTATTTTCTACCCAACTTACTTAAAATCGGAATAAATACAAAACCTAAAACAACACCTAGAATCCCACCAACAATAGCAACTACACCACCAGAAATGGCTGCTACTACATTTTGGATGGAACTCATTGCTACTACAATAGGAATATACATTGCACTCCAGAAAGCGATACCTTCTTGACTTTTTTTATCTAGCCAACCAGCATCAATTCCCTTATTACTTAAAATAATAAGTAATAACATAGCAAAGCCCACACCACCTACATTAGCCTTGACACTCAACGCAGCGCCCAACACGTCGCCTGCAAAAATACCTGTAAGATAACAAAATGCTAATAACGCTACGCCATAAATAACCATAATAACACCACCTCATACTATTCATTAAAAATCACTCTTTATTCGACAATTGCCACTACAGTACCAGCACTTACCCGATCACCGGGCTGAACCTTATACTCCTTTACCACTCCCTCTACCGTAGATGGAACCAACTGTTTCATTTTCATAGCTTCCATCACAATCAAAACATCCTTT
>RCNI01000757.1_pt1 | contig 19050 bp, 22 predicted proteins | sample 2041151 | NCBI WGS metagenome assembly RCNI01 (sample SAMN09708214, study PRJNA481090) | feces metagenome | isolation source: feces | place: Antarctica: Albino Rookery | reverse complement strand
GGAGAACTTTTTCAAAAGTTCTTCTCTCAAGAAAAAAACAAAAAAATAAAAAAATACATTATTTTTTCCATAATTTTTGAATATAATACCATCGTCTTTTTAACGAATTTCTTAATCCATTAACATCACGTTTTATAGGAAATGCTAATTTTTTTCCTATTTCTTCTAAAACTAACCCATTAGAATAACTTTGTTTTGCATTTTTATATTTTTTCTATAATTATCTTCTAAATCTATTTCCTGAAAGGTCTGCATATGGTTCATAACGTAGCATGCGTTTTCAATTATCTGCATAGCAATAGGGCAGCCGCTGCCTTCTCCTAATCGCATATGCAGGTTAAGAATTGGTTCCAGCTTAAGTTTGTTTACCACTTTTTTATATGCTGGTTCTTCTGACATATGGGATGCAAACATATAGTCTACCACATGGTTATTCATAAAGTATGCTATAAGTGCGGCTGCTGCTGATATTAACCCGTCAATAACAACAGGTATTCTATAATATGCTGCACCTAAATAAAGACCTGTCATAGCTGCAATATCAAGACCACCTACGCATGATAATATTTCAAGAGGGCCTCTCGTATATAAACTATATTTTTTAAAAGCGTCCTGTATAACTTTTTGTTTTTTTATAAGCTGTTTATCACTAAGCCCTGCACCTCTGCCTACAAGTTTCATATCATCAAGCACTAATAATGACATAATACATGCAGTAGCTGTTGTGGTGTTTCCTATACCTATTTCGCCACAACCCATTATATCATAACCGTTATCTACAGCATATTTTGCATAAACTATACCTGTTTTTATTGCGTGAAGAACAATATCTTCTGGAATAGCAGGTTCTTTTGCAAAATTATTTGTGCCGTTTATCATTAAGTTTTGGTTATCAACTTTTTTATGCTCTGCCCCGCCTTTTATACCCATATCTATTAATTTAAGTTTTGTATTACAGCTGTGGGTTATAGTGTTTATACCTGTCCCTGCATTATCTGCATAACTTCTTATTAATAGTTTTGTAAAATGTTGAGGTGTTGCTGCAACCCCCTCCTCGTATATGCCGTTATCTGCACCAAATACGAAAAGGATACGTTTTTCACACTTATTATAAACACTGCCTGTTATACCTGCTATTTTTACACTTATATCTTCTAAAGCACCTAAACTGCCTTTTGGTTTTAAAAGATTATTCTGCCTTGAACGTGCCTGAAGTATAGTATTTTCATCTGCACCTGATATGTGATTAATAAACTCTCTCAATTCCACCATAATGATTACCTGGGAAAAGCCTGATACAGCATGGCATTTATTATGGCAGCTGCTACATTAGAACCGCCTTTTCTACCCCGTGCTACAATACTTGGGATATTTAATTTTAATATTAACTCTTTACTTTCCACCACATTAACAAAACCAACAGGGCAGGCAATAATTAAATCAGGTTTAAAGGAAGATGATTTAACTAGTTCATCAATTTTTATAAGTGCAGTAGGTGCGTTACCTACAGCAAGAATTAATGGGGTTTCTATTTTAGCAGCTTTTTCTATTGCTACCTGTGCCCTTGTAATCTCACGTTTTGCTGCTTCTTCTGCCACATCTTCATCTGCTATATAACAAAACGCACTGCTGCCCCCTTTTTTAAGGCCCGGTTTACTTATCCCAGAAAGTGCCATAGTGGTATCTGTTACTATGGTGCAGCCTGTTTTTAAAAGCTCTATACCTTTTAATACTGCATTGTGAGTAAAAACTAAATTCTCTTTATAATCAAAATCAGCAGAAGTATGAATAACCCGCTTTAATACTAAAAGCTCCTCCGGGCTTAAATCCACATCTCCTAATTCGCTGGTGATTATTTCAAAACTTTTAGCTTCAATATCCATTGGTTTTATAATTTCCTGCATATCACTATACCTTATTACATTTCTATGCCTTTACGGGCGTTTACACCTTGATCCATTGGATGTTTTATTTTTTTCATTTCTGTTATATAGTCTGCTATTTCTACTAATTCATCAGACGGATTTCTGCCTGTCATAACCACTTCTAAATTTTTTGGTTTATTTTTTAGAAAATCAAGAACAAGTTCTCTATCAATATGGTTGCCTGTATATGCCCCTATCATTTCGTCTAACACTAAAAGGGTTTTATCACCATCCCCCTTTATTAAAGATGTAACTTCTTTAAAAAGTTTATTATGTTCTTCTTTTAATTCTGCCAGTTCTGCTTCATTCATTTCCCATGTAAAACCTTTTGGTTTTGTTATGCGGTATGTTTTTATGCCTAACTGCTCAAGACTTTTTAACTCACCGCTGGGTGCTGTTTTTAAAAACTGTGAGAATATTACTTTAAACCCTGAACCAAATGCTCTTACAGAAAGCCCTACACATGCTGTTGTCTTGCCTTTGTTTTCACCACAATATATATGGATTAATCCTTTATCTTTTGCCATAACTAAACTCCTTTTTCTAGTATACTATAAATTTTAGAAATGTCTAGATTTTCCCGCATAATTAATGCAAGCCGTTCATACTCTTTTTCTTTTTCTAAAGCTAAATCTATAATTTTATTTTTATTATCAAGCCCTTTTCTTTTTCTTATATTTTCTATTATTCTGCCTGATACATCGCTTTCATCAAATACACCATGAACGTATGTGCCTAAAACATTGCCGCTGCATAACCCATCTAATTTTTTTATACCTTTATTATCTTCTAACTGAGAAATATTTAAAAGGCTGCTTTTTGTGCTGCCCATATGGATTTCATAACCTTTAAATGCTGCTCCGTTTAAATACGAAAAACTGCCGCTTATATTATTAAAAACACCTGTTACCTGTGTTGTTACTTTCTCTTTATCAAATATAGTTTCTCCCTTAATAAGCCCTAAGCCTTCTATCTGCCCCCCTGATTCTACATTGTATGGGTCTTTAATGGTGGTGCATAACATCTGGTAACCACCGCAGATACCTATAATATGGCCACCATTTTCTGCGTATTTTATAATCTTACTAATAAGCCCGCTGCTTCTTATATATTTCATATCTTCAATAGTATTTTTTGTGCCGGGGATAATCAGCATATCAGGGCTTCCAAAATCAGATACACCTTTAATATAGCGGACAGACACATCATCATAATAATCAAATACACTAAAATCTGTAAAGTTGGATATTCTAGGAAGTAATATTACTCCTATTTCTATATTATTACTTTCTGCCCTTTCAAAAGCAGATGAAAGACTGTCTTCTTCATCTATCATAAATTTTTCATAAGGCATAACACCTAAAACATCAATACCTGTCAGCTGCTCTATCTGCCTTAATCCTGGCTCTAATATACTTATATCCCCACGGAATTTATTAATAATAAACCCTTTAAAATAATGTCTGTATTCTTTTAAAAGCTCTACTGTGCCGTAAAGAGATGCAAATACGCCGCCTCTATCAATATCTCCTGCTAATAAAACAGGTGCTTTTGCTAATTCTGCCATACCCATATTAACAAAATCGTCCTGATTTAAATTAATTTCAGCAGGACTGCCTGCCCCCTCTATTACTATTATATCGTTTTCTGCATTCAGGCTGTCATAACATTCTTTTATATCTTTTAGAAATTTGTGTTTTTCCTGATAATACCTGCCTGCAGTCATATTATCATATACTTTCCCCTTTATAATCACTTGAGAAGTTTTATTGCCTGTTGGTTTTAAAAGCACCGGGTTAAATCTTACATCTATTTCCCGTTTAGCACATTCTGCCTGCACAGCCTGTGCCCTGCCAAGCTCCAGCCCCTCTTTTGTAATAAATGAATTAAGTGCCATATTTTGTGATTTAAAAGGTGCTGTTTTATAGCCGTCTTGAGTAAATATTCTACATAAACCAGCAGCTAACAGGCTTTTCCCTGCATTAGATGCAGTGCCTTGAATCATTATACTTTTAGCCATTAATAATATCCTTTATAGAATCTATAAGCAGCTTATTTTCATTATGAGTTTTTACTGCTGTTCTATAATAACCTTTTTTCAGGGAATAATAATTTTCACAGTCCCTTATTAATATGCCGTATTCTTCCAGCTTTTCTTTTAAATTATATATTTCTGTATAAAAAAATATATAGTTTGCTTTAGAACCGTATATTTTAAACCCAAAATCAATAAAATTATTTATTAAATATTCTTTTTCACTTTTTATATACTGCCTTGACTGCTCTAAAAAATCAGTGCGGCTTAATACTTTTATACCACATAAATATGCAGGGTATGATACCCGCCATTCAGGAAGCATATTATCTATTTTAAATATATTTTCTTCGCTGCTGATACAGTAACCAAGCCTTAAACCTGCAAGGGCATAATTTTTAGTAAAGGCTTTTATGATTATTATATTCTTATATTTTTCTATTAACGGCACTGCAGAACAATTAGTATCAGATAAATCCAGAAAACATTCATCAATCACTAAAAGTGCATTATTATTCATACATATTTCTGCCGTTTTTTCTATAAAATTATAATCTATTAAATTTCCAACAGGGTTATCAGGGTTAGTAATAAAAACAGCCTGACAGCCTTTTATTTCACTAAAAAAATCTTCCTGTATCATGAAATTGTTTTCTGCTTTTAAAATATATCTTTTTATGTCTGCATGTTTTAATGATTTTTCATACTCACTAAAAGCAGGGCATACAAGCATCGGTTTTGTAATATTAAAAATATAAGGTATAAAACGTATCAACTCTCCTGCACCATTTGATACACATATATTTTCTTTTAATACTTTTTCTTTTTCCCCTATTTTTTCCCGCAGCAGTTTATAATTATAAGGCGGGTATATAAAACATTTATTAAAACATGCGCTGTATTCTTCTTCTAAATTTAATCTATTATAAAGTGGGTTTAAGCTGCTTGAAAAATCAACAGGGTATCTGCCGTATTTTTCATAATAGCCAAATATATTACCACCATGGGTGTAATCTCTTTTCATAATATAACCTATAAACCTGCAATATATAGTAATATAAATTTTACAGCAGCAAAAAATATAAATCCTAAAAATGATACTATATACATAAGCATACTGACTTTTGGAATATCTTCTATATCAGGTTCTTTTAAGCTGTCCCCTATATATGATTTATCTACCATTTTACCAAAATATACAGCCGGGCCGCCTAACTGAATACCTAAAGCACCTGCTGCTGCTGATTCTAAATAGGCACTGTTTGGGCTTTCATGTTTACGGCAGTCCCGTTTTAATATTTTATATGCGTTTTTATAGTTTAAGCCTGATAAAAATGCTGCTGCTACATATAAGCAGCCTGTTATTCTTGCAGGTATATAGTTTAGTATATCATCTAACTTTGCAGCAAACCTGCCACGATAAATATATTTTTCTGTTTTGTAGCCTGTCATAGAATCAAGGGTATTTACTGCCTTATAAAGCATACCTAAGCTGGCACCGCCTATCATCATATAAAAAAGTGGTGCAGTAACACCGTCGCTTGTGTTTTCTGATGCTGTTTCCACCACTGCTTTTACCATATCTTTTTCATCCATATTAGATGTATCACGTGTTATAATATAACTTAAACTTTTCCGTGCCTTATCCATTTGAGATAAAGCTAAATAGTTATATACCTGCATACAGGCTTCTTTTAATGAACCTAGTGCTAAAATCTGAAAACATAAAAATATTTCAACTGCTGCACCTAAATAAAAATTAATGGAATATAATAAACTAAGTATAAAAAATGGTATAATAAATGATATAAAAATAACTGTAACAGAAAGCACTACCCCTGATATATATTCTGCAGTTTTTCCTCTGCGAAATATTTTCATAAATGCTTTTTCTAAATAAGATATAAGCCTGCCTATAAATACTACTGGGTGGGGCAGATATTTTGGATCCTTAAAAATTATATCTAATATAAAAGATACAGCAAGCATTAATACTATTTTCATATCACTACCTGAAATTATAACTTTTCTATAATTTTAAGTTCTTGATTTTTATTGTTATATTCTGCTTTGTATCCGCTGCCGTTATCTACCTGATAGTAATATATATTATCACTCTCCCTGCAAAAATGAGAAAAAAGTGCCATTATAGTGCCGCCGTGGCAGATTAAGGCTGCGTTTTTATATTTATTTTCATCCATTATGCTGATCATTTCATAAAAACCATCTATCACCCTTGATGAAAACTCTCTGCCGCTTTCACCATCAGGTATTTTATAGTTGGCACGAGATGCCCTGAAAAGCATATAATCATTATTATTTTCAAGCTGGTTATGGGTTTTACCCTCAAATATACCAAAATTCATTTCACGAAGATTATCTATTACTACATATTTTTCATCAGGGAATATAATATCTAAAGTATCAATACATCTTCTTAAAGGGCTTGTAAAAATAATATCTTTTTTTATTGAATTGCTTTTTTTCTGCCATATGGTTTTTATATATTCTTTGCCGTATTCTGCAAGGGGTAAATCAAGACTGCCTATAAACCTGCCTTCAAGATTATACTGGGTTTGACCGTGACGTATAAAATATATAGTTTTCATAACTCACCCCTTTATAATAACAGGTATGCCGTAATAAAGACGGATAACTTTTTCACACCTGTTACTTAGTTCTGCAAGCAGCCTGCCTGTATATTCCCGCATAAGCCTGTCATTTTCTTCTGCAGGTATAATACCAGAACCTACTTCATCACATATTATAACTTCCATATTTGATAATAATATATTATTTAATATATCCATATGAAAATCACTTTTATAACTGCCTTGATCTATTATATTTTTTATCAGCTTATGCAGGTTATATACTCCTTTTAAATTAAAAGCATCCTGCAAAGAACAACTGCCTGCATCTTTTAAATCATTAATGCTTAAATTATATGTTTTAAGAGTATATTGAAGTTTACCGTTATAAGCACCGCCTATTATTAAATCCATAACCTAACTCCAGTATATACTGCAGAATATAAAAGCTGCTAATTCATAAACACAGATGCCAAACCCTGCTAAATCACCAGATAAACCGCCAAAAGATTTATTGAAATATTTATAAAGTATAATAGATAATGTTAATAAAATCAATAAAAGTATTACTGCAAAAAATATATCTAAATAAATAACCATAAAAAACAATACAAAAATAAGCAGAACAGTTAAGTATATTATTAAAGATTTTTTGTTACTGCTTTGAGAAAATGTATGTAAAAGCCCTGTTTCATTAGAATTCTGCATAAAAGCTATTAAGTAAAGCACAAAAATACGGCTTAATATGAAAATACTTAAAAGCATACTTAAAGTTACAGATTTATACATATTCTCAAAAGCACTAAAAAGAAGTAATAAATAAATAGATGTATATATTACCGCAAAAGCACCTGTATGGGCATCCTTTAAAATCTCTCTTCTTTTTGTTATATCACCATGAGAAGATATGGCATCAACTGTATCTGCAAATCCGTCTAAATGAAATCCACCTGTATAAATTACTATTAATGTAGTGGAAAGCCCTGCATAAAAAACAGAGGAAAGGTTATAATATTCAGCAAATAAAAAAACACCGTATTCTAAAAACCCTAAAAATATACTTGTAAAGGGCAGCATATAAAATATATATTTCATATACTTTTCTTCCCATAATACTTTAGGCATAGGAATAGTTGTATAAATAGACATACTTATTAAAAAACTTTTTAAATATTTCATAACCGCCCCTTATGGACTAACGGAATACCGCATACAGTTTCTACTACCACATCAGCTTTTTCTGCAATACTACATGCTGCATAGTTTAATATTTTCATATACTTATACATTTCATCATTATAACTTATACCGCAGGAAGATATATCGTTTGTTACAAATACAATATTTTTACATGTTTCCATTAAATAAGTAATATCACTAAAAAGTGTCTGCCTGCTACCCCCTGTATATAAATGGTTGGCAGTTAATGTGGCTAAACATTCTAAAAGAACAGCATCGTATTTAGAAAAATCAATATTTTGAAAACCACGCTCTTTTTCAAAAGTTTCAAAACCTTTGCCTTTTCTTTGCAGCCTGTGTTTTTCTATTCGTTTTTTTGCCTGCTGGCTTTTATTTTCCATAGTGGCAAGGTATAGTTTTTTATTATACTGCATCATAATTTTTTCAGATAAGTATGATTTGCCACTATCTGCTCCACCTGATACTAAGTATATCATATTACTTTCCCTTATACTCTAATGCTTGTTTTATAAAATTTGTAACTGATGGTATTGCTGATAAATAATATAAATGGGGGTAACCTGCATATACATGGTCTGATAAATAAACACCACTCCAGCCCCGTTTACTTTTTGGTTTCTGCATATAACAGCATTCAGATTCCTGCTCCATATAAGAATAATGAAATTCATGGGCAGGGATAACTGTTCCCCTTTTACCTAAAATACTATCTATTTTAGTTTCCATATATACATAACCGAAATTATGCAGCTTATTATCCATAATGCTTTTTCCCTTAATTAAGCCGACAGTATTAATATTATTAATACTTTCACATATATACATATAGCCACCGCACTCTGCCATTAATGGTATTTTGCTGTTATAATATTTTTTTAAAGATAATATAAATTCTTTATTTTCTGAAAGCTCTTTTAAATAAAGTTCAGGATAGCCGCCGTAAAAAATAAGCCCCTGTAAATTATCAGGGATTTTTTTATCATGTAAAGGTGAAAAATATACTATTTCTGCCCCCAGCTTTTTTAAAACATTTATATTATCTTCATAATGAAAACAAAAGGCTTTATCGTAAGCTATACCTATACGGCAGCTGCCTGCCTTTTCTATACTGATTTCTTCATACTCTAAATCTGAAGCTTTTTCTGCTTCTTCTAATATGCTATCCACATCAATAGTTTCTGAAAGTGTATCTGCTATTTTATTAATAATATTATCAATATGCTCCATTTCTAAAGCTGTTACAAGCCCTAAATGTCTGCTTTCTAAAGTGCAGTCTTTAAGTTCAGGGATATAGCCAAATACTTTTATGTTATGTTCTTCTTCTATAATCTTTTTATATAATAAGTAACTGCCTTTATTTACCCTGTTTAACACTACACCTTTTATATTGTTTTTACTGTAATTTAAAATACCATAAATTAATGCACTTATAGTATTTGCCTGCCCTTTTGCGTTTACTACTAGAATAACAGGGGTATCTGTTTCCATACTTATATGGTGAGTGGAAGAATCTTTTTGAAAAGCCGTGCCGTCATAATAACCCATAACACCTTCTATCACTGCATATTCCTGGGATTCTGATAATATGTTTTTTAAGGTGTTACCATCTGATAAAAATAAATCAAGGTTTTTACACGGCATATTTAAGGCTTTACTGTGGAACATTGTGTCTATATAGTCAGGGCCGCACTTATAACTTGATAATTTAATACTTTTTTTTAATAAAAGCCTTATAAGCCCCATAGTAAAAGATGTTTTACCACTGCCACTGCCAAAAGCTGAAATTATTATACGGTTGACTTTTTTTCTCACTGTAATTTACCTGTTATTATATATACCGGGTTATTACCCATCATCATATGGTATGGCCCTGCTTTTTTTGATTTAGAACTATTTATACATGTAATATACGGCTCTATATTATAAACTTTAAAAGCATCAAGACTAAGACTTAACGTTTCTAAAGTAATAGCCGTTACAGTGATTACCACATTATTATTTTTATTATATACTATTTCAAATATTTCATTTAACCTTTTAGAACTGCCCCCTATAAAAACTTTATCAGGCTTTGGAAGTTCCTTTAATATTTCAGGTGCCTGCCCTTTAACACATATAACGTTATGACGTTTTAAGGCAGTTTTATTTTGTTTAATTAATTCACATGCCTTATCTTCTTTTTCTATGGCATATACTAAACCGTCTTTTGCTCTGCCTGCAAACTCTATGGCACATGATCCTGTGCCTGCCCCTACATCGTAAACAGTATCACCATCTTCTATATTTAAATAATCAGCAGAAAGCCACCTTACATCTTCTTTCGTCATAGGTGCTTCCCCCCTGATAAAATCACTGTCTAAAAAGTGGATATTTGGGCTTGTGTAGTCTTTATTATGGATTAAAAGCACAGTTAAATCTTGAAATTCGTAGTTTAATATATCTTTTACAGGAAGTGATATAATACGTTCATCATCACTATGCATATTTTCTCCTGCATATACATGGATATAATCAAGCCCTGCATTATAAAGGTCTAATATAACATTATGGGCTTTACATTTACCCCCTGTTAAAAGAAATGTATATTCGTTATAACATACTGCCCCGATAGCAGAACTTTCTCTGCCATGAAGTGATACTATTTTTACGTTGTTAGCACTAAGCTGCACTTTTGAAAGAAGATACTGCATACTGCTGATACCAGGTATTACTTCTATACTGCACTTATCTTTTAACTGAGCAATTATCAGCTTAGTAAGGCTGAAAAAAGAAGTATCCCCTGATACTAAAAGAGATACATTATCGCTTGTTTCTTCTTTTAGCATTTTTATAGTATCTGAATAAGAAGGCACAAATATATTGCTGTTTAATTCTTTATACTGATTAGAAAGTCTAGCACTTCCATACACTTTTTGGCTTTTTGATATTATATTTTTTGCATAACCTGTAAGGTCATCAATATGACCCATACCGGCACCTATAATGTATAAGTTTTTCATACTATACCATTACTTCTTTTATTCTATCACATAATACATCAGCAATACGTTTATCTGCCCCTAATGTTTTACCCATAGATATTTTCATATCTTTATGTTCTTCAAGGTATGCAGCTATTTCTTCAGGTATATCTTTTATAATATGCATGCCGTCAAAAAGAAAATAAGGCACTACCACTATTTCTTTTATACCCTTTTCTCTTAAAAGCTCTAACCCTTTTTCTAAATTAACATCACAAAATTCCATATAAGCATGTTCTACTACAAGGTCAGGCATATTTTCCTGCACCATAGCAAAAACTTCTTCCATAGTATCTAATGTTTCTTTTCTTCTGCTGCCGTGAGCTATTATTAAAATTCCTTTCATTTTATTCTCCTGTCTCCCCTATTTTTTCAATAAGGGAATCTATTGTTGACTGGTCTGCTATTACTGCATTCATACCACTTGCCTGTGCTGTTTTAAATGTTTGTTTACCTATACATACTGCTGTTACTTTTGATACATCTTTTAATTTTCCGCCTTTAATAAATCCATGCACTGCAGCACTGCTTGTGAAAGCTGCCACAACATTTTTATCTATTAATTCTTCAAGTGGACGTAAATAACTCCATGGTAAAAACTCTGTTTCATAGCAGGATGCACCGTCTACTAAATAACCTGCATTTTGTAGAGTTTTACTTAACGCAAGGTTATCAAGCTCTGCTTCTAAACATAATATTTTACCGCTTATGCCTTTTTCTTTTAAAGTGTCTGCCATACTTTCATTAGAATTATCTTTTGATACAAAATCAGAAAGTATGCCGTATTTTTTTAATTCGTTATATGAAATATTGCCTATACAGCCCACTGTTAAATGGCTTAAACTTCTGCCGTCATAACCTAAACTTAAAAGTTCTTTAAAAAAGTAGATTACTGTATTTTTGCTGGCAAATAATATAACTTTATATTCTTTTATATTTTTTATTACTTTATGCAGATAAGATTTATCTTTTAAATCATCTATTTTTACACAAGGGTAATCTATAACATCAACTCCTTGTGCTTTTAATTTACTGCTTAATACGTTATTTGATAAATAAGGTCTTGTAACTATAACCTGTTTACCAAAAAAGTTAGTTTTTTCATACCATTTAAATTTATCATGCAGGCTGCATACTCTGCCAAAAGCAATAACTGCCGGGCTTCTTAATTGAAAATCGTTTGCGTCTTTAACCATGTGTGATAAGGTGGAAAAAAGTGTCCGCATATTGTGTCTTGTGCCGTTTTCTACAGCAGCACAGGGCATATCTTTATCCATTCCAGCATCCATTAAACCTTTAACAATCTGCTCTAATGTGGATACTCCCATGTAAAATACAATTGTGCCATTTACACCAGCTAAAGCTTTATAATCCACATTGCTTACAACCCCTTCTTTTGCATGGCCTGTTACTAAATGGATAGAAGAAGAAAAATCTCTATGTGTTACAGGAATCCCTGCATAAGCAAGGGCAGATACTGCAGAAGTTATACCGGGGATTACTTCATACTCCACATTGTTTTCTGCAAGCAGCTCTAATTCTTCCCCGCCTCTGCCAAAAATAAATGGGTCGCCCCCTTTAAGCCTTACAACGTGTTTGCCTTCCAACGCTTTATCTAAAAGGATTTTATTTATTTCAGGCTGTGCAATAGTGTGGTGGTTCATTACTTTACCCACGTTTATTAACTCTGCAGACGGGCTGCCTAAAGATAATACATCTTCTGATACAAGCCTGTCATACACTATTACATCACAGGCAGATAAAGCATCATAACCTCTGATAGTTAAAAGCCCTTTATCACCCGGGCCTGCCCCTATTAATGTTACCTTTCCTTTTTTCATAACACATCCCTTATATATGCAGCATAATCTTTTGCTTTTTTGTGGCTTGTGCCGTTTTTTGAAATTAATCCGCATATAACATCATTATTTTCTATTACAGCAGGAAAATAAAAATTACACATAGATTTATCACTTATGTTATTATAATATTTTATTCCTGATTTTATAGCTTTTTCTATTATAGATTTATTTGTTTCCATATTATCTGTTGCTGCTATTACCATATTATAATCACTTGATATATCACTTTCTGTTACATATCTTATATGCACTTCTGCTTTATCTATTTCTATATTATCTTTAGTAATAACAGTAACTTTTGCCCCATGCTCTACTAACATATTAATACGACGCATACCAATATTTCCGGCACCTATACATAAAACTTTCATATCTTTTATATTAATAAATAAAGGAAAAAATGACATACTTAACTTAAATACCTTTCTTCTATAAGTTTTTCCATTTCTTCTATATTATAGCCTTTAGTTTTTTCTTCCGGCCTGCCTATAACAATAAGTTCAGCACCTGCTGATTCTGCAGACCGTAATTTTTCATCAAAACCGCCTGCTCTTCCTGTATCTTTTGTTACTAAAAACGCACCGTTTATCTGCTTTAATGTGGCAGTATTCATATCTTCTGAAAAAGGACCCTGCATACATATAATATTTTTCTGGATATACCCTAAATCTAAAATATGGCCTATTACTTCCCTGTCTGGTAAAACCCGTGGAAAAAGGCGGTTCATATTATCTATTCCTAAATATTTTGAAAGCTCTTTAGAACCTGTTGCAAGCAAAATATTGCCTTCTTTTTCTTTCAAATATTCTACTGCCTGCTCTATACTTTCAAAACGTCTGCCGTTTTCTTTATATGTGGATGGCCGTAATAACCTGAAATAAGATGTATTTGTTTCAGCAGCTGCATTATATAAATTTTCTGTAACCATACCAGCATAAGGGTGGGTGGCATCTATAATTATTATGTTTTCATTTTCCATACTTTTAAAAAGTTCCACCATTTTTTCAAAAGTCAGCCTGCCTGCAAAAGCCTTAATATATTCCATTTCAGGCAGCACTTCCACACCGTATTCTGTAGCAGTATATACATAGGATAATATTTTTTTACTGTTAAAAAATAAAGCTATAGCTTTGCCTTCTGTTGTGCCTGCAAATATTAATGGTTTTATCATATATAACCTTTACACACCTTTATAACCGCGGGGGGTTACCATTTTATTATTTATAAGCTTAGTAGTGCTGTTGCCTATTATAATTATTGTAAACATATCTGCCTGGAATGATTTTAAATGCTTAAATAATATAGTGCCGTATTCTTCATTTTCCCGTTCACAGTTTTTAACGTATCCGCATACTGTATTTTCATGAATAAAAGGTGCCATAATATTACATGCTTTTTCTAAATAATCAGCCCGTTTTTTACTCTGTGGGTTATATATAGCAATAATAAATTCAGACATAGCAGCATAATAAAGCCGTTTTTCTATTTTTTCCCATGGTGTTAAAAGGTCGCTTAAAGAAATAACTGCAAAATCATGGGTTAATGGTGCACCAAGCCTTGCAGCAGCTGCTAAAACAGCACTGATTCCTGGTATCACTTCTATTTCTATATTACTGTTTTCTGCAAGCTCAAGTAAAAGCCCTGCCATACCATATACTCCTGCATCACCGCTGGAAATTAATGATACAGTATGCCCTTCTATTGCTTTTTCTATTGCCATATTACACCGTTGGACTTCCTGTTTCATAGGTGTTACAATCATTTCTTTATCTTTAATTAAATCAGAAATAAGGTTAGTATATACGCCGTAGCCTGCAATAACACTGCTTTCTTCAATAGCTTTTAATGCCCGTTCTGCTATTAAGTCTTTACTGCCTGGGCCTGTGCCTATAATATAAATTTTACCTTTCATTTATTACCTCAACTATTTAAAAACTACCCTGCCATTTTTCATAACCTATAGCTAAAGTAAACCCGTTTTCGCATATTTTTCTAACAACTATCTCGCCATGGGTGTAACATTTTATAGATCGTTCGCAAACGTTATCTACCCCTGTAATACTTTTTACAAAGCCAGATGAAGAAAAATCTCCTTGTATATTTTCCAGCTGCTCTTTTGAGTATGTTCTAAATTCCACATTTAATTCATCAGCTAAAGCAATAATGGCTTTTTCATCTTTTTTTATATCTATACTTGTAACAGCTTTTATTTGTAAAGGGTGGATACTGTTTTCTTCCATTACTTTAAAAACAAGCTGTTTTAAAAAAGTATAATCTCCGTTTTTTCTTGCACCCACCCCTAAAACATATTCTTTTGGGATTAAGTTCATAGTGCATGCAAAAGGCTTTTTATCTACATCAGAAGATATTACAATACCGCACTTTGCAGTATTATCTTTAATAATACCAACCGGTAGCTGCCCTTGAATACTATAATCTGATATAAGCCCTACACTTTCTCCTTTAAGTATACGTTTTGATACTTCTTTTATTTTTGTTATATCTGCAATACTTAAATTATTTTCTTTTGCCCATAAATCTACAGCAAATTTTTTATTCCTGTCTGTTGATGTAGTTATTACAGGAGTAGAATGTAGAAAATCTGCAATCTCTATCGCCTTTTTATTAGCACCACCTATATGGCCTGAAAGTAAAGGTATAATAAATTCTGCCGTATCATCAATAACAATAACAGCAGGGTCTTTATCTTTTGATTTTATAAAAGGTGCTATGGCACGGACTGCTATTCCTAAAGCAGATATAAATATTATCATATCAGCTTTAGTAAATATATCTTCTGTCCATAACCTAATATCTTTATTAAGATATATTATATTTTCATCATCCATTTTACCATAAACTATTGCACTGCTGTATAAATCTTTTAACTTAAGACTTAAAGCACCACCTTGATTAGTAAATGATACAATATATATGTTATTCATCTATGCCTTTTCTAAATTCGTGGGTAAAAAATGGGTCGTATAACTTAGAACGTTCATATTCGCTCCCTAAAAAATCGCCTACTAATATAAGAGCTGTTTTTGTTATTCCCGCTTTCTCATCTGATTCTGCTAAGTGTTTTAAAGTTGTTACCACCTTTTTTTCATCATCCCATGTAGCTTTATAAACTATGGCACAAGGTGTATCTTCGCTGTATCCACCACTTATTAATTCCTGAGATAATTCTTTCATCATGCCAGAACTTAAAAATATAACCATAGAAGCATGGTGGGCAGCAAGGCTTTTTATATTTTCTTTTTCAGGCACAGGTGTTCTGCCTGCCATACGGGTTAAAATAACAGTCTGAGATATCCCCGGTAATGTATATTCCACATTTAAAGCAGCAGCAGAACCTATAAAGGAACTAACACCCGGCACACTTTCAAAAGGTATGTTTTTTTCTCTAAGTATATCGCTTTGTTCCCTAACAGCACCGTATATACTCATATCTCCTGTATGCAGCCTTACTGTTATTTTATTTTCTTTATGGTTATCTTCCATTATTTTTATTACTTCTTCTAAAGTCATAGTAGCACTGTTATATATTTTACATTCTTTTTTTGCATAGGTTAATAATTCAGGGTTTACTAAAGAACCTGCATATATAATAACGTCTGCTTTTTGTAAAAGATTATAACCCCTTAATGTTATCAAATCTTTTGCACCAGGGCCTGCCCCTACAAAATATACCATAATATTCTCCTGCTTTATTCCATATTATCTTTTACTATAATCAATGAAAAATAACTGCTTTTATCTTCTACCTTGTTAAAATCGTAATATAATTTTTCTTCATCCATACCGCAGTTTTCCACCATAAAAGTATTATCCGTAAGCCCAAGAGATGCAATTTCATCTTTTACTTTAACCATATTTTTACCGCTTTTCATTAAAACTTTACTGCCTTTAAGCTGTAAAAGTGATTTATTATCTCTATATGTGGCAGGAATAATTATAAGTGGTGTATCACCATCACATATAGACATATTAAGCCTTGCAGCACTGGCACAAAAAGATGTAACACCAGGCACCATCTCCACATTGTAGCCCCTGTTTTGTATAATCCTGTGGACATACATATAGGTAGAATAAATAGACGGATCCCCTAAAGTTGCAAAAGCTACAGTTTTACCCTTATCTAAATATGATATAATTTCATCTGCACTTTTATTATGGTATTCCTTTAATACCTGTTTATCTTTAACCATAGGCATAGGGCAGTATATTACTGATTTATGTTTTATATAGTCTTTGATAATTTCATAAGCTCTGTTTTTATTAGAAGCACTGTCAGGCAGTGCAATAATATCTGCACTTTTTAATACGTTTACTGCTTTTATTGTAATTAACTCTTTATCTCCCGGGCCTATACCTACCCCGTAAAGTTTACCTTTTTCCATAATTTTAACCTTTAAAATATTTTGTAAATTCCAATGCGTTTTTACTGTATTTCCAAGTTTTTTCTTTGTTAGTAAATATAATTATTTCGCAGGGTATGCTTTCATGCAGCCTTCTTGTAATATTATCCACTACTCGCTGCATAACTATATCCCACACTTTTTCATGCAGGCCGTTTTCTAAAAGTATATGGTCTATTTCATCTGTAGATACACAATTAAATATTTCTTCTATCACATGTTTTTCAGCACCGCTTAAAGCAGCATATGATGCAAAAATTTCATGGCGGCAGTCAGCATATGCAGAATGGGTATTCATTATTCCCCCTGCTGTTTTTGAAAGTTTACCTGCATGGCCTATAATTAATATACGTTTTGGTTTTTTGTATAAAAGATAATCAAGGGTTTCCCCTATATAGTTAGATATTTTTATGCCCTTATCTAAATCTATACCAAATTTTTCCCTAGCTGCATCTCTACCGTAGTTACCTGGGGTAAGCAGTATATTTTCTCTGCCTTGAGATAATGCCACATCTATTTCTGTGTGGATTGTATCAATTAAGGCTTTCTCACTCATAGGCTCTACTATCCCTGTGGTGCCTATAATTGATATACCACCTTGTATTCCTAAACGGGAATTAAATGTTTTTTTTGCTATTTCTTCCCCGTTATATGCGTTGATTATGATTTTGAAATTTTTTTCATAACCGTAATTGATTATAAATTCTTCCACCTGATTTTGTATCATTTGTAAAGGGACAGGGTTAATAGCAGCATCACCTACAGGGACTTTCAACCCAGGTTTTGTTACTCTGCCTACACCTTTTCCACCATCTATAATTAAATCATTATAATCAGGGTATATTATGGCAGAAATAGTTATGCCGTTAGTAACATCAGGGTCATCCCCGCTTTCTTTTATTATAAAACTTTCTATATAACCATTTGTATCTTCTATTTTTTCAACGTTTATATTTAAGGTAACCCCTTTCGGTGTAGGCAGTATAACACTATCTACTTTTTCTTTTGTAAAAAAGTATGTAAGCCCGGCTTTTACAGCAGCAGCTGCACAGCTTCCTGTTGTATAACCTGTTTTTAATTCCTTACCCTGCCTGATTACCTTTTCCATTTACTAACTCTACAATCCTTTTCCTTGCTTTTGATATAGTATCTATACTTTCATCTACCTTAAACCCGTGTTTATTCCTTAATATTTCCATAAGGTGTGCTATACGGGGTAGCCGTAAATCATACTGCCTTAATGTTGCAGCATCGCAAAATATTTCTTCCGGGGTGCCTTTCATTACTACTCTGCCCCTGTCTATAACGTATGCTTTTGTGCAGTATAAAGGGACAATATCCATTTCATGAGTAGCTAAAATAATAGTAGTGCCTTTTTCTTCGTTTACCTTTTTTAAAAGAGTTAATATTTCATAAGAACCCATAGGGTCAAGCCCTGCAGTTGGTTCATCAAGTATAATAATTTCAGGCTCCATAACAAGTATGCCCGCTATGGCTACCCTTTTTTTCTGCCCGTAACTTAATGCGTGGGTAGGCTTATCCATATATTCTGCCATATCTACTTCTTCTAATGCTTTAATAGACTTTGCTCTTGCTTCTTCCGGGGAATAACCTGTATTTAAAGCACCAAAAGATACATCTTTTAATACACTTGCTGAAAACAGTTGATCATTTGGGTCCTGAAATACTATGCCTATATGCTTTCTTATTTCAGAAATACCCTTTTTATTATATATTACTTCCTGATCGTTAAAAAATACTTTTCCGCTGTCTTTTATATGGACACCATTTAAATTCATAAAAAGTGTTGATTTACCTGCACCGTTTCTACCCATTAAAGCAGTAATACTGCCCTTTTCAATAGCCATATTAATATGATCAAGTGCTAAATTATCATCATAGGAAAAACATAAGTCAACACATTTTAAAATATCAGCCATAAAAATTATCCTTTAAAAATACTTTTATTAAAATACTGCATATTATAAATAATATT
>RCNI01000756.1_pt1 | contig 19054 bp, 12 predicted proteins | sample 2041151 | NCBI WGS metagenome assembly RCNI01 (sample SAMN09708214, study PRJNA481090) | feces metagenome | isolation source: feces | place: Antarctica: Albino Rookery | reverse complement strand
TCCCGGGTAATAACTAATTAACTTCAATCAATAATGGGTAAACTGACAAAAAATCAAAAGTTAGCTGCAGAAAAAATTGAAGCAGGAAAGGCATACACTCTGAAAGAAGCTGCACAGTTGGTAAAAGATATCACTTTTACTAAATTTGATGCTTCTTTGGATATTGACGTACGTTTGGGTGTTGACCCACGTAAAGCAAACCAGATGGTAAGAGGTGTTGTTTCTTTGCCTCACGGTACAGGAAAGCAAGTACGAGTGCTTGTGTTGTGTACTCCTGATGCAGAGGCTGCTGCTAAGGAAGCTGGCGCTGACTATGTTGGTCTTGATGAATATATTGAAAAGATCAAAGGTGGATGGACTGATATTGATGTAATCATCACTATGCCGTCTATCATGGGTAAGATTGGTGCTCTGGGTCGTGTTCTCGGTCCTAGAGGTTTGATGCCAAACCCAAAGAGTGGTACTGTCACAATGGACGTTGCAAAAGCTGTTAAGGAAGTTAAACAAGGTAAGATTGACTTTAAGGTTGACAAGAGCGGTATCGTTCATACTTCAATCGGTAAAGTATCATTTACTGCTGACCAGATTCGTGATAATGCAAAAGAATTTATCGCTACAATCATTAAGCTGAAGCCAACTACAGCTAAAGGTACTTATATTAAGAGTATTTATCTTTCAAGTACTATGAGTAAGGGTATTAAAATTGACCCTAAATCAGTAGAGGAAATCTAAAAATTAGGAGGAAATCATGAGAAAGGAAGATAAAAGCGTAATTATAGGTCAATTAGCAGATACAGTAAAAGAATACGGACATTTCTACTTGGTAGATACAACAGCTATGGATGCTGCTGCTACTAGCGAGTTACGTAGAAAATGTTTCAAGGCTGGTATCAAGTTAGTAGTAGTGAAGAATTCATTGCTTCACAAAGCTCTTTTGAGCATGGACGTTGATTATTCACCATTATTCAACTCTTTAAAGGGTACAACTTCTATCATGTTTTCAGAAGTTGCTAACGCTCCTGCTAAATTGTTGAAGGAATACAAGACGGAGGTTCCTGCTTTGAAAGCAGCATATGCTGAAGAAGGATTCTATGTTGGTGCTGATCAGCTCGAAGCTCTCGCAACAATTAAGAGCAAGAACGAAGTTATCGCAGACATCATTGCATTGTTGCAATCTCCTGCGAAGAACGTTATCTCAGCTCTTCAATCTGGTGGAAACACCATTCATGGTGTTCTTAAGACTTTGGGTGAACGCGCTGAATAATTTGTGTATCGCGTCCAAATATTAAGAACTAAAACAACTTTAATAAATCAATTAGTATTTAAACAATTAAATTCATACAAAAATGGCAGATTTGAAAGCTTTTGCAGAACAATTGGTTAACTTGACAGTAAAAGAAGTTAATGAACTTGCAACTATCCTTAAAGAAGAATATGGTATTGAACCTGCTGCTGCAGCTGTAGCTGTAGCTGCTGGCCCTGCTGCTGCTGGTGCAGCTGCTGCTGAAGAAAAAACATCTTTCGATGTAGTTTTGAAGAGCGCAGGTGCTGCTAAATTGCAGGTAGTTAAAGCCGTTAAAGAAGCTTGTGGCCTTGGCTTGAAAGAAGCTAAAGACATGGTTGACGGTGCTCCTAGCGTAGTAAAAGAAGGTTTGGCTAAAGACGAAGCTGAATCTTTGAAGAAAGTTTTGGAAGAAGCTGGAGCTGAAGTAGAACTTAAATAAGATTTTCTATCCTGTAAATCAGGTAGTTCGGTTAAGAGTCCTCCTTATGAGGATTCTTAACCTTTTTGCGTCTATATTAAGTTGCAAGGTTTCAGGTACGAGTTGGCAAGGGTGCTTCATGCCTGTCATGATTCTCTTTAGATAAAAAAGACCTTGTTTCTCGTCAACTTGTTATCTCTTTCCTAAAAATAATAAAACTCATACAGATGTCTTCAAACATTATCAATCAACGAATTAACTTTGCTTCTATTAAGAATCCGATGTCTTATCCGGATTTTCTGGAAGTACAATTGAAGTCATTTCAGGACTTCTTGCAATTAGATACTCCGCCTGAAAAACGAAAGAACGATGGCTTGTATAAGGTATTTGCTGAAAACTTCCCAATTGCAGATACACGTAACAACTTCGTGCTCGAGTTCCTTGACTACTATATTGATCCGCCTCACTATTCTATCGACGACTGTCTGGAGCGTGGATTGACTTATAGCGTTCCCTTGAAGGCTAAATTGAAGCTTTATTGTACAGACCCCGATCACGAAGATTTCGATACAGTAATCCAAGACGTATATCTGGGACCTATCCCTTATATGACTGCCAAGGGTACTTTCGTTATCAACGGTGCTGAACGTGTTGTTGTTTCTCAGCTTCACCGTTCTCCAGGTGTATTCTTCGGACAGAGTGTCCATGCCAATGGTACAAAACTGTATTCTGCACGTATTATCCCGTTTAAGGGCTCTTGGATTGAGTTTGCTACAGATATCAACAATGTGATGTATGCTTACATCGATCGTAAGAAGAAACTTCCAGTTACTACTTTGCTTAGAGCGGTAGGTTTTGAGAATGACAAGGATATTCTTGAAATCTTCAACCTTGCAGAGGATGTAAAGGTGAACAAGGCTAACTTGAAGAAGATTGTAGGCCGTAAGCTGGCTGCACGTGTCTTGAAGACTTGGACTGAGGATTTTGTAGATGAGGATACCGGTGAAGTCGTTTCTATCGAACGTAATGAGGTTGTTATTGACCGTGAAACTGTCATTGAACCGGAACACATTGAACTCATTATCGAGTCGGGTGTACAGAATATCCTGCTACACAATGAAGAAGCTAATGCTTCTGACTATTCTATCATTTTCAATACTTTACAGAAAGACCCTAGTAACTCTGAAAAAGAAGCGGTATTGTATATCTATCGCCAATTGCGTAATGCAGACCCTGCTGACGATGCTAGTGCGAGAGAAGTTATCAATAACTTATTCTTCTCAGAAAAACGTTATGACTTAGGGGAAGTAGGACGTTATCGTATCAACAAGAAACTGAACTTGGATACTGATATGGACGTCAAGGTATTGACAAAACAAGATATTATTGAAATCATCAAGTATCTGATTGAATTGATCAATTCAAAGGCTGATGTTGATGATATTGACCACTTGAGCAACCGTCGTGTTCGTACTGTAGGTGAACAGTTGGCTAACCAATTCGCTATTGGTCTGGCTCGTATGTCCAGAACGATCCGTGAACGTATGAACGTACGCGACAATGAAGTATTTACTCCTATCGATTTGATTAATGCGAAGACTATTTCTTCTGTAATCAACTCGTTCTTCGGAACAAATGCTTTGTCTCAGTTTATGGACCAGACCAACCCGCTGGCTGAAATCACTCACAAGCGTCGTTTGTCTGCATTGGGACCTGGTGGCTTGTCACGTGATCGTGCCGGATTTGAGGTGCGAGACGTACACTATACTCACTATGGACGTCTTTGTCCGATTGAAACCCCTGAAGGTCCGAATATCGGTTTGATTTCGTCTTTGTGTGTGTATGCTAAAATTAATGATCTTGGATTTATCGTTACTCCTTATCGTAAGGTTAAGGATTCGGTTGTTGACTTGTCTCCGGAAGGTATCGAATACTTGTCTGCCGAAGAGGAAGAAGACAGGATCATTGCTCAGGGTAATGCTCCGTTGAACGATGACGGTACATTTATCCGTGAAAAAGTAAAAGCTCGTCGTGATGCCGATTATCCGGTGGTTACACCTGATCAGGTAGAACTGATGGACGTGGCTCCACAGCAGATTGCTTCTATTGCAGCTTCTTTGATTCCGTTCCTTGAGCATGATGATGCGAACCGTGCTTTGATGGGTTCTAACATGATGCGCCAGGCAGTTCCTTTGTTGAAGACTGAGGCTCCTATCGTGGGTACTGGTATCGAAAAACAGTTGTGTGAAGATTCTCGTACTCAGATTGCTGCTGAAGGTGACGGTGTGATTGACTTTGTGGATGCAACTACAATCCGTATTCTGCTTGACCGTTCAGAAGATGAAGAGTTTGTAAGCTTCGAACCGGCCTTGAAAGAATATAAGATTCCTAAGTTCCGCAAAACAAACCAGAGTATGACCATTGACTTGCGCCCTATCTGTAGCAAAGGACAGCGCGTGAAGAAGGGGGATGTTTTGACTGAAGGTTATTCTACTGCTAACGGTGAACTTGCTTTGGGTAAGAACCTTTTGGTGGCTTATATGCCATGGAAGGGATATAACTATGAAGATGCGATTGTATTGAACGAACGTGTTGTTCGTGAAGATATCTTGACATCTGTTCACGTAGATGAATATATCCTGGAGGTTCGTGAAACCAAACGCGGTATGGAAGAACTTACTTCGGATATTCCTAATGTAAGTGAAGATGCTACAAAGGATTTGGACGAAAATGGTATTGTTCGGATTGGTGCTCGTATCGAACCGGGAGACATCCTGATTGGTAAGATTACTCCAAAGGGTGAATCGGATCCTTCACCAGAAGAAAAACTGTTGCGTGCTATCTTTGGTGATAAGGCAGGTGATGTGAAGGATGCATCTTTGAAAGCTTCTCCTTCGTTGCGTGGTGTGGTTATCAACAAGAAGTTGTATTCACGTGTCATCAAGACTCGTAGCGAAAAGAATGCTGATAAGGATATCTTAGCTAGACTGAATGAGGAATTCGAAGAAAAGGCAGCTGCACTGAAAGAAATCTTGGTTGACAAGTTGTTGGTTTTGACAAACGACAAGGTTTCTCAGGGAGTGAAGGATTATCTGGGTACAGAAATTATTGCGAAGGGAGCTAAGTTTGCAAAACGTGATCTTGAATCATTGGATTATACTATTATTCAACTGAGCAAATGGACTGCAGATGCTCACAAGAATGATATGATTCGTGACCTGATTGTAAACTACTTGAAGAAATATAAAGAATTGGATGCAGAATTGAAGCGTAAGAAATTCGCAGTAACTATTGGTGATGAGTTGCCTTCAGGTATCATTCAGATGGCTAAAGTATATATTGCTAAGAAGCGTAAGATTGGTGTTGGTGATAAGATGGCTGGACGTCACGGTAACAAGGGTATCGTTTCTCGTGTAGTTCGTCAGGAAGATATGCCGTTCTTGGCTGATGGTACTCCGGTTGATATCGTATTGAATCCATTGGGTGTGCCTTCACGTATGAATATCGGTCAGATCTTTGAAGCTGTTCTTGGTCGTGCAGGACGCGAACTTGGCGTGAAGTTTGCTACTCCTATCTTCGATGGTGCTACATTGGATGATTTGGATGAATGGACAGACAAGGCTGGTTTGCCTCGTTACTGTAAGACTTATCTTTACGATGGTGGTACTGGTGAACAGTTCGACCAGCCGGCAACTGTGGGTGTAACTTATATGTTGAAGTTGGGTCACATGGTTGAAGATAAGATGCATGCTCGTTCTATCGGTCCTTACTCTTTGATTACTCAGCAGCCGTTGGGTGGTAAGGCTCAGTTTGGTGGTCAGCGTTTCGGAGAAATGGAGGTTTGGGCAATCGAAGCATTCGGTGCCGCTCATGTACTTCAGGAAATCTTGACTATTAAGTCGGATGACGTGGTAGGACGTTCTAAGGCTTATGAAGCTATCGTAAAAGGTGAACCTATGCCTACTCCGGGTATCCCAGAGTCTCTGAACGTATTGTTGCACGAGTTGAGAGGTCTTTGCTTGAGCATCACATTGGAATAATATCATTGCATTGAAAACCGGAGTCTTGATGAGGTTAAGATTCTTGGTTTTCAATTATCAACATCAATATTCAATATAAAATAAAGTATGGCTTTTAGAAAAGATACTAAGATAAAAAGTAATTTTTCGAAGATTACGATCGGACTCGCATCACCAGAAGAAATTCTCGAAAATTCATTTGGTGAGGTGCTGAAACCGGAAACCATCAACTACCGTACTTATAAGCCGGAACGTGACGGTTTGTTCTGTGAACGTATCTTCGGACCGGTGAAGGACTACGAATGCCATTGTGGTAAGTACAAACGTATCCGTTATAAAGGTATCGTGTGTGACCGTTGTGGTGTGGAAGTTACTGAAAAGAAAGTACGTCGTGAGCGTAGTGGTCATATCCAGTTGGTAGTACCGGTTGCACATATCTGGTATTTCCGTTCTTTGCCGAACAAGATTGGTTATTTGCTGGGCTTGCCGACAAAGAAACTTGATGCTATTATATATTATGAGCGTTATGTAGTAATCCAGCCAGGTGTGAAGGCTGAAGACGGAATCAACCAGTTTGATTTGTTGTCGGAAGAAGAATACTTGGATATCATGGATTCTCTTCCAAGAGAAAACCAGTATTTGGAAGATTCAGATCCTAACAAGTTCATTGCTAAGATGGGTGCTGAAGCAATCTATGATTTGTTGACTCGTATCGACTTGGATGCTTTATCATACGAATTGCGTCACAAAGCAAACAACGACTCTTCACAGCAGCGTAAGAATGAAGCTTTGAAACGTTTGCAGGTAGTTGAGTCTTTCCGTGCTTCTCGTGGACGTAACAAACCGGAATGGATGATTGTACGTATTGTTCCGGTTATCCCTCCTGAATTGCGTCCATTGGTTCCATTGGATGGTGGACGTTTTGCAACTTCAGACTTGAATGATTTGTATCGTCGTGTTATCATTCGTAACAATCGCTTGAAGAGATTGATTGAAATCAAGGCTCCTGAAGTGATTTTGCGTAATGAAAAGCGTATGTTGCAGGAAGCTGTTGATTCTTTGTTTGACAACTCTCGCAAGTCAAGTGCTGTGAAGACAGATGCCAACAGACCGTTGAAATCTTTGTCTGACAGCTTGAAGGGTAAACAAGGACGATTCCGTCAGAACTTGTTAGGTAAGCGTGTTGACTATTCTGCTCGTTCTGTTATCGTTGTTGGTCCTGAGTTGAAGATGGGTGAATGCGGTATTCCTAAATTGATGGCTGCAGAATTGTACAAACCATTTATCATCCGTAAGTTGATTGAACGTGGTATTGTAAAGACTGTAAAATCTGCCAAGAAGATTGTAGACCGCAAGGAACCTGTTATTTGGGATATCCTTGAACATGTAATGAAGGGTCATCCAGTATTGCTGAACCGTGCCCCTACCTTGCACCGTTTAGGTATTCAGGCTTTCCAGCCTAAGATGATTGAAGGTAAAGCTATCCAGTTGCACCCGTTGGCATGTACAGCGTTCAATGCCGACTTTGACGGTGACCAGATGGCGGTTCATTTGCCTTTGAGTAACGAAGCTGTATTGGAAGCGCAGATGTTAATGCTTCAGTCACATAATATCTTGAATCCTGCCAATGGTGCTCCTATTACTGTGCCTGCACAGGATATGGTTCTTGGTCTGTATTACATCACCAAGTTGCGTAAGGGAGCTAAGGGTGAAGGCTTGATTTTCTATGGTCCAGAAGAAGCCTTGATTGCATACAATGAAGGTCAAGTTGATATTCATGCTATCATCAGTGTTATCGCTAATGACTTGGATGAAAACGGCAACATTGTGAAGACAATGATTAAGGAAACATCTGTAGGACGTGTGATTGTCAACGAACTTGTACCTGATGAATGTGGTTACTTGAATACGATTATCTCTAAGAAGTCATTGCGTGACATCATCAGTGATGTTATTAAAACTGTAGGTGTGGCTCGTGCTTGTGAATTCTTGGATGGTATCAAGAACTTGGGTTACAAGATGGCATTCGAAGGTGGTTTGTCATTCAACTTGGGTGATATTATCATTCCGAAAGAAAAAGAGGAACTGGTTAAACGCGGTAACGAGGAAATCGAACAGATTATGATGAACTATAACATGGGTTTCATCACAGACAACGAGCGTTATAATCAGGTAATTGATACTTGGACTCATGTAAACAGTGACTTGTCCGACATTCTATATAAGACTATTAAGAACGACGATCAGGGCTTCAATTCAGTATTTATGATGCTTGACTCTGGTGCCCGTGGTTCTAAGGAGCAGATTCGTCAGCTTTCTGGTATGCGTGGTTTGATGGCTAAGCCTCAGAAAGCAGGTGCTGAAGGTGCTCAGATTATTGAAAACCCGATCCTTTCTAACTTTAAGGAAGGTCTTTCGGTGTTGGAATACTTTATTTCTACTCACGGTGCTCGTAAGGGTCTTGCGGATACTGCGTTGAAGACAGCCGATGCTGGTTATTTGACTCGTCGTCTTGTAGACGTTTCGCATGATGTGATTATTAATGAAGAAGATTGTGGTACATTGCGTGGGCTGATATGTACAGCTCTTAAGAACAACGATGAAGTCATTGCTACTTTGTACGAACGTATTTTGGGACGTGTTTCTGTACATGATGTTATCCATCCTACTACAGGAAAGTTGCTGGTTGCTGCAGGAGAAGAAATTACAGAAGCTATTGCTGAAGAAATCGAAAAATCACCAATCGAAAGCGTTGAAATCCGTTCTGTATTGACTTGTGAATCGAAGAAGGGTGTTTGTGCTAAATGTTACGGACGTAACTTGGCTAGCAGCCGTATGGTTCAGAAGGGTGAAGCTGTAGGTGTTATCGCTGCTCAGTCTATCGGTGAGCCGGGTACTCAGTTGACTCTGCGTACATTCCACGCCGGTGGTATTGCTGGTAACATGGCTGCCAATGCAAGTATCGTTGCCAAGAATGATGCTCGTTTGGAATTTGAAGAACTTCGTACTGTAGATGCTGTAGAAGAAACTGGAGAGTCTGTTAAGATTGTAGTTGGCCGTTTGGCTGAACTGCGTTTTGTGGATGTTCACACAGGTATCGTTCTTTCTACTCATAACGTTCCTTATGGTTCTAAACTGTATGCATCGGATGGTGAAGTGGTAGAAAAGGGTAAACTTATTGCTAAATGGGACCCATTTAATGCTGTCATTGTAACAGAAGTTGGTGGTAAGATTGACTTTGAGGCAGTGATTGAAAACGTAACTTACAAGGTTGAATCGGATGAAGCAACTGGTTTGCGTGAAATTATCATCACTGAATCTAAGGATAAGACTAAAGTTCCTTCATTGCATATTACCGATGAAAAGGGTGGTATTATCCGTACATATAACTTGCCGGTAGGCGGACACGTTGTAGTAGAAAACAACCAGACAGTGAAAGCTGGTGATATCTTGGTTAAGATTCCACGTGCGGTAGGTAAGGCTGGTGATATCACTGGTGGTCTTCCACGTGTAACCGAGTTGTTTGAAGCTCGTAATCCATCTAATCCTGCTATCGTTTCTGAAATTGATGGTGAAGTGACAATGGGTAAGATTAAGCGTGGTAACCGTGAAATCATCGTTACATCTAAGACTGGTGATGTGAAGAAGTATTTGGTTGCTTTGTCTAAGCAGATTCTGGTACAGGAAAACGACTATGTACGTGCCGGTACTCCATTGTCTGATGGTGCTATCACTCCTGCCGATATCTTGGCTATCAAGGGTCCTACTGCTGTACAGGAATACATTGTGAATGAAATTCAGGATGTTTACCGTCTGCAAGGTGTGAAGATTAATGACAAGCATTTTGAAATCATCGTTCGTCAGATGATGCGTAAGGTGCAGATTAACGAACCAGGTGATACTCGCTTCCTCGAACTTCAGATTGTAGACCGTTTGGACTTCAATGAAGAAAACGATCGTATCTGGGGTAAGAAAGTGGTTGTTGATGCTGGTGATTCTCAGAACTTACAACCTGGACAGATTGTTACAGCTCGTAAGTTGCGTGATGAAAACAGTATGTTGAAGCGCCGTGATATGAAGCTTGTTGAAGTACGTGACGCTGTTCCTGCTACATCTACTCAGATTCTGCAAGGTATTACACGTGCTGCACTTCAGACTTCAAGCTTTATGTCTGCTGCATCATTCCAGGAAACAACTAAAGTGTTGAACGAAGCTGCTATTAACGGTAAGGTAGACCGTCTGGAAGGTATGAAAGAGAACGTTATCTGCGGTCACTTGATTCCTGCCGGAACAGGACAGAGAGAATTTGAAAAGATTATCGTAGGTTCAAAAGATGAATACGACCGTATCTTGGCTAATCGTAAAACTGTAATTGATTACACGGAAGAATAATCAATCGTAGTAATAGAGCAAAGGGGGGGCTGCTGTTAGGCAGTCTCCCTTTTATTATTGTCTTTAAACAAAAAGAGAGTCCTATCCAATTACTTGGTATGACTCTCTTTTTTATGGAAATTGTCAGAATATAAAGTTTATGCTTTCTCTATATAGTCGCCGTTTTCTTTGATCAGTTCGATTAATTTTTCTACCGCTTGGTCTTCCGGAATATTTTTTTCCACGCAAACCTTTTGCTTGTACAGACTGATTTTACCTCTTCCGGCTCCTACATATCCATAGTCGGCATCTGCCATTTCTCCAGGACCGTTTACGATACATCCCATGATACCGATTTTCAGTCCTTTCAGGTGAGCGGTTGCAGCCTTGATGCGTGCGATGGTTGTCTCCAAGTCATAAAGCGTACGACCGCATCCGGGGCAAGAAATATATTCAGTCTTGGAAGTACGTATCCTTCCGGCCTGCAAGATGCCAAATGCTGTTTCATCCACTTTAGTGTCGGCGATAGCTTTGTCATGGTTGAACAATAAGATGCCGTCGCAGAACCCGTCAAAAATCAATGCTCCCATATCTGCAGCCGATTTGAGTTGCAAATCTTCAGTATTCTTCTCCTGATAGAACTGGAAGAATACCAAAGGATTTTTCAGTCCTTGAGTCATCAGCTGATGTGCGATGCCGCGGAACTCTCCCAAGCGGTTAGGATGATTACTTTGCGCAATGATGACTACCTCCGGATGCATGCGCAAGCAAGCCATTGCTTCTTCGTTCAGTCCCATATAAGGGGTAAAGAGGAATTTCATTTTAGCATTGCAGTGGTGCAGTTCAATGAATTGCTGGTAATTGAAAGCTGGATATGAGCCTTCGTTGCCGTCCCATACATTAGCATCTACAATATATCCAATGTCGCTTCTTCTGTTTTCTGGCAACTGTTGTCCACAATAGATATAATCAGGCTTGAACTGTTCGTTCACCTTCAAGTTATTATCCAGGCGTGTAGCAATGACTACCGGCACATGATTTCCGCCAATATTTTCCACAGCTTCCGTTTGGCGTCTTTCCGGATTTGTATAGTTAAAATCAGGAGCTTCTGCACCTGGAATGTACGGGTGGTTTTCGCGTTGTAAGATATAGTCTACCAATTTTCTGGCCACAGGGATTTCAGCTTCCGGAGCTTCTGTCAATGACACGCGGATGGTATCTCCCAGTCCATCTGCCAGCAGAGCACCTATTCCCAGCGCCGATTTGATGCGTCCGTCCTCTCCATCTCCGGCTTCCGTCACTCCCAAGTGTAAAGGAAATGCCATGCCTTCCTTTTCCATTTCTTCGGATAGCAGTCGTACTGTCTTTACCATGACCACCGTATTAGAAGCTTTGATAGAGATGACCACGTTGCTGAACTTCTGTTCCACGCAGATACGTAGAAACTCCATACACGATTCCACCATTCCAGCCGGTGTGTCTCCATATCTAGACATGATACGGTCGGACAATGAACCATGATTGACTCCCAGTCGGATAGCCGTATGATTCTCTTTGCAGATGTTTAAGAACGGGATAAACCGGTCTCTGATTTTCTGGATTTCCTGAGCATATTCTTCGTCAGTATATTCCAGTTTCTTGAAAGTACGAGCTGCGTCCACATAGTTTCCAGGGTTGATGCGTACTTTCTCAACATACAGAGCCGCTACCTCAGCCACCTTGGGGTTGAAATGCACATCGGCTACCAGCGGAGTATTATACCCTTGGCTGCGCAGTCCGATATTGATTTCTTTCATATTTTCGGCTTCCCTTACCCCTTGTGTGGTCAGTCTCACATACTCTCCTCCGGCATCGATAATCCGTTTAGCCTGTTCGATGCAAGCCTCCGTATCCATAGTCACCATATTGGTCATACTCTGTATACGGATAGGATTAGCGCCACCCATAGGAGTGGCGCCAACATATACCTCATTAGCCTTTCGGCGTGAATAATTGAAGTAATCCATTAAATTTTAATTTGTCTTATAAGCGTATTTAACTTCTTTCAGCTCTTCGTTAGCCTTTACGATTTTATTTTTTAGTCCCTCTTTGTAAGCAGCGAACTTGTCGGCCAGTTCAGTGTCGGCCAAAGCCAGCATCTGTACAGCCAAGATAGCAGCATTCATGGCCCCGTTGATAGCTACGGTTGCTACAGGGATTCCAGGAGGCATTTGGATGATAGAGTAAAGAGCATCTACACCGTCCAGAACTGAACCTTTAACGGGAACACCGATAACAGGCAAGGTAGTGTTGGCAGCAATGACTCCAGGCAGAGCAGCAGCCATACCCGCAGCAGCGATAATTACTTTGATACCTCTTTCGGCAGCTTCTTTTGCAAAAGTCTCCACTTCGGCAGGTGTGCGATGAGCCGAGAGAGCATTCATTTCAAAAGGAACTTGCATTTCGTCGAGCAGTTTTGCAGCCTTCTCCATTACCGGAAGGTCCGATGTACTACCCATGATGATACTTACAATTGGTTTCATTTTTTGTACTGTTGTTTTTATGTTAAGCAGAGTATCTGTCCGAACACATCGGCAGAGCCTCATTCATTAATAATCTTCTTGTATGCGTCGGCATCCAATAGCGACTCCAGTTCATCGGGGTTGGTCATCTTGATTTTGATGAGCCATCCTTCGCCGTAAGGGTCAGAGTTTACCAGTTCCGGTTTTTCCTCCAGTTCCGGATTGATTTCCATCACTTCACCTCCTACCGGCAAGAACAAGTCGGACACTGTTTTCACCACTTCTATGCTGCCGAATACTTCACCTTTTTCCAGCGTTTCCCCTTCAGTGTTTACATCCACGAAAACGATGTCACCCAGTTGGTCCTGAGCATAGTCTGTAATGCCTACATACGCATATTCTCCTTCGGGACGAATCCATTCGTGTTCATCCGTGTACTTTAAATTGGTTGGGAAATTCATAATTTAGTTGTTTTATAAGGTTAATAGAACATTTTTTCAAATAAACAAAATTCCGATGATTCCACAAAATAAACCGACAAAAAAACCTGCTGCCACTTCATTTAAAGTATGTTGTTTCACAATGATTCGTGCCGAGCCCAGCATACCTGCCAGCAAGGTGAACAGGCAGAGCCATCCTGTTGGATTGAACTGGAAGATAAGGCTGTGCGACAGGAGTCCGCCTATGATGATTCCGCAGCTTGCCATGTGGGTGCTGATTTTCCATTTCAGGTTGATGGCTGTGCAGAGGAGCATACAGATGAGGGTGGCAGTGATGATGCCGCTCATATACCTAGGCAGATGCACACGGTACATGGTGAGCAGGCAGGCCACATAGCTCATGATGGTCAGTCCGTAGGGAAGGAAACGTTTTTCCCGTTTCCCGAGTTCGTGTATTCCCCATCCGTTTACTTTGTGAAACATGAAGATGCCCAGCATAGGCAGTACAACGGTGAAGCTGGCAACCATAGAAAGCACGGTCAGTTTATATCCGATGGGTAGAATACGCAGGTAAGAGACCGAGAAAAGCATCATGAAAGCCACTAGGGGAGCCATGAAAGGAGTAAATATAGCCGATATGATACGGGCGGCAGCATACAGTTTGTCAGGTTGCTCCGTTTTTGTTTCGGTGGTAGTCTGGCAAACGGTCTGGTCTGGGATATTAGTATTTTCCATCATATTTTCAATGTATATTATCGTCTTAATCGTGCAATAGGGATATTCAGTTGTTGGCGGTATTTGGCCACTGTGCGTCGTGCTATAGGATATCCTTTATCTTTAAGTTTTTCAGCCAGTTCATCGTCGGTGAGCGGTGCCTCCTTATTCTCTTGGTCTACACACTCTTTCAGAATCCGTTTGATTTCTCTTACCGACAATTCTTCTCCGCTTTGAGTAGTATATCCGTCGCTAAAGAAGAACTTCAGCGGGAAAATTCCGAAATTGGTCTGTGCATATTTACAGTTGCTTACTCTGGAGATGGTAGAGATGTCCAGGTGTGCTTTTTCTGCCACATCTTTTAGAATCATCGGTCGGAGCAGCGATTCGTCGCCTTGTTGGAAGAAAGGCAGCTGCAGGTCAATGATAGCCTGCATCGTATTGGTCAGTGTCTGTTGCCGTTGTTTTATGGCATTGATGAACCCTTGTGCAGCATCCACCTTCTGCTTGAGGAACATCATGGCCTCTTTCGATTCTCTGCTTTGGTTTGCACGGTTACGCGTATGTTCATCCAGCATATCAGTAAATTCTCTGCTCAGCCTCAGTTCCGGTACGTGCTGGTTGTTGAGAACGAAAGTCACCTCGCCGTCGTCGTCTGTATCCACCAGAAAGTCAGGAATAATCTGCTGCATATTTTTGCCTATCGTTTCTCCCATAGAGCTTCCCGGGCGAGGGTTAAGCTTGATAAGCTCCGCAGCTGCAGCCTGATACTCTTCTTCAGTAATATTGAGTTTCTGCAAGATTTTCTCCTTGTTTTTTCGGGTGAAATCTTCGCAGCACTTGTCGATGATGTCATATTCAGTCTGTTTCAGCAGTAAATTATCTTTCCTTTTGATTTGCAAGAGCAGACATTCTTGCAAGTTTCTGGCTCCAATGCCGGCAGGGTCAAATTCCTGTATAACGGCGATGACGCGTTCCAGTTCTTCTTCCGTAGTGTTGATTCCCTGATAAATGACCAGTTCATCCATGAGCGATTCGGTAGATTTTCTCAGCAGTCCGTCATCATCCAGTGAGCCGATGATATATTCTCCCAGCAGAGTTTCTTCGGGAGTAAGGTCCTGCATATCCAGTTGTTCTTTCAGCGTCTCGTAGAATGATACGCTGTCAGAAAAAGGTATTTCTTCAGGAAAATCGTTGCGTGAGCGGTTGTTCTCTTGCAGTTTATAGTCAGGGATGTCATCTTCCGTACGGTAGTCTCCCAGCGATAGATCCACTCCGAAGTCGGTATTTGGTTCTCCGTCTTGGTCCGTATTGAAGTCCATGTCTTCATTGTCTGCATTGTCTTGATTCTCTTTTCCCTCCTCCAGAGCCGGGTTGTCCAGCAGTTCAGAGTGGATTCTTTCTTCTAATTCCATGGTAGGCAGTTCCAGCAGTTTCACCGCCATGATTTGTTGTGGCGAGAGTGTCTGCGTTTGCTGCTGAGCTTGAGTTTGAACTTGACGTGAGTTGATAGCCATAATTACACTGATAATTTCTTTGGCAAATATAGCGATAATTAGGCATACTGATTCAAAAAACGGCTGATAAAACCATCAGTGTAAAATCAACGGGACGTTTTATACGGATCGTCGATATATTTTTGCCAGAATATGCTGTCTTTTTGGTGAAAATATGCCGTCGATTTCACTAAAATATGTTGTCAATAGGATATAAATATGCCGTCGATTTTAAAAGGACCATTTTGTCATACAATTATTAGATATAAAAGGTTATTTTCTTCTTTACGGATATGGAGTAATGGGAATATCTTGCTTATCTTTGCAAAGGATTAAACTTTGCGATGCCTTATGAAGAAAAAGAAATTTGCCGCATGGTTGGCTTTTGCTACGATGATTTGTTCGTGCGGTCAGGATTCATTTACGAATCAAGTAGATAAAGATTTTAAAGAAAAGAAGGAGATTCTTTCGGAAGGGAACCTGTTTCGAGTGTTTGACCAGGAACTGACTCCTGAAGAAAATCGGGCGTTGACTTTCCTTTATGCTTATATGCCGGTAGGGGATATAACCGACTATTCAGCTGAGTTTTATTTGAAGAATGTTCGCTCCTCGCTTTCTGTGCGCAGAGAAACTCCGTGGGGGGAGATTGTCCCGGAAGATATTTTTGCGCATTTTGTACTTCCTATTCGTGTGAACAACGAGCAGCTGGACTCTTCGCGAATGGTGTTTCATGATGAAATCATGCCTCGCTTGAAAGGACTTTCCATGCAGGAAGCCGTGCTTGAAGTCAACCACTGGTGTCATGAGAAAGTCAGCTATCATCCTAGTGACATTCGCACCAGTTCTCCGTTGGCCAGTGTGAAGACCGCTTATGGACGTTGTGGAGAAGAGTCTACTTTCTTGGTGGCAGCTCTTCGTGCAGTAGGTATCCCTGCCCGTCAGGTATATACTCCTCGTTGGGCGCATACCGATGACAATCATGCATGGGTAGAGGCATGGGTAGATGGTAAATGGTATTTCTTAGGTGCTTGTGAGCCGGAACCGGTGCTCAATCTGGGATGGTTTAATGCTCCTGCCAGCCGTGGAATGTTGATGCACACTAAAGTGTTCGGCCGCTACAACGGACCGGAAGAAGTGATGCGTACTACTGCCAACTATACAGAAATCAACATCATTGACAATTATGCAGAATCTGCCCCTTGTGAAGTGATTGTGGTAGACGAGGCAGGAGCTCCAGTGTCGGGTGCTTCTGTAGAGTTCAAGATTTATAATTACGCTGAGTTCTTTACCGTACACAAGGTAACTACCGGAGCCGACGGACGTGCTGCTTTGTCTGCCGGACTGGGAGATATGATGGTGCTGGTTAGCAAGGGCGACCGTTTCGGTATGCAGAAAATCTCGTTCGGAAAGGATTCTTCTGTGAAGATTGCTTTGGATAAAACCGTAGGTGATGCCTTCTCATTCCAAGCAGGCATGGTGCCTCCTACAGGAGAGCCGGAACTTCCTGAAGTGACTCCGGAACAGCGCGCAGAAAATACTGTCCGCTTCAACAGAGAAGACTCTATCCGTAATGCCTATATCGCTACATTCCCGGACGAAAAGGCCATCGGTAAGTTTGCCCGTAAAGAGGGATATGCACCATCGGATGTTACCAAATATCTGTTGGCTTCGAGAGGTAACTATCAAGACATCATGAATTTCTTGAGCCATGCTGCACAGAAGGACTACCGCAAACGTGCAGTGGAATTGCTTTCCACTTTGTCGGAAAAAGACCTTCGTGATACTCCGGAAGCAATCTTGAACGACCATTTGTATGCTACAGGTATCCAGACAGATGTAAATACTGTGCTTGCTCCTCGTATTGCTGATGAGATGCTTTCTCCTTATCGTACATATTTCCAGAAGGAAGTGCCGGCAGCCGATGCGACCCGTTTCGTGCAAGACCCTCAGCAGCTGGTGGAATGGTGTGTGAAGAACATTCGCTTGCGCAATGACCTCTGTCGAATCTCTACGTTCATCTCTCCGCAAGGAGTATGGCGTGCACGCGTGTCGGATACTCGTTCTCGTGACGTGTTCTTTGTTGCTGTGGCTCGCTCGTTGGGCGTTCCTTCGTGGGTAGACAGAGTAACTGGAGGTGTGTTTTATGAAAAAGATGGTAAAGAGGTGAAGGTAGACTTCGAAAAGGGTGAAATCTTGACCCGTAGTCAAGGTACGTTGAAACTGGACTATCAGCCTATCGAACAGTTGAATGACCCGGAATATGCACGTCATTTCTCTCTTTCTCGTTTTGATGACAATACATTTTCTTTGCTCAATTATCCGGAATTTGAGAAATGGAGCAATTTGTTTGAATCTCCTTCAGCTGTCGATACAGGTTATTATATGATGGTGTCGGGCAGTCGTTTGGCTAGCGGCAGTGTATTGTGTAATGTTTCATTCTTCAATGTGGAATCAGACAAGCAGACTGACGAGAATCTGGTGATGCGTAGCAATAAAGAAGCGGTACGTGTGATTGGCAGCTTGGATGCCGAATCTCCGTTTATCAATCCTGAAACAGGAGAGCAGACCACTATCTTGAAAACAACCGGACGTGGATTCTATGTGTTGGGAGTTTTAGGGGTAGGACAGGAACCTACTATTCATACACTGAAGGGGATGGAGGAAAAGGCAAAAGAATTTGAAGCTTGCGGCTTGAAGATTGTATTGCTTTGTCCTGATAAAGGTTCTTATGACAAATTTAAGACATCCAATTTGGCAGCAGCATTGCCTAAGAATGTAGTGCTTGGTATTGATGAAGGTGGGGTGATTAGCGGACGTATCTTGAGTGCGCTAGAACTGAAGAAGAATACTCCTCTTCCATTGTTCGTAATAGCTGATACTTTCAACAGAATCGTTTTTGCATCGAATGGTTATACCATCGGGCTGGAAGTGGATATGCTGAAGATAATCAGTGGATTGGAAAAATAAGATAAAATGATAAAAAAATATAGTGAGGACTCTGAAAAAGTCCTTTCATAGAGCAAACGTAAGATTGAATTATGCGTACATCCCAAACCCAAAGTCAGGATGAAGCTCTGTTTGAAAGAACTGACAGGTCGTAGAAACGGAATGGGTTATGAACGTGGAAAACAAAAACTTAAGGAATATGTAAGAGGCTGGATAGGTTATTATCACCTTGCCAACATGAAACGTCTTCTTCTTGAAACAGATGAATGGTTACAGCGTCGCATACGAATGTGCATATGGAAATCTTGGCCCCCCAAGACGAGAATATCAAATCTGATTCAATGTGGAATCCCTAAAAGGCAAGCCCGTGAATGGGGTTATACTCGACTGGGTTACTGGCGTATTGCTGACAGTTGGATGACACACAGCTCTATGACCAGTGAACGACTGAGAATTGCCGGCTATCCAACCCTATATGGCGAGTATCTCAAATGGTATCCTAAATAAAGAACCGCCACGTGCAGAACCGCATGCGTGGTGGTGTGCTATGTAGAGTTTTCTTAAACTCATAACTGACATTTAGATGGAAACTGATCTTCCACTATCGGTAAATAGGTATCGGTAGTAAACTGGCAAGTACTGCTGTATCTGAAAAGAAGAACTCTCTGTAATGGAGACGGAGCGAGGGGGGATAACTCAGAGTTTTATCATTAAATTCTTATTCTCGTTATTACCGGAGTTTCAAGTATTGTGACCAGGTCTTTCCAGTCTATCTTATACACTGTCACATCGTCCTTACGCTCTATTTTCATGAACTTGTACCCCTTTATGAAGGACTTCTCATGAAGGTAGTAGGCATTGCGC
>RCNI01000754.1_pt1 | contig 19079 bp, 12 predicted proteins | sample 2041151 | NCBI WGS metagenome assembly RCNI01 (sample SAMN09708214, study PRJNA481090) | feces metagenome | isolation source: feces | place: Antarctica: Albino Rookery | reverse complement strand
TCGATCTTCAAAAAAGAAGAACAGAAATAAAAAATACTAACTTTACAGTGATGCACTTTGGTTACCGAAAATGATGTACTGTTGTTACCGAAAATGCTGCATTTGCAGTTACCGTTTACAGCAGGCGTCCATCTCGTCGTACATTCTATCGCGGCAGTGTGAAAAATACGCAAAATATTTGGAAACTGTCATTATGTTTTCTATCTTTGTGTGAAAGATACGCAAAATAAAACCACGTCATATTATGGAAAAGCAGAAATATACTTATGATTATCCGAGGCCGGCGGTCACTACGGACTGCGTGATCTTCGGTTTTGACAACGACGGGCTGTCTGTTCTGCTGGTGGAACGAGGTCTCGAGCCGTTCAAGGGTTGCTGGGCCTTTCCGGGCGGTTTCCTGCAGATGGATGAGGATGCGGAGACCGGTGCCAAGCGCGAACTGATGGAGGAGACCGGCTTCCGGGCGGAGTACATCGAGCAGTTCGGTACTTTCTCGGAAGTCGGGCGTGATCCGAGGGGGAGAGTCATTACTATTGCACATCTGGCATTGGTCAAGAAGGCTGAGGTCAATGGGGGCGATGATGCGGCTCAGGCCAGGTGGTTCCCGATCGATCAGGTGCCGCAGTTGGCTTTCGACCATGACCGGATCCTGCGCGTGGCGCTGAGGACGCTCAAGGAGAAGATTCATTTCCAGCCGGTGGGCTTCGATCTGTTGCCGGAGGTGTTCACGATGCCGCAGCTGCAGAGCCTCTATGAGTCCATTCTGGAGGTGAAGTTCGATCGTCGGAATTTCGCCAGCAAGATGCTCAAGCTCGGCATTCTCGAGGAGGTGGAGGACGGCATGGTCCGCAAGGGACCGAGGAATCCGATCAGTTATCGTTTCAACAAGGAGAATTACGATCGCATGAAGAGCAAGGGCTTCCGTCTCGAATTCTAGCGAGCGGCTACGGACGGCTCCATTGACCTGAATCCATTGGTCTGAACTCATTGACCTGAAATTAATTACACGAACTCATTGACATAAGGAAAAGAACATGTTAGGTGCAATGATCGGGGACATCGTCGGCTCAGCTTACGAGTTCCATAACACGAAAGATTACAATTTCCGGCTCTTGACCCGGGAGTCGGACTTCACGGATGACAGCGTTTTGACCCTTGCCGTCGCAGATTGGCTCATGCACGACCCGCAGCTGACCGAGAAGGCGTTGGTCGAGGCTCTGGTCCGCTTCGGGCAGGCTTATCCTCATCCCACCGGAGGCTATGGGGGAGGCTTCTCAACTTGGTTGTTCCGGCCCGAGGAGTTGAAGAGTTATGAGGTCAATGGGGCCGTGTGCGGGAGGTGTGCTTATGGTTCCTGGGGCAATGGGTCCGCGATGAGGGTGTCGGCTGTCGGCTGGTATTTCGATAGTCTGGAGAGGACGGAGTAGGTCGCTGCGATTTCTGCGAAAGTCACCCACAATCATCCCGAGGGGATCAAGGGGGCACAGGCGACGGCGGCCGCGATTTTCTTGGCAAGGACCGGGGCCGACAAGGAGAAGATCCGCAAGTACATCAGCGGGCGGTTTGGCTATGACCTGGGGCGTTCGTGGGAGGAACTGCATCGGACCTATGGTTGGGATTCCAGCTGCCAGGGGACGGTTCCGGAGGCGATCATCTGTTTTCTGGAGAGCGAGGATTTCGAGGATGCCATCCGCAAGGCTGTTGCCATCGGCGGAGACAGCGATACCTTGGCCTGCATCACCGGAGGCATCGCAGAGGCGTTCTATGGACCTCTTTCCAGGCCAATGAGGGAGATTGCTTTCAGTCATCTGGATAGTCGGTTGCAGGAGGTGTACCGGGAGTTCTGTGAGCGGTGCGGGAACTATCAGACTCCGGCACGCATCACGCCGGCTCGGATCACCGCATTGGAACCGGGCGAGATTTTCGTTTTCGGCAGCAATGTTCTCGGCTTCCACGGTGGTGGAGCGGCTCGGTTTGCTATGGAGCGTTTCGGGGCGGAATGGGGCAATGGTGAGGGCTTGCAGGGGCAGAGCTATGCCATTCCGACCATGGAGGGAATTCCGAGCATGAAGGCGGCGATAGAGCGGTTCATCGGCTTTGCGAAGGCACATCCGGAACTGGTCTTCTATGTGACGGAGATCGCCTGCGGTATTGCCGGTTATCGTCCGGAAGAGATCGCGCCGATGCTCACGGGGACGATTGACCTGGAAAACGTCTATTTGCCGGCATCTTTCCGGGAAGTCATCCTGGCACAGCTTCGCCATTCTCGATGATCTGTGCTTCGGCTTGGCACAAGCGAGCTTTAAATTTGTAGCATAATAAAAGTAATTCAGTCAGAAAGCATATAAAAACCCATAATTATGAAACCGATTGAAGTTAAAGAGAGGCCGGATCGCTGTCCGATGTGCGGAGGCAGGATTGTTCCTATCATCTATGGTGAACCTACACCGGAAACAGGGAAGAGGGCAGATAGAAAGGAAGTCATCCTCGGGGGATGCATTATCCTGGAGGATGAAGAAGGAAATAATTGCTCCCCTCAATGGGGATGCGTGAAGTGTGGCAGCGAGTTTCTTGTCAAACCCTGACGTGAATAGGGAACTTTAAAAGTATAATTTATATATTTGTTTCTCAACCCTTAACTTTTCGATACCATGAGAAGATTTATATTAGCTTTTACCTTTATCTTGTTTGGTACTTGTGTCTCAATCTTTGGACAAGTTGATAATTTACAGGTAACAGACTTTCAATTAAGAGAAAATGTTACATCTGCAATAAAGTTATTAGATAATCATCAGGCAAAGTTCATTAAACGTGAAGTTGATTCTGACTTAAATCAGGGTGTTACCTTGTCTTATGAATGTAAACTTCAGGGGTATAAGAAGGTCAATTTGTCTTTAATGGTAGATAATGATGATATTTTAAGAAGTGTAATCGTGGATATTCCCGCAAAGGAGAATTGGCAACAAATCAAGAGTATATATGATCGGTGTAAGACCGTTTTCATAGAGTATTTTGGTGAACAAAATCCTTTTACCGTTGAAAATTTTGCGGCAACGGCAATAACTGATCAGCAGAAGGTTGAATCATTGGGTAAGGGAACTTCTATAGTATCTGTGATGTTTACGAAAGATGGTAATACTCTATTCATGGCAGCAGGTAAATCCAACGTATTTATCCGCTATGCAGATATTGATTGGACTACGATGCGTTACGAAAAACGATCTCAAAGTTATATTGATGAATATGATGAGGAAAAGGTCGGACATCTTAAATTTAAAGGTCTTCCTATTAATGGTTCTTTAGACACTTATGTCGAGAAATTAGTGGATTATGGTATGACTTTAATATCTAAACGGGGGATGATAGCTGAACTTATCGGTGAATTTGCTGGTGTAATGGATTGTAAGATTGTAGTCGCATCAAGTGGAATTGATAAAACTGTATATAAAGTTGCAGCATTTTTTCCTGTTGATGATAATTGGGAAGATTTGATTAATAATTATAAAATCTTTCAAAGCAGGTTGCAGAGGAAATATGGAGAACCTGTATATGAGGAAAGTAATTTTAAAAATAAAGAATGTTTAGATGACGATTCAAAAATACAGTCTCTTCGTTTAGGAAATTGCAATTATTTTTCTGTTTATGAAGCTGATAATGGAGATGTTGAATTAGGATTGTTCTATGATAAAATAGAAGGCCCGAGAGTCAGGTTTTTATATACCGACAAGATTAACGAATGGAAAAAACAAAAGAATGCCATGGACGAACTTTAAAAGTGTCATCATGTTGCTCTCATTTATAATAGTAATATAGTAATAAAGATATGGATGAATAGACATTAATAGACTCATTGAAAAGCATAGGGAAAGAATGCTTTATTCTTTATATCTGTCCAGAATTGTTGAAGGATCAGGATATAACTTATGATGATATTGCAAGGAAGTATCCAACGTATGCCGGATATAAATTGGAGAATCAGAAATCAAGACTTTCGACATCTAAACGAATTTTCAGAGAGGGAAATGTAACCGATGCGCTGAGATTGATTCTAGACAGTGGAAGGCTTGATGAACATGTGAGGGAATTAGCGAAAGCCTATCTGAAGGATGCCGTAAAACGAAATCTGTGAAAGGTGCAGTTATAGTTGACTTTATCGTATGGACCTGTGAATATGATAGGTTGTGGACGATGTTTGGTTGACTAGATAGTTCCTGGGGATTCTGAGAATATAAGAATGTTTCCGGAGAAGTATGTTAAAGTTTATTAGGCTAATGGTTAAATGATTATAATTATGGCAAGAAATTTTCGAAAACATTTGATTGGGACAGCAGGTGAGTTAGCTGTTGCAAATATGATGTGTCTACATGGTTGGGTACCAAGCCTTACAACTAATAATTGTCCGGAATTTGACATCTTTGCTTACAATCCTGCTGATGGAAGAAGTTGTGTCGTGCAAGTTAAAACAACAAAGGATGAAGTGGGAAACAGAAAAAGTAGTTTCCCAATAAGTTGTCGTCACAATGTACGGGATGCATGGTTGCAGAACCTTCATTGTCCATATGTATTTGTGCATATAGATGCACAAAATAATCATAAGTTCTATATCTTGTCTGTAGACCAATTTCGTGATGTTGTTACCAGAACAGACGATGAATATTTCAATAAAGATAGAGTAAAACCAATAAAAGCGGATTATCCCATAGCAGTAAGTATAAAAGATTTGCAACCTTTTGAAAACATGTGGGAAAATTTATGGAAATAATGTGGCTCATGGAGCATTTTGCCTGCGCGATATGTGGCGACAGGATTGCTCCCTTCAATTGGGATGCGTGAAGTGTGGCCGCGAGTATCTCGTCAAACTCTGAAATGAGTGGGGAAAGTTAAAAAGGAACCATCAAACGATGGCTCCTTTTTCAGTATGATCAATCGAATGATTCTCTGGTGGAGACGGTCTTTTCAATCATGGTTTCGGCCGTATAGGACGGGTCTTTCTCTTTCTGCCATACCCTGACTTTCACAAGAGGATTAGATTGGTCCCGCATGTCGATGGCCAGCGTCAGGAAACCGTCATCCGCGTAGTTGTTCGAGAAGTAATGCTGTCTGACCTGAACGGCATAGATACCTTACCTTTGAACCGTAGCCTTTGGCCGGGTCGCACTCCTCGAAACGGATATTGACGAACTCTTTGCTCCTGAAGCTCTGTTTCAGATCATGGATGTACTGCCTTTTCGTTTGCGTCTGATAGACGACCGTTTCTTTATTGAGGTCAATGGAGTTGCTGTCCTTCGAGAGATGCTGTGCTTTCGTCAGTTTCCGGCCGACAATGATGTAGGCATCGTCGGCAAAGATCTTCTCGATGAAGTCCGCATCCTTGAGGTAGTAGGCGGTACGATAATCTTCGAGGAAATTCAGCAGCATGATGCGCGTCCTGTCGTCCCATTTCATTGACATGAGATCCTTTTCAGTTCTGGAGGATAGGGTATAGGACAGCCCCGTGACTTTCTTGGAATTCGTGCTGAAACGCAGCGCCACATCTTCCACGAAGGCTTTGTTTCCTTTGAATTCAATTCCAATGGAATGCTCCTGCACATCACCAGGGTATCCAGCTGAAGGTATCTCAGTTCCGATGTCCGGATCAGTCTCGGGGAACCGGAGGCAACTACCTTGGTGAATTCTTCCCAACTGCTTTCGGTGAAATATTCTTTAAGGGACGCGATGTCTTTTCTGGATATGCCTTTGATGATCTTTTCCATGATCGGATTGAAAGTTTTCTCGGGCAGGATGAATCTGCCGATATTCTCGAGATAGATGTGGTTCGTGATGTAGGTTTTGGAGCCAAATGTTTCCGTGCTTTCATCGCCCTCAGTCGAGGTCTGGTCGAAGATCTCAGACTTCTGGGATGAGAAGATCTGCGCTGAGCGGTTGGTCAGCTGGTTCAAGGCATTCTGGTCCGCTTCCTCGATGGTGTCGCCATAACCGATCTAGTAGATATACCTGTCTTTAGCAGTCATCACCTCTGCAACGGATTGTGCACAGAGGTGACAGATAGGCAAGGCTGCCAGCAACAAGGTTGCAAGTATTTTTCTAAACATCGTTGTTTTCTGGTATAGTTTTATTATTTTTCTTGTGTCGTCTTGAAAACATCATCTACCTAATCAGAGATCTTGTATCATAGGAATTACTTTTTCATAAAGGTTGTTTGTCGATTTAAATTACTCAAATATAGCAATAATTGTTCAATCTTTGGGGGCTTGGCCGCATCATTATATGATTTCAATGATATGTTCATTTGTGTTCAGACAAATATAGCCATGTCAACAGGAGTCTTGTGACATGGCTATGATTAAATATGGAATATGGTCTAGAACTTCACCACCGCTCCTATGACTGAGTAGTAGATGCAAGTTGCAAGGACCGTCTTTCCTGCTTTCTGAAGGGCTTCCTTGTATAGGCAGAGTTGCGGCTTGTATCTACCGACATAGTGTTCATCATTGCCCTTATTCATGAACTGTTTCTGAGTTCCAGGGAAGTTTTTGTAGTCAAGAAGGATACACCCTTTTCCTGTCTCCCACACCAGGTCCGTTTCTCCAGAGAACACTCGACCCTCTTTCTTGAGCCTGAATGGAAGTTCCCTGTACATCTTGCCTTCACCATAGTTCTTAGTGAGGAACTCATGGATGTACTCCGCAGCCTTGATGACTTCTTCAGCACTAGGAATAGCAGCAGAAAGATCATTCCCGGAAATGATATTCTGAGCTTTTCTGATCTCTGCCTCTCGATCTCCGTCAGGATTCCATGCTGCGAAGATGTTATGGATGCAGGTGCCGATGTCGTTCATCTCCGCTACATTCCCATGGATAGTGATTCGATTGCCACTTTCTGCCATCAGTGATGGTTCTTCCAATAGACTAAGGTCTGCATCGTTCTTGGCAGCCATACTAGGTGATACATGCTTACCTGACCTAGAAATCTTGGGAGTTAGTTCCCTACATTCGTAGGTTATTCCCATTGATAAATCTACTTGATGCACGACAGACCCATCTATAATGCATTTCTTGACTCTCTTATCATATACATCCATGACCTTATCCCATGTAGAAGGGTCAGTCTTATTGCATCCGCATATAGTGCCTAACCAAAGGAAATGATCAGCGTTATCATCATTGACAAATACGAGATTTTCCTTTGCTCTTGTCATGCCTACATAGAAAAGCCTGTTCTCTTCTCCAAGAGTCTTGTTGAAGTAATCCTGATAAAGGGCAGTTGATGCGATATCATTCATCTGATTACCCCAGAACTGGTCTTTACCCTTACCACCTCGTGGCAGGTACTTGGGAATGAGTCTGATGTAGTTTCCAATTTTATCCCGGACTACATTCGTACCGAACAGGAAGCGTTTCATGAACTTATTCTCCTCAAAGATGTCTTTGTTCAGTTCATTCATGATGACCAGATTCCATTCGAGTCCCTTTGCCTTATGATAGCTACAGACAGTGACGCAGTTCTCATCTGTATTAATTCCCTTGATGGATTCCTGCTCGTTGATATAGGCAAGCAGACCATTTACTGATGCTCCGATACCTTTTGTAAGGCACATGTTGTCGTATGCGCTGGTAACATTGACAAAAGACATGAGATTATCCATTCTCTTCTGGCAGTTCATCCAACGACCGGATTTATTCAGTAAGTCCAGCTCAATGATGATTGCTTGTACCATATCAGGGATTGAGAGGTATTGTATCCTGTCAACAAGAGACTGGATTTCCTGCACTTGCTGTGTGTATGATGCCCACTCGTAGCTTTTGTTTTCTCTACCGAGGTTTGCAGTGGTCTGGCTGATTCTTTCATTAAGCAAGTTCTCAGTGCTTACACCATAGAGTAGATGAAGAATCTCTGCCATAGCGAGATCATTATGCTTGTTTAGGGCATACTTAAGGATAGAAATCACCAGTTGCACCTCCGCGTAATCAAGGATATTCTCTCCGGATTCGCTGACTGGGACGCCAATGCTTTTGAGGATGGTGGCAACCTCAGCTACTTTTCGGTTCTCACGGCAGAGGATAGCGATATCCGATGGCTTGTATCCTTGTGGGAAATCCGGGTCTTGACCATTAAGGATACTTTTGACCTTCCATGCAATCTTCATGGAGGTAGTGATCTGTCCACCTGAAGGATCAATTTCATTGACGGCTTTCCACTCGAAGAGGGAATGAGCCCCCACTTCTTCTGTCTTTTTCGCTATCAAGGTGATGTCCTTGCTGTTTGGAATCACTTCTCCGAAGGTGTTCTTGAAAATCTCATTTGTAGCTTCTACCAGGCTCGGAACTGATCTCCAGGAATATTCGAGGGTATCGATGCTAAGACCATTTTTTGCGTTCACCGAATTGAACTGGTAGCTGATGGCTTGAGTCTGCTCGGTGTCACTACCACGGAATCCATAGATCGCCTGCTTGGCATCTCCCACCCAGATACTCTGCTGAGCGATCTCAGAGAGGTAATTGAAAATCTTGATCTGTTTGGCATTGGAATCCTGGAACTCATCCACCATTACCAGTTTAACTTCTTCCTTGAGTTCCTCACGTACATCTTCCATCTCCAACAGTTGGATGAAAAGCCTCTCCATGTCATTGAAGTCAATGAGGTTGTTCTTTTTCTTGTACTCCTTGAATTCTTCACTCCACCTCAGAGCCAACGAGAGCATACGGTCAATGTATTCTTTCATGACGTTACCCATCAGTTCGGAAACTTTATAGTTCTCGCAGTAGCGTGTCATTTCGTCCACTTCAATGTTGAGACCGGTCTCATTGAAGAATTTCTGTCCTCCAGGTCTGTCTTTCAGCATCTTGGCAACGAGTTGGATCAGAGGAAAGTCTATCCTTCTGTTTTTGGTGTATTCAAGAATTTCCTTGCACAGTTTTACTTCATTTTGAGCTTTTCCCGTCGATTGCTTTAAAGAGTAGCCCATTATAGCAGTGGTAAGCCCTTCAATAAATCCAATATCTATCCTTGCACTCAGTGACGATGCCTTGATAGGGAAGAGTACATCAATCATCTCTTTGGATTTCTCTCTACAAAGGTCTATGTCTGTGACGTCAAAGGTCTCCATCTGCTCGATTACGCTTTTTAGAGCATCTGGCCATTGGGGAGAATTGTCTATTTTTCTCGTGTCGTAATTGAATCTGCTGTTTAAGCCTAACGTCGTTTCGAAGTTATCAAACCAAGCGGCATCTTCCTCCGAAACACATTCTGATAGTGATTTCTTGATGTATTCTATCTTGCTGTCTTCATCCAGCTCTACGGTGGCTGTGCCGATACCGAGTTTATACCAGTATCTCTTGATGAACTTCAAGGCGACCGAGTGAACGGTTCCGATGGATGCCTGTTCCAGTTCTTTGGCCTGGTCAGCAAGTCCAGCCTTCAGAAGAAAGGTTCTTGCTCGCTCCTTGATTTCAGCCGCAGCAGTCTTGGTGAAGGTTGTCAGGAGAACTTCTGATGCCTTCACCTGTCCACTAGCAATCTTCTTACTGAGTCTCTCTGTCAGCGTATATGTCTTTCCGGAACCAGCGCCTGCCTTTATGAATTCAATGTTCTTCATCGTATGTCTCCTTTTAGGATTCTGTTCGGATTGCCGAATGCAGTACTTTTCAATAATGTCTTGTCTTCCTCGACGGTATTAAGGGGAATCAGACCCTCTGTAGCAGTATCGTTCACATACTCTATGGCCACCAGAGGCATTTTTTCCGCTTCCTCAATGCGTCCCTGCGTCAGTCTCTCCATTCTATACTTGTATGACCTGATTACAGAGTCAAAGATGCTGTCAGCAGTCTTTGTCTGGTCCTTCCTCTTGCACACAGTGATATGGGTCATATTTACAAAGCACTTTGCGTATTCCTCAGGAGTATAGAGTATACCCTGTGAGAGAACGAAGTAGCCATATGCAGATACGATGGTACCTGGCTGACTTTTTTCTACTGCTTTCTTGTAGATGGCCAATTGCTGATCTCCGCTGGATTCAATTAATGTTTTATACCTATTTTTACTATTGGTCCATTTCAGATCAATGATGTAGACATGATCCTGAGAATCTTTCAGTATGAGGTCTATCCTTGCCTGTAACGCGTTTAGAATAGAATCCGAAGGCTGGTAGAGCACTTCACTACCTACGTAGGACAGGTTATTATGCTTGATGATCTTTCCGAGGTTCAGTACCGATTCTCTGAGTATTCTTATGTACTTGTTATATTCAAAGTGGTTTTCCGGAAGGAGTAGAACAGCGCCTTTTTCCTGTACAATGGCATCGAGCAGGTTATCGTAATCACTCTGGTGCATAGCGATGAAGGTATCTATATCACCACCTGCCTTTCCGAATAAGACTTCAATGTATTTATGTGCTACATTGCCTTCTGTGGTGCTAATTTGTCCAATTTCCTCGATACCGCGGTCCTTAAGCTTCGCGTATCGCTCAAGCGTGTACTCGAAAGGAAACTGTATCAGCTGCTGGAGGCTGCTGTGGCTCTCGTACTCCCTTTTGAGGGCCACGGTATCAATCGGAGACAACTGATACTCGGATTTCTTGCCCTCCAAGGCAATGCAATTGTGCTGCTTTCTGGCAGTATTGATCGTTTGGACCGGTGGGGTCTTGACGGAAGTCGGCTCAAGGCTCTTTTTAGCCTGAAGAATAGCTGTAACAACTGGAGATTCTTCCGATAAGCCTTCCGTTCCGAAGACAGGTACGCATATATCAATCTTTCTTTCAATCTGATCTAAGCCGAGATTCAGTGCATACTGGTCTGCGCGGGATATCGTTTCCTTGTCGATCAGCCTGATTCCTTTCCGGATCAGACCGTTCTTCTCGCTCTCATTCAGAAAGTCGTATCCATAATGGGGAGTGACGATTCCGGAGCAATCGATCCAAAGGACTTCACCGACTGGCTCAGCTAATAACCTGATGTCACTGACGGAATCTATGGAATATGCTTCTGCGTTTTCACATAGATGTGTACATGGCGAATAGATGAAACGGATCCAACTGTTGAGGGTTAAAGGATCAATCAGATTGTCTGCAGCTGACAGGACAATGTCCATAGTGTTGCAGAAGGATGTCAAGGTCTCCAGTTGGGCAGACAACTGCTTGTCGAGTCCCTCTGTTCTGATATATCCGTTAGCCCAAAGACGAAGTGCCGTGCAGTACTCTTGAATGTCTTGTCTGCTGATCTTCTTCGAATGTCTCTTGCGAGGGTCAACCATATCAATGAAGACGCGTCTCTCGAGCGTCTTTCTGTCATCAGGTTCGTACTCATCGGTGCCATCGTCTTTCTTCTTCATGTACCTGTATTCCTCAATGGCCTTTGTCCATGACTCTCCAAGCCCCCCTTCATTCAGCAGAATGTCGGAGAGTTTCCTACGCAGGACCGCTGATATCGGATGCACGGGAAGTGTCAGGTAGGAGAGGAGATTGTAGATGTTCAGCGGTCTGGTAAAGAGCGACATTCCTAGTTTGAACAGTTGGATGACTGAAGGGTTGCTATTATCGCTGACTGCATCTACAGAGGGCTTATCTGAACCGCGAAGATAACTGTTGAGCATCATCGGATTGTCTGTAATCAGAAGATTGTACTTCTCGGTATTCTCTGCTGCCCATTCATAGTTTGCATATATATCGTGGAAGTTCAAGATATTGATCTTCTTGGTCTTGACGGCATTCTCAAGAGCTTTCTCATCAGCTGTGATGTAGTCAACTTCGCATCCTTTCTTCTCAATCTCCTGAAAGATTTCCTGGAAGATTGGTTCAAGGAGTTCCTGAGCCATCCGGACCTCAATCGTAAGATCCTGGGGAAGGAAGATGCTTCCATTTCTCAATATGTTCAGCATGGATCTCCATCTGTCTGCGATACCGGGGCAACGGAACTCATGTTCAATGTCTGCTAACGCATCGATTTTTGCGGAAATGCCGGTAATGGTCTTGTTCCAACCGGCCAGGACGAGCATATCTCTCCATTGCAGCAGAACAGAGGCAACGCCTAGTTCATCGACAGCAAAGGATTTTTCGAAGAAACGTCCCTGTGTTCCGGCCTTTTTGATGGCATTCATGTAGTGGGCCGTTCTTTCTCCTGTTGAGAGACTCTGGCCGACCGTGCCCGTACGGAGTTCCAGTTCCGCCAGTAGTCCCATCGGTCCGACGGCTTTCTCTCCCAAGATGCACTCTCTGGAAAGCAAGGCACCATTGTCAAAATATGGACTGAAAATTAGTTTCATATATATTTGATTTAGTTTTCTGTAGTTGAATTATGTGAAATAAAAAGGAGCAAACAATTGTTCTATTCTCTTTGCGTCAGGAGTCATTTCCGACGAAGGATATTGTCGATCATGCCATATTCCTTCGCCTCTTCTGCATTCATCCAGAAATCGCGGTCTCCATCCTTGATGATGCGTTCCAATGGTTGTCCGGAATGTTCGGAGAGGATGGTGTACAGTTCGTTCCTGCACTTCTCGATCTCTTTGGCTGCGATAAGGATGTCTGAGGCCTGACCTCTTGCTCCACCGAGTGGCTGATGGATCATTACCCTAGAGTGGGGAAGAGCCGCGCGTTTCCCTTTCTGCCCGGCACAGAGAAGTACGGAACCCATAGAGGCTGCCATACCGGTGCAGATGGTCGCTACATCCGGTTCGATGTACTGCATCGTATCGTAGATGCTCAGCCCGGCAGACACGACGCCTCCTGGGCTGTTGACATACATGTTGATGTTCGTTTTCGGGTCGGTTGAGGCCAGGAAGAGGAGTTGGGCCGTGATGATGTTCGCGACATCATCGTCGATAGGAACTCCTAGGAAAATGATCCTGTCGGCCATGAGTCTGCTGAAGACATCCATTGAGGCAACATTCAATTTCCTTTCCTCAAGGATAGTCGGATTAATGTATCCGCTGCGAGCGGAAATGAAATCGGAATAACGTCCGAGTGTAGTGGAACTGATGCCCCTGTCGCAATTCGCGTATTTTTCAAACTCTGTCATGGTTTTGTAATCTGTTTACTTAACTATACTTGTTAGAGGTTGATTTATTACATTTTTTTATGAATTATTCTAAAGTGTTGTCATATTCTCTCCTATAGTTAAGATTCTGAAATTATTTTATCTGGTGTTAATACGAATCTTATCACTTGTCTCGCAATAGGGCGAGGCTTAGGTTAAAGGGTAAACTTGTCATTGATTTCTCTCCAATGTTTTGACCAAAGTAGCTCAGATTTATTGTCGAGATATTCATATAAGAATTTGAACGGGAACGGATAGGTCATTATATTGTCCCATCTACCGAATCCTGCTTTCATCATTTCTACAATCTCAGAGATATCATCACTCTGTTTATCTTTATTTTCCAGATGAAGGATAAATATTTTTCTGACATGGGGCAACCTGTCAATCGCCTTGTCTGCCGTTACCTTTATATAGTAGGGGTCTATTCCGGAAGTGTAAGAATATGCCTGATCAACCTCTTGATACAAACCTTCAGATTTCCACAGGTGAAAACCCATATAGGTTCTTAAGTATAGATGTGAGTTATCTACCCGTTTGACTCTAGCTATGGTAGCCTCATTCTCGACTTTTGCATTGACCAGTCTGTAGCTCATTTCGATTTCATTGGCGTCAAGAACAGGTATTTCATTGGTGTCGACGATCATATAGATATTGCCTCCTTTTATGGCAACACGGTATTCCTGTTTCCCTTTGAACTTCATATGAGCATCGAACCTCAGGCGTTCAGACATGAAATTCATAAGATCGATCTCTTCTTTATTCATGAGCCCAATATCCTCCAAAGTCATCTTTCCTCCCTTATCTGTTCTGAGGGCCGCACCCATTACATTGTCATCATGTAGTTTGTACTGGATGAATTCCCAGCCTTGAATTGTTCGATTCAGTCGTGGCGGCATCTGTTCATTGACTAGAGCGTATTTCACGGCAAGATCCCCCAAAATGCGCTCTACAGAGGCTTTGCAGATTCCGTCGGACTTTTCATTCTGATCATAAGTGATATGCTGTATGACATTGTTGCTGTTGTAAAGCCTATCCATTCCCTGAGAATAGTGGCTTTCCTGTTCTTCTTCCGTCTTCGGCTTGCATAGTTTTATCACGATTTCAGCTTCTTTTTCCTTCTTGGAGAAGGTAAGCGTATTTCCCGTGATTTTTTTGACTTCTTCTTTAAAGTGACGTATCAGATTCTTGGAACCATCTGTTTTGAATGGGTCCTCAAACCATACGGATAGTCCCTGAAGTGTTTCCTGAACAAGTGCAATCATCTCTTTGCATGTCCTGTCCTCCTCGTAGCGTAGAAGCTGGTAATCATGAAACTTCAATGTGAGCAGGCCTTTAAACTCCCTGTTCGTTGAGTTGACTACTTCGTGTAGAACGAACAATTTTCCGTGCATGTACTTCTCCTTCGCATATGGCCAGTAAGGAACAGTGTTTTTTTTGTCTTGGAATCGGCTTTTACGGATGAACAGTTGCTTGAGGTCATAGGTATTGGCTTTTTTCGGGTCAATACGGATCGGCATGATGGACTGACCTTCCCATAGTTCTCCTTCCACGTACTTTCCGTTTGCAAACACGCAGTCTCCGCGATAGCTAAGTTCATTTGTTGAGAGCGGATGCACGTAGGATTCAGTCATGGCTGTGAGATTCATGAAAGCGTCGATTTCTACTTTCACGCAAACCAGTGGCTGTCGTTTTTGTGAGATTCCGAAGTTGGTGTCGTCTGACACGATCAGTTTTCCGTTGTTATACATCATCTTTCCGACTTTCTTCTTTCCTAAGGCATTGATCGCCAGAGAAGCCACAACTCGTTTCTGAAGACGTTCATCATAATTCTCCAAGTTATCTTTACTTGACCGGATATCCTCATGATTTCTGAGGTCTTCCAGGATAGAGTTACTTTCCCCATGATCTACCAGGACAAAAAAACGCGTATAGGACGGACCTGTATTTTGCCAACGGGCGTAGATGCCGCAGACAGACAATACTTGATATTTGCCGAAGTGCTCATATGCAAGATACTTCTTGTTCTGTCCGTTTGATGAATAGGAGATGATCTCGTATTTCTTGAAGAAGTCCTCGAAATTTACTTCTACATCGATCCTGTTCGTCGTGACAGGATATTCAAATTCTGCGTTTTTTTTATAATGTCTCATTTGATGTCTTTAATTAATTTTGTTTGATGAGTCTGATGACCTGTTGTAAGTTTTCCTGTATGATTTCTCCGTTTTCTCGGATCAGCCCGTATATTTCATGCTGGGCATCTATGCCTGGTCGATTGATTTCCAGGATGTTTACTGTGACGAGTCTGCAACCGAGCCTCTCTTCCTTCAGCCTTCGCTTTTGAGTGGTCGTAAGGTCTCCGGTCTGATCCTGGTGCAATGCTTCGGGATCATAGTTCTTTACATCAAAAGCTATCCTGTTCCGTTCCTGCTGATCTTTTATTACGAAGTCTGCCAGTTCATAGTCCTGCCTCTCCAGGTGACAGAGTTCTTCCTCTGTACAGCCAGCATAATTTATGACCAATGCTTTGAATGCCTGCTCACCAATTTCTCCAGCATATTCGCTCAGCAGTATATCAGGATGTAGAATGAGTTCTCCTGCCCCCCATTCTGTCGCGAATCCATGGGATTGGAAGTATAGTCGTATCGTATTGTTCCGCATCATGGCATCCAGACGTACTGATGAAGGGGATATCGTTGTCTTTTTCCCTTTGTTACCACAACAGATGTCGTTACCTTCCCTGTAGTAATCATAGCCACCGGATGGGTTGCGCTTCCACTTGCCGTAACATTTTGAGATGAAACCTACCTTATGATCCTCTTCGTTGAGTTCTTCCAGAGAATTGATGACGGGTTTGGTGATGATGGTCCTTTTGAAACGCTCGTTCATTTTCTGACTTATCAGGACATTCTGAGAGATTTCTTCTTCTAAGTCCTGTTCCTCATAATCAATCACTGGTTTCGGCGTGTATTTCAATGCCTGTCTAAGCATCGAATTGCGGTTCTTCCGTGCAATGCGGACGATGTTTATCTTCTGCCGCTCTTCAGGACTGATTTCTTTACGAACGGTTTCTCTGCCGGATGAGATTTCCTGTAAGAATGTTCGGTACTCTTTGGTGAGTGATTTCTCTATATGTGCATTCATATAGAATTCTTTGAGATTTTCATCATAGAGGATATAGGTCACTCCAGTCTTGTTTCTTGTACGGCACAATCTACCTATGGCCTGCTCGATAATGGCTTGAGCCCATGCTGAACGGTCATTGCTGCAGGCGGTATATTCATTGGCTTTAAAGAAGAGTCTGCCGACGAGTGCATCATACATTTCTTGGCGGACTTCGTTTGTAGAAAGACAGCCGCGTTCGTAAAGCATCATGAGGTTGAGCATGATCTTGTAAAGGGACTGTTCGTAGTCCTTCTCGTTGGGATCTGCGGTCAAGCTCAGGTAATGTGTCGGTTTCTGGAGATAGATGGCATCCCAGTCCTTCTTCATAATCGTTCCTGCGTTTATCCAGTTGTCTCCATATATGCAGTCAGCATCTTCTGGAATATCATATTGGAGGTTGGCACCGGCCTTAAAGGTGTTGTAGGCGCTAACCAGCATGATTTTTTTATCTTTATCGGCAGATAGAGGCGCCAGGACTTCCTTCTTGACAGATGTCATATCCTTACTATATGAGATATGTTCGTTGTACCAGTCTTTAGGAAGCTCGTCGTCAATCGTAGAGGGCTGATCTGTATAGCTACCGTCAATCAGAGAACTTATTATGTTCAGTTGCGCTGCATAGCTGTTTCCACTCTGATTCTGAAAGTACAGCATGCTGTGTATGGTTGGGCTCTTGATGAAGAAGTGGTATACCTCCACAAATTGCAGCAGTCTGCCCAAATAATAACTGGCGCTACTTTTTTGACGTTGGAGCAGTTCTCTTTTCGTATATTTGAACCATTTGTCTACAGAACCGTCTTCTTGTGCGGACTGACAGAACATTAACCTTAAGCGTTCTGGAAGATTTACCCTTTCGATGTTGAGATTTTCATCTTCGAAGGCCTGGATACTTTTTATCATAATCTGGTGTCCTTTCGGATACGTCGCTTCGGAGAGTCGGTCGAAGAGGGGATAGTCATCTTTCAGGGTATGTACCTTACCGCTGAGAGTGTCTTTCAGGTATTCGATGTCGAAGTTGCTGATTACGGATTCGCTGGAAGCGGTAGCGGAGCAAAGTACAACCGATGTATCCGGGACTTTGACCAAGTCCTGGATTATTTTCTCTGGAGTGGTGGCGATCTCCCGGCTGACGAGTTTTACACGATGTTCGTTGTCATAGTCATCCAGTTCCTCTTGATAAAACCGGAAACCATGTGTGTAGATGCTGTTATCGGAGAATTTCTCTAGCTGATTGTTCTCGTAACTGATCAGATGCGTCCTGTTTGTCATGAAGTCTTCAATCTGCTGCTCGAACAGTTGTTCAGAAGATGTTTCGAACCGTGACATCAGTGTATGCAGCTCTCTTTGCAGAGTGGGGTAGCCGAGATAATTTCTATAGTTCTGGCCGTTTGCAGGTTGTGTTTCCGTCTGTTTGTTGAATTCCTTTCGGCTCCTTTGCAAAGCCTCATTCGCCAGGCTTCCCAAGGTCGCTTTTGTCTGTGTGGTGCATTTAAATATGGTTGAGAGGAATTCCCCTAGAGGAACCACCTTTTCGTATTTCTGTTCAATCTCCGACATGTCTTCCGAGTGAACCAGGGTGAGGTGCTTCTTTCCGTGCTCATGACAGATGAAGGATTCTTCTTTGCTACCCTCCTTGTGAATGTTCACTTGGAATATCGGTCCGCAGAAGAACACGCCACGTCTATATTCTTCCAGCTCTTCTTTACGAGAGGGGATAATGTTTCTGTAAGGTTCTACATTTCCCATTGTTTTCCTCCAGATCACCTCAGTCTTGCTTTTGACCTTCTTTAAGGCATTTTCCAGTTTCCCCTGATAGTAGTCTCCACTGACCTGTCCGGAAGAAAACAACAGGGTACGATATTCTTGAAATCCGCTATATCCTTTTCCGAATTTCCGTTGTGAATTGGACTGGTTGATCGTTCGTCTTATGATAGCATCCCTCATTGCTACGGCTGCCTGATCAGATTCGTCGAAGAAGATCAGCGTCTTCTTCTTGTCTTCTTTCAGATTCCACAGATAGATCTCATCGGACAGTATCGGATCAGTACCGCACATCGCTTTCTGGATCGTCATAAGTATCACCTTTTTATATGGCATCAGAACCTGAGGATAGACTTTGGACAATGTAGGTATCTTTTTCAATAATGTGTTGGTCTCAAGGTACTTCTTCTTATGCTTGTAGGCATTCTTGTAAAGTTCGATGATGTTTCTGATTGCTCTTCTGAGTTTTCTTTCTTCATCCTCTATCTGGCTGTTAATGTACGTTGAACTCATGTCATCTTTCGACTCTTTTTCTGGAAGGAATTTTACCAGGTTGGATAGAAAACTCACCATCTTCTCGATTTCCTCTACGATCGATCGAATCGCATTTTTGTTTCTTCCTTCTATCGTGAATTCCAACCCTTTCAACTCTTCGACAAGTTCCCTAAGCTTACCATTTCTTACTGCTTCCTTGATTACATCAATATTGTTTTTGACGACAATTATATCCTTTTCTTGCAGTTCGCTTTTTGAACTGGAAAGGAACCTGTCTATTTCTGTCTTCATTCCTTCTACCAGTTTCTTCTGTACGCAAAGAATGACTATCCGGTCGAAATACTTCGGATAGTATTCGCAGGTCAGTTTGCCGATGGTATATGATTTACCGCCTCCTGTAGCCAGATCACAAATGTGTAATCCTGGTTCTTTGTATCTTTTGAAGATACTTTCTACATATTCACTCAGTTGTTCTTTGCTACTTTTTATCATAACGCTTTTACATTACTGTATTATCTCTGTGCGTTCTAGAACTTCTTCTGAAAAAGATTTCTTCTATGAGTTCTAACGTAAACCTTTATGCAAATATAGGGATCAAATGTGCCAAAGTACGGTACATTAATAAAAAGA
>RCNI01001063.1_pt1 | contig 19083 bp, 13 predicted proteins | sample 2041151 | NCBI WGS metagenome assembly RCNI01 (sample SAMN09708214, study PRJNA481090) | feces metagenome | isolation source: feces | place: Antarctica: Albino Rookery | reverse complement strand
TACCCTTTTTATTGGGGGGTCAAGTAAGAAGGTTAGCATCCAATGGCTGCATGGAATTGTGCCATTCCATATCTCAGACTTTGAACATATCCAAATAAACCAGGATACTTGAAGCTGTGTGTTTAGTGACCAAGTATTCATATGGGCTGCTTTTTGGTAAGATGCTGTAGGAGTTCACAGACGTGGTATGAAGATAAAACTTTTACCTGTGTATATAATTATTTGCTTTTCTTTAGCTTCTGAATTTTCTTAAAGAAGGATCAGTCATAATAGAAGCACAAAAGAAGACCAGAATTTAGGAAATTCATCTTTGCTTCATTAAATTTCCTTAGGTTCTTTCCAATAATTTAAACTGCCTTTTTATAAACACTTTAAAATTATATCAAAGTAAACCGAGGTATATTTATTACGTATGAGTTTCTAAAATGTTAACATGAATAATTTATATATCCTCACCTTAATATTATATGTGACATATTTACTCACATTGTTTCGAACTATTCTTATGCACTCCCCTTTTCTAAATTCATTATCCTAGCGTATTCTTTCCTTGAACATCCTCTAGACCCCAGGTATGAAAAAACCCGCCACACGAATGTGACGGGCTTGATACAGCCGAAGCTGAAATATGTTTGTGATTATCCCAAGCGGGTCTGCACGCTTAAGAGCACGTCCTGCATAGTTGATAGCCAACATGAGGAAAAGGATAACGAGAGCTGCTGGGAGCCATACATACATCTTGTCCTGAATGATCTCTGGCTTAGAAGCGTAGGAGATCAAAGTTCCCAAAGATGGAGTTGATGCAGGAAGACCAAATCCGAGGTATGAGAGAGATGTCTCAATACCGATGTTTCCAGCCAATGCAAGAGTTGAGTCAACGATGATGATTGATGAGATGTTAGGCAAGATTCCGCCGAACATGATCTTCATAGAGCCTGTTCCCAAAATCTTTGAAGCACTAACGTAATCACGACGAGCCTCACTCAAAGCCTTAGACCTTACAAGACGAGCAGTTCCTACCCAGTAGAAAATACTCATGATGAAGATAAAGGAGACGATGTTGTAACGAGGAACGATTGTTACAAACGCAATGATGATGAGCATGGTAGGCAAAATACCGATGAAGTCTACGATACGCATACCAATCTTATCAACTGCTCCTCCGTAGTAGCCCATGCAAAGTCCTACAAGCAAACCAACAGAAGTAGTAATGATAGTAATTGCAAAACCAATACTAATGGAGTTGCGAGCACCAACAATCAAAAGTCCCATTACGGAACGTCCACCTGCGTCTCTTCCGAGCCAATCCATGAAGTTTCCGAATGATGGTGGATCGTACTTTGCGAGAATATCAACAGTATTCAATGCCTTAGTATCGATGAAAAGTGATGCTATAAATACAAAGAGAGTGAAGATAACGATTGCATAAAGTGACAGCCTTGCAATCTTATCTTTCTTGAACTCACGAACGATAACGTTGAATCCAAGATTTTCCTCACCCTTCTTGTCGACTGTCTTTTCTTTTTCTTTCGCCATTATTCCATCCTTATTCAATACGAATGCGAGGGTCGACAATGCTCATGGTGATATCTGAAATCAAAGATCCGAGCAATGACAAGAAACCGTAGAGGAGAATCAAAGTTGTTACAACTGAATAGTCACGACTGTTAATTGACTCAAGGAAGAACTTACCCATTCCCTGATAGTTAAAGATTGACTCAGCAATAACTGATCCACCCAAAAGACCTGTAATCTGGAATCCGAAGAATGCTGCAATTGGAAGCAAAGAGTTACGGAAGATGTGGTGCATATACACCTTGCTCATAGGAACACCCTTGCTTCGAGCAGTCTTTACGTACTCCTGAGTCTTAGCGTCAATAACCTCATTACGCAAGTACTGGATGATTCCAACACTTGAAATGATAGCCAAACAAATTGCAGGCATGGTCATGTAATAGAGCTTAGACATGAAATATCCGAATGTGCCAGGTACAGCAGTAGGATCGACGCTACCAATGGTTGGGAACCAACCGAGGTTATATCCAAATACAAGGATAAAGAAGAGGTAGAGTACGAATGATGGAATCGCAAAGGTGAAGAAGTTACAGAAAACTACAACACGATCGAAGCGGCTTCCTGGGTTCTTACCAGCGTGAATTGCAATTGGAATAGCTGCTGCATACATAAGAACCAAAGAATAAAGGCTCAAATAGAAGCTGTTCCATGCACGAGGTCCGATTACCTGGAATACAGGGAGTTTATAGTTCATGCTGTATCCAAAGTCACCGTGGAAAATTCCAACAATCCAGCGACTGTACTTTACGTACCATGGGTCATAGAAACCACTCTGAATACGGAGCTGCTCTACAACATTTTGGTCGATGTTAGGACCAATAAGTCCAGTAAGCGCATCTCCTGGCATGTTCTCAGCTAGCAAGAATACCAAGATACTCAAGATGAAAAGCTGAGGAATCATGAAAAGGATGCGGCGAAGTATCGTCTTCCACATAACTTAGACTCCCTTCTTTGAAGCAACAAAGTGACTATCAGAAAGAGCCTGGAGTGGATATACCTTACCACCCATGTCGTAGTACTCGGTGTACTGATCTTGATAGATCTGCTCAATCAACTCACGATTGTGACGATTTTCAGCCTTCTTCTTAGGATCAACCTGAGGAATAGAGGCAATAAGACGCTTTGTATAGATGTGCTGTGGGTTCAAGTAGATGTCGTCACGAGTACCACACTCTGTAAAGCGTCCACGGTGCATGATGTAGATGTAGTCGCACATGTGACGAACAACACCCAAGTCATGAGAGATGAACAAGTAATTCTGAATAATCTTCAGATAGTTAAGAACCTGAGCCTGTACTGACAAGTCCAATGCACTGGTAGGCTCATCGCATACGATAAGCTTTGGTCTACATGCAACTGCACGAGCTACACCAATACGCTGACGCTGTCCACCGGAGAACTCGAAAGGATACTTATAGATAGAATCCTTAGGCAAACCTACGATGTCGAGAAGCTCCTGTACGCGTTTGAACTCAGCCTCTTTATTGAGGTGCTCAAAATTGCGGATAGGCTCAGCGATAATGTCAAGAACACGCTTACGAGGATCGAGAGAACTCATAGAGTCCTGGAAGATCATCTGAACGTCTTCGTTGTACTTAATCTTCTTGCGAACCTTAGGATCGAGAACATTCTGTCCTTTGTACAGAACCTCTCCTCCAGTTGCTTTTTCCAAACCAACGATAACCTTACCGATGGTGGTTTTTCCAGATCCAGACTCACCGATCAATCCGTAGCTCTTACCCTGTTCGATGTTCATGTTTACACCATCTACTGCGTAAACATAATCAACAACAGTGTTAAAGAAGCCACCACGGATTGGATAGTGAACTTGAAGATCTTTAACTTCTAATAGACTCATTATTCACTGCCTTTATTTAGCAAAATCGAAATTCTTCCAGCAGGTGCACCTTACAAAGTGTCCTGGCTCAACCTCATGGAGCGTTGGGTGGCAGCAACGTGAGGAATACGTGGTGCAAAGCGGCAGCCTTCACGAGGAAGATTCTTAAGAGAAGGAACCATTCCTTCAATAACATGGAGCTCCTCGTCGCCAACTGAATCATCCTGAGGGATAGAATTGAGAAGCGAACGAGTGTAAGGATGCAAAGGATTAGCAAACAATACATCTGCTGGTGCAATCTCTACAACCTCTCCTGCATACATAACTGCAACACGATCTGCAGTCTGAGCTACTACACCCAAGTCGTGGGTAATCAAAATGATTCCCGCCTTGGTCTCCTTCTGAAGATCCAAGATAAGGTCGAGAATCTGTGCCTGAATAGTTACGTCCAAAGCGGTTGTAGGCTCATCAGCAATTAGAATGCGTGGTTTGCAAGCAAGTGCCATTGCAATAACAACACGCTGCCTCATACCACCGGAAAGCTCGTGTGGGAACTGGCGGTACGTACGCTCAGGATTCTCAATACCAACCTGTTTGAGAAGCTCAAGGGTACGAGCCTTGCGCTCATCTGCAGTAAGGTCAGTATGATAGAGCATTCCCTCTTCGATCTGCTGACCAATACGCTGAAGTGGGTTCAATGAACTTAGAGGATCCTGGAAGATCATTGCAATCTCTCCGCCTCGGATCTCGTTCATCTGATCTTCGTTAAACTCAATAAGGTTCTTGTCGTTATAAATAATCTCTCCAGAAACCTTGGTGTAGTTTGGATCATGAAGGCCCATGATAGAAGTAGCAAGGGTACTCTTTCCACATCCGGACTCACCTACAATAGCGAGCACCTCATCTGGATACAATTCCAAGCTTACATTATCAACAGCATCATAGTACTGATCATGGATACGAAAAGAGGTATGAAGACCTTTGATTTCGCACAAAGCTTTGTTGTCCGCCATATACTTTCCTAAATCTGTCTGATTAGAAATCTGTGATGTCTAATAATACGTATAAAACTTAAAATAGGATACAACGTGTGTACCCTAAATACAATTTAAAAGGATAATCGTTAACAATATAGAAAAAAACGAAACATAAAGTAACGACAACCTTTAGCAAAATGTAGTTACCAGTCTACTCTTATTCAAGTTAAATCGGTAAAAGTCAACATAATTAGTACATTTAGGTGTCATTTCATGTATATATGTCACCCTATGTAGAACAATTAAGCATAAAGTTGACTATCAATAAGTATAGTTATATACGATATTTAACTACTTTTCATATATTAATACTATTAAATGTTAAATCTTAATTATCAGATTTAGTTAATTTAATTAATCCTGACTCAACCCTTTCTGATAGAGTTATAAATAAGATATTAAAAAGCAAGTAAGCACGACACAAAGGAGATGCTTATGAAGTTTGAAGATATGAAATATGAACGTCCTAATATGGATGTTGCACTTTCATCTATCGACCGCATTGTAGAAGGCATTAAGTTTGCTGGAAGCGCAGATGAAGTACTTCATCACATGCACCAGTTTGATGATGTTGCCAAGGACTTCGAAACAGCAGCTAACCTCGTATCTGTACGTTACTCTATTGATACTACAGATGAGTTTTATGAGGCAGAAGATGCATTCTTTAATGAGAATGGACCTAAGTTCGAAGCAAAGTCTATTGAATTTGCAAAGGCTATTCTCGCTTCCCCATTCCGCCTCGAGCTTGAGGAGCGTGTAGGTAAGCACTACTTCGATATGTTTGAGTGCTCTTTGGTTCTCAACGACAAGGCAGTTCCTTTTATGGTAAAGGAAAACGAGCTTGTTACTAAGTACAACAAGCTTAAGGCTAATGGAAAGGTTGAGTTCGAAGGCAAGACATATACCCTTACTCAGATGTCTCCTCTTCTTCAGGACAGTGACCGTGACCGTCGTCGTCGCGCATATGAAGCTCAGAATGCTTGGTATGAGGAGTACGAAGATGAATTCGACACTATCTACGATGAGCTCGTAAAGACACGCACAGAGATGGCTCAGGCACTTGGATGCTCAAGCTATGTTGAGCTTCAGTACAAGCTCCTCCAGCGCACCGACTATGACCACAAGGATGTAGCGGCATATCGTGAGAAGCTTCTCAAGAACATCACCCCTATCGCAGTTGAGCTTCGTCGTCAGCAGGCAGAGAGAGTAGGAATCAAGGACTTCAAGTTCTATGACCGCCCTGTAGACTTTACTGATGGAAACCCTGACCCTAAGGGTGGCGAAGAGTTCATCGTAAAGAACGCTCAGAAGATGTATTCTGAACTCAGCGAAGAGACTGGTCGCTTCTTTAACTTCATGGTAGAGAACAACCTTATGGATCTTGTAGCTAAACCTGGTAAGCAAGCAGGTGGATATTGCACCAGCTTCGATAAGTACAAGAGCCCATTCATCTTCTCTAACTTCAATGGAACTCGAGGAGATGTTGAGGTTATCACTCATGAGGCAGGACACGCATTCCAAAACTTCATGAGCCAGGGAATGGAATTTATTAATCTCATTTGGCCTACATACGAGGCATGCGAGATTCATTCTATGTCAATGGAGTTTTTGACTTGGCCTTGGATGAACCTCTTCTTCGAGGAGGACACCAACAAGTTCAAGTATGCACACCTCAAGGGATCTATCGTATTCCTCCCTTACGGAGCAACCATCGATGAGTTCCAGCACTTCGTATATGAGAACCCTACTGCAACCCCTGCAGAGCGTAAGGCAAAGTACCATGAGATTGAGCTCAAGTACCAGCCGGACCTCAACTACGACAACGAGTGCCTCAACCGTGGCTCTTGGTGGCACCGCCAAGGACATGTATTCAGCACTCCTTTCTACTACATCGATTACACTCTCGCTCAAGTATGTGCATTCCAGTATTTGCTCAAGAGCCTCGATGATCAAGACAAGGCAGTACACGAGTACATCACCCTTTGTAAGGAAGGTGGACAGAGGTCATTCTTCAACCTACTCCCTGTTGGAAAGATTGAGAACCCTATGACCACAGATGTTCTCGAAAAGGTAGCACCTCGCCTTCTCGAAATCCTTAACTCAATCGAGATCTAATTAAATCTAAAAAAGTAAAGCCTCTCTTCTAAGGAAGGGAGGCTTTTTTATATTTAAAAACAGACTATAAAGTCGCCATGGGTTGAGCGTCTAGAATTTTACTTATTACTAAATCTTATGAGTACAGCTCAATCATTTACTTGTTTCTTAAAAACTAACTATATTTCTTATTGCTTAGTAACTAATTCTTTGAGGTATCTAATCATAAATCTAATTATTCGATCACTCCATAAATAAAAAGTAACCCCCGTATGATTTTGATCTCATTACGGGGATTACTTCAAATTATCTGAGCTAAAAGCTAGATGATATATTACTTATTCTTTCTTGGTTTAATTCCAAGTGCAGTAAGCAAAGAGCCTAAGACAGCCATAATTCCAACACTACTTAATGCTGAAGCATCAGATGTGGATGGAGTGGCAGAAGTATTATCTTTGCCAGATTCATTCTTACCAGCCGCACTAGAGTTTCCATTTCCATTGTTATTCTGATTACCCTGATTTTCATTACCTTGGTTACCAGAACCATGACCATTATCTCCAGTAGCGCCATCCTGACCTTGATCTGGGTTAGTTGTGCCACCCTGTCCTTGGTCTGGGTTAGCATTGCCACCCTGACCCTGGTCTGGGTTAGCATTACCGCCCTGACCCTGGTCTGGATTTACAGTTCCGCCCTGACCCTGGTCTGGGTTAGCGTTACCGCCCTGACCCTGGTCTGGGTTAGCGTTACCGCCTTGTCCTTGGTCTGGGTTAGCATTACCGCCCTGACCCTGATCTGGGTTAGCGTTTCCGCCTTGTCCCTGATCTGGGTTAGCATTACCGCCCTGACCCTGATCTGGGTTAGCATTACCGCCCTGACCCTGATCTGGGTTTGCGTTACCACCCTGACCCTGGTCTGGGTTTGCATTTCCGCCCTGACCCTGATCTGGATTTACAGTTCCACCTTGTCCCTGACCTGGATTAGCGTTACCGCCCTGACCCTGATCTGGGTTAGCGTTTCCGCCCTGACCCTGGTCAGGGTTAGCGTTTCCGCCCTGACCCTGATCTGGGTTAGCGTTTCCGCCCTGACCCTGATCTGGGTTAGCGTTGCCGCCCTGACCCTGGTCTGGATTTACAGTTCCACCCTGTTCCTGGTCTGGGTTAGCGTTACCGCCTTGTCCTGGGTTGGCGTCTCCGCCCTGTCCTGGGTTAGCATCGCCATCCTGACCTGGGTTAGCGTCTCCACCCTGTTCCTGGTCTGGGTTAGCGTTTCCGCCTTGACCCTGATCTGGGTTTACAGTTCCACCCTGTCCTTGGTCTGGGTTAGCGTTTCCGCCTTGACCCTGATCTGGGTTAGCGTTTCCGCCTTGTCCTTGGTCTGGGTTAGCGTTTCCGCCCTGACCCTGGTCTGGGTTAGCATCGCCACCCTGACCTGGGTTAGCATTACCGCCCTGTCCCTGATCTGGGTTAGCGTCACCACCTTGACCCTGATCTGGATTAGCATTACCGCCCTGTCCCTGATCTGGGTTAGCGTCACCACCTTGACCCTGGTCTGGATTTACAGTTCCACCCTGTCCCTGATCTGGGTTAGCGTTACCGCCCTGACCCTGGTCTGGGTTAGCATTACCACCCTGACCCTGGTCTGGATTTACAGTTCCGCCCTGACCCTGATCTGGGTTTGCTGTTTCGCCCTGGCCCTGGTTACCAGTGTCAGGTGTTGGAGCATCAACGGTAACAGTCATAGGAACGATGCGAGATGAACCATCTGCAAAGGTTACCTTAACGTCAACCGTCTGAGTTCCAGGCTTAGAGGTGTCAATTGCACCCTTTACAGGTACAGCTGACTTAATCTCTGCTGGAGAGTCAATCTGAGCCTTGATCATATCGTCGGTGATGGTTGTACCCTCTTTGACGACAAGGTCACGAGCCTTAGCCTCAGGTATAGGCTTGATGTCCATCCACTTTGGGTTAACGGTAACCGTCATAGGAATAGTTACAGAAGAGCCATTTTCATAGGTAACTTTAATCTCAGGCTTATATGTTCCTGGAACCTTAGTGTTAATAGGACCATCGACTGGCTCTACAGACTTAATCTTTCCTGTAGTCTCAATCTGATCTTTGATCATATCGTTAGTAATCTCAGTACCCTCAGTAACAGTAAGATCTTTAGCGGATGCTGTAGGAACCGGTACAACTGAGGTCCAAGGCATGTTAACGGTAACAGTCATAGGAACGATGCGAGATGAACCATCTGCAAAGGTTACCTTAACGTCAACCGTCTTAGTTCCAGGCTTAGAGGTATCAATTGCACCCTTTACAGGTACAGCTGACTTAATCTCTGCTGGAGAGTCAATCTGAGCTTTGATCATATCGTCGGTGATGGTTGTACCCTCTTTGACGACAAGGTCGCGAGCCTTAGCCTCAGGAATAGGCTTGATGTCAACCCACTTTTGATTAACAGTAACCGTCATAGGAATGGTTACAGAAGAGCCATTTTCATAGGTAACTTTAATCTCAGGCTTATATGTTCCTGGAACCTTAGTGTTAATAGGACCATTAACTGGCTCTACAGACTTAATCTTTCCTGTAGTCTCGATCTGATCTTTGATCATATCGTTAGTAATCTCTGTACCTTCAGTAACAGTAAGATCCTTAGCTGATGCTGTAGGAACTGGTACAACTGGAACCCAAGGCATCGGAGGGACCTGCGGAACTACCGGAGGTACGGAAGGCTCAGCTATATTATCTGGAAGATCAATATACTGAGGTACTGGAGGTGGAACAAATTCCTTTACCGGATCCACAGTTGGTGTTTTCTCAGCAGGCTGAGCAGGTAAATCAGGAAGAGTCAGATTGAAATTTGGATTTACGTTCTTCTTGTAGTCGTCTATAACCTTTTGTGCATTATTGCGAGATGCAACAGTATTGTCATATGACTTTTTCAAAGGACCATATACATCCTCAATCTGCTTGTTATATTGCTTTACCTCATTATTAATAGTATTGACAGTTACATGATTAGTATCAATAACCGTACCTACTAGTTTTGAGTATGCACTCTTATAGGCATCTTCTTTTGTTTTTACATCCTGATAGACATTCTTTAGTTCGTTATACGAATCTTGGACTGACTTGTATTCAGTCTTAAGCGCATCTACCTGTTTGTTAATGCGTGCGGCATCCTGAAGGACATCCGCATATCCTTGATAATTATTATTTGGAAGATCTGCTATTTTTGCCTTGAGCTCATTAATTTCTGATTCTACAGATGCAAGCTTTTTCTGATATTCAGTATTTAGAGTATTGAACTCGTCATTTTTCTGAATGTAATCAGGTTTAACAGCATCATATGCATCCTTAAATGGCACTAGTTCTCGATTTGCAAGATCAACTCTCTTTTGAGCATTATGATATTGAGCTGTCCAAACAGATTCATGACCAGATCTATCATTCAGAATAGGATTTACCTTTTGCCATTCCTCATTTGTTTTTGCACGATCGGTATTATATTGATCAATCGCATCTTTCAAATACGTAGGAATAGGAGTGGTGGCAAAGCTTATGATTGCATCTCTATGATTACTTCCCTTTGCAGATATATGCGAAGTATCAATAGCTTCTTCAGCACGCTGAATAGCTACAGATGGCGTCGCAAAAGCAAGAGGCAAAGTTAAAGCTGCGATAGTAGCTGATACTAAAGCAACCTTATGACCGCCTGATCCTCTAGAATTTTTTTCATCCTGTACCATAACAACTTCCTTTCTTATGGAATGACTACACGATGACCAATCACATATTTTGATATCCAAAAAAATAAATGAAATCTAAATAATTATTAGTTCTTACATTATATTACTTAACCAATATACATGCCTATTAATACGAAGACTCGTTTTATAAAAAACATTATTCCAATAAGGGGTGTATTTTTAGTCATTAACCATAAAATCTATTCGAAAAGAAAATACCCAGGTATTTGGAATTTATACATGGGTTGAGGTATTACTTTCAATACCAATTCGAGCTATTTCGCTCCTTTCTCAAATAATGATGAAGTATTCCGACACATGTTAAATTAATTAAATAAAAAAGCCTCTCATGAAGGAGAGGCTTAATAATTTATAAATGTTGTATGACTACAAATTCCAATAGTAGTCGAGGAGATTTTTCGTAAGAGGGTCCTGAACCTCTTCTACGTTTGCCTTTTGATAGAGGGCAGGTGCGAGTTCCTTGGCCATAATCTTTCCAAGTTCCACTCCCCATTGATCAAAAGAGTTAATACCCCACAGAGCACCCTGTACAAACACAACATGCTCGTAGAAGGCAATGAGCGAACCAAGTGCTTCAGGTGTTAGTCTATCACCAAAAATTGTTGTTGTAGGACGACCACCATCGAACTCACGCGCACGTAAGAACATGTCATCAATTCCGGCTTCAACAAGACTTTCAGTAGATCTACCCCACTCTAGAGCAGATGTTTGTCCCATATAATTTGCCAAAAGAAGTTTATGAGACTGCTCTACAAGCTCATCAATCTCTGGAATATCACTCTCAGGAACCGTAGTGTGCTTAAATGCAATAAAATCCGCAGGTGACAATACAGTTCCCTGATGCAACAACTGGAAATATGCGTGCTGCGCATTGGTTCCGCATGAACCCCAATAGATCTCACCTGTGCTACATTGAACATGAGAAGATGCATCTCTTAAGGTAGATTTACCGTTAGACTCCATTGCAAGCTGCTGCAAGAACGCAGGAAGTTTATCGAGAGCCTGAGCATATGGCAGTATGACATGTGATTGACATCCCACAAAGTCAACGTACCAAATATTAAGAAGAGCCATCATATAGATTGCATTTTGCTTCATGGGAGTTGATTTAAAATATTCATCCATAGCTCTGAATCCCTGGATGAACTGATCAAAGCGTTCGCATCCTAAAGCTAGTGCAAGAGTAATGCCTACACTACTATCGACTGAGTAGCGTCCTCCGACCCAATCCCACATCTCAAAAATACGATCAGGATTGATGCCAAAATCTACTGCACGCTCTTTATAGGAACTAACAGCTATGACCTGTTGAGAGATAATCTCTCGCATAGCATCATCACACTCATCCAATATACCTGCATCGATATAGTAATTTTGCATGTAAGTAAGAAGAAGGTGAGCATTTGTCATCGTCTCAAGTGTTGTGAAAGTTTTTGAAACAATTACAACGAGGGTTTGCTCCAAATCGACTTTTGACAACGTACGATATAAATCATATGGGTCAATATTAGAAACATAATGACAGTCAATGCCATACTGAGCATAAGTTTCAAGAGCTTCATATGCCATGGCAGGTCCTAAGTCAGATCCGCCAATACCAATATTGATTACGTGCTTAAATGGTTTACCTGTTACGGAAGTAATATTACCTGCATGAACATCGCGAACGAAATCGTACATGCGCTCGCGCTCTTCCCTAGCAATCTTTACACACTCTTGAGCGTAAGATTTTGTTTGATCATCCACACCACGAAGCGCAGTATGCAAAACTGATCTATCTTCAGAGAGATTAATATGCTCACCTAAGAACATATCCTCTTGCAAACTTGCTACATCCATCTCGTCAGCAAGCTCATAAAGAGCATCCATGATTTCATCGTCTACAAGATGACGAGAGAAATCAAAGTGATATCTACATGCATCAAAAACCATAGGATGACGCTTGCATGAGAGCTTCTGCTCATGTCGCTCCGAAGCAAATGTTGAGAATACACTTGCATGCTTATCATAAAGTTTGGTTAATTTGTCCCATGCTTTGCATTGAGTAGGACTGAGCTTATTGGAATTCATACTCATAGTATTCCTCGCTATACAACTATATGGCTCTGATGCTCATATGGATGTATATTCTGAAGGCAATAACCTTCATAGGTATTTGTTATTTGAGCATTAAGATGCACGAATAGGAAGTTCGGATGAGAACTTAATTTCTTGAGGCTTAGCTATATCAAGCTTAATAGAATCCTCAAGAGGCGCCAAAACTCGATTGGCATTCTCGGCCATTCCACTCACAATAACAACGTACGCACTTTGATTAGAGACTAAAATATTACCATATACAACACGAAGAGCACCGCTATCTGACAGTACGTGGTATTTACGAACAACTTTTGTGTAGTTCGATTCATTTTGTACAAAGATATCGTCTTGAGCTTTATACCCATTTTGCGTGAAAAGCGAATCAAGAGTTTGCTCATAGTAGAATTTTAGGTCTTCTGGATCGACTATACCTTGCAGGGAATTCATTTCGTATACGCCAGCACTTGCTGCACCTGGTTCATTCAACGGTTTATCGGAAACATAATAAATGTCATTTACTTCTTCTTGCTCCCAATCAGCAGGAACCATTAGCGCAACCTGGCCGAAATAAATTTCTTTAGTCGGATTAAACATACTAAAGAGTCCGTAATTTATCTGAGCATATGCTAAAAATGCAACAACGAGAGCAACAACAATCATCGGACCGTAACGATGGTTATTTTTCTTCTTCTGAGATTTAATATCTTCTTCTGCAAAATGCTTCATTGTTACTCCGTAATGACTTAACTAATTAAATTATTTATAGAATAATAATAACAAACGCATTTCTGACCTTGTTATTAGCAATATTATCTATTGTATCATCGTAAGGAATATAAAATAAGATACTATTTAGGTATATAAAAGACACCGTGCTATAACATAAAACACGGTGTCCAATTAAAGTTTAGCTGACATTAAGCCTCGTGGAATTTAAACTTTTGCCAAGGCTCAATAGTATCGATAAGGAAGTGCTGATTAGAAGGAATATGTCCGACAACGTTAGACCATCCACTGTTCTTCATATCCTTGCGTGCAATCTGAAGTTCTCCAGCATAGCTGCCATATAGACTCGATTCAATAACGATATCTCCTCGACGGATTGTATCAGGGGCATTAAAGAGCTTAAATTCATGATCCTTATATTTAATTCTACTCATGGTAGAGCGAATCATATAGCTTGAAATATCCCCTCGATTGAAATGCAACTCATCAAGCACGATAGAGCGCTCAACATCGCTGAGCCCATCTTCAAATTCAATACCGAAACTAACCATGTTCTTAGGAAGTTGCTCGATAGCCTGGAATTCTTCCTCCGTAGCATAGCAGTTGGAAATAATTACATCATCAATAGTACCCATTGAGATGTAGTGCTCTAGTTGTAGTTCAATTGGCATATGTCGATGCATTTCAAGCGTAGGAAGTCCTTCGGCAGTTGGCCAAGGTCCGAAGGTATCAGGTGCTTGTGAGGTAATAAACGCTGCAGTATTGAGTCCATAACGTTTGAAACGCTCAGTACACTTTGTGAAATACTCAAGATCTAGAGCAGAATAGTTATGAGGATAGAAGTTATGACAGCCAATAAGCTTATAGGTATCAGGATTATAGCTCATGATTGTGTCGAGATATTCAGTATCAACACTCATGTTTAACTCAATTTGAAGACCGAACTCATTAAAAGTCATGAGTGATTCTTGGTTGCCTCCAAAACCCTCATCGAGGCGTATTCCATCAGCTCCAACAAGACTGAAAAACTCAAGATTTTGATAGGTAATACCAAGTTCATCAAATACACGAGGACTAACATCAAGAATTACCTCAAAACCGAGATCGTGCGCATAGGAATTGATTTCAGAAAAAGTCTTAATAATATTTTCACGTGTATCTTCCGCAGATAAAAGACAGCTAAAAATGCGAGTAAAACCTGCTTCAGAAGCTCTTTTCATATATCTAAAGAGCTCATCGCGAGAACTCTTTTCTGGATAAATTGAAATACCAAGGCGCTTCATGTGTCCTCCAAACAAAAAAGCCTAAGTCCCGGAAGAGACTTAGGCCTAAATTTTATATTTTGGGCTCACCAAATCGGTGTTGCTCTTAATCTTATATTACTTCTTGTTATATCGAATACTTACAACAATGAACAATAAAAAATAAATAACATGCATTACGCTAACCTATCAGCTCCTCTGTCCCAGTTTCCATCGATGATGTCGAAATGCGATTTATATTCCTATCAAAATCCGTATTGATGTAAGTAGCATACAAGATATCAAGAACTGAAAGCTGAGCCATTAATGATGCACATGCACTTGTTCTTACAACAGGTTCGATTGGAGCAACAAATAAGCATTGGTCAGCAATGCGAGCGAGTTCAGATCGATGAGAAGCGCGCGTAATAGCCAAAACCTTAGCACCCGCAGCCTTAGCAGCCTTAGTAGCTACAAGAACTTCAGGTGTTGTACCCGAATAGCTCAATGCAATTACAAGATCTCCTTCAGTCAAGCTTTTTGCCTGAACAAGTTGAACATGCCAATCATTAGATGATGAGCATGTCTTTTGAATACGAATTAGTTTGTGAAAGAAATCCTTTGATGCTAAATAAGAAGCACCCATACCAAGCAAACAAACCTGCTTTGCATCAAGAATCATCTTTGCAGCAGTATCGTATGCTTTTGCAGTATTGAGCTTTTCTGTCATCTCGATTGACTGTATATTCTTCCTTGTAATCTTATGAATGATTTGGGAGGTCGAATCCTCAGGATCAAGATCTGAAATGTTTTGTGTTTCATCTTTTGAAGATGATGCAAGATCAAAAGCTAAAAGTGACTGAAACTCACGGTATCCCTCAAGTTTGAGCTTATGACAAAAGCGCGTAATAGTCGCTGAAGAGACGTAGGTTTTGCGACTTAACTCATGGATACTAAGGCCAAAAACCTCCTCCGGGTGCGCAAGCACATAATCAGCTATGTTCAACTCGGTAGGACTAAAGGTAGGCTTATTGGCCTGGAGAAGCGTGAGAATACTTATCTGCCTCATGGGCCCTCCTTATACTTTTATCCGGTAGATACTATTTTTGCACTAATTTGAATAGAGTGAGAAGTATAGTTGCACTCACCCATTTATAAATATGCGAGTGGTTATAAAACATCTTTGAACGGCTTTGTATTTGAAGGGATTATAAAAACGAATTAGATACTTTTACGTTTTAGACTAAAAGCTACTTACAAGAGATTGAAATCATACAGATATTTATATGTTATTAAAAATGAAGTCATGAAATTTTATAGAATAATGCCAATCCTCATACCCCTTTATACACCTTGTTCACGGGTATATATCTACCCAAAAATATGAAATCAAGTATGAAATGATTTAATAAAATATATAACTAACTAATTTTCGTTTTGAAATAAAACAAAGATATTTTCAATTAGGAACATTAATGTTTTCGACAACGTTTACCTTATGGAATTTCTTGATTCAAACGCATATAAGCTTGCGGTTAGATACCATTAATATGTATGAAATTGAATTCGATTATTCAAAGATCGATCACATAGATAGGATGTTTTATGGTAAAGAAACTCAAAATTGCAACCATTGGTGGTGGATCGAGCTATACACCGGAGCTTGTAGAAGGTTTTATTAAACGATATGACACACTTCCAGTAGATGAATTATGGCTTGTTGATATTCCAGAAGGCCGAGAAAAACTTAATATCGTTGGAAATCTCGCAAAGCGCATGGTAGAAGAAGCTGGCGTGCCAATGAAGATTATTTTGACAGAAGATAGACGCGAGGCGATCAAGGATGCAACCTTTGTAACGACTCAGCTCCGAGTTGGATTGCTACCATGCCGTGTATTGGATGAGAGGATTCCCCTCTCCCATAGCATTATTGGTCAGGAGACTAACGGTGCTGGCGGTATGTTTAAGGCATTTAGAACTATCCCTGTAATCTTTGACATTATCAAAGATATTCAGGAGCTTGCTCCTGATGCATGGATGATTAATTTCTCTAATCCATCAGGCATGATTGAAGAAGCAATTCTAAATTATACTGATTTCGATCGCGCTCTTGGTCTTTGTAATGTTCCAATTAATATGCACTATGGAATCGCCGAGTTGCTAGGTGTTGATAACAATGACCTTGAACTTCAATTGCAAGGTATGAATCACTTTGTCTTTGCCACGGATGTTTTAGTAAAGGGTGAATCAAAACTCGATGAGGTAATTGATATCTACTCACACATTACTCCTGAGCAGATACTGAAGGTAAAAAACTTTATGGCTCGTCCATTTAGCTCATCCCTTATCAAATCCATGCGCGCTATTCCATGCCCATATCTAAACTATTATTTCTTTACCAAAGAGCAGCTAGAGACAGAGCTTGAGGAATATAAAGAGGGACGCGTACGAGGTGAGGTAGTTTCTCGCCTTGAAGAAGAGCTATTCGAGCTCTATAAGGATGAAAACCTCAAGGTAAAACCTAAGCAACTCTCAGAGCGCGGAGGTGCGCGTTATAGTGATGCTGCATGCAACCTTATTGAGTCCATCTATACCGATCGTAAAGATATTCAGTATGTAAATACACGTAATATGTCGACCATTGAAGGACTTCCTTACAACAGTGCAGTTGAGGTAGCTTGTCGTATCACTTCAGGTGGCCCGCAGCCTCTTAGCACAGGTAAGATGTCCCCTGTCATCAACGGTTACGTTCAGATGATGAAGTCTTTTGAACAGATGGTAGTAAAAGCAGCTGTAACTGGTGATAGAGATCTTGCAATTGCAGCTCTCGATTTCAATCCACTCTGTCCGTCAGATGATATTGCCGTTGCAGTTGTAGACGAACTCATGGAAGCTCACAAGGCATACTTGCCACAATTTAATCTTTAAACTAATACCCTGCATGAATAGCATGCAGGGTATTTTGTATAAAAATGCACTCCTTCAATGATGAAGAAGTGCATGTATGAATCCTATACTGTATCTTTGTGGTCTTGCTCGAATTTATCCCACAACTCTTTCTCGAGGCTCGCAGAAACATCGACGCCTCCGTCAATTTCACCCTTGTAATTAATAAGAGCACGTTTTTTTGCAAGATCTTCGAAACTGCATATACGATGCGCTGGAACACCAGCATAAACACCGTTTGATGGAAGGTCTTTAGTAATTACTGATCCACCACCTACAACAACATTGTTGCCAATTTTAACATCGGAACATATCTGAGTATTAGCCCCGATAAATACATTGTCTCCAATGCTAATACATCCGATGTTCTCTTTATACTTATCCGTATCATATGCAGCATTGAGCACACAATGGACAACGTCGTGAGTTAGGAATGTTACTCCAGTTGCCAAGAATACATTGCTTCCAATACTAATAAGATTTGGATATAAAGGAAGTTTTGGGTTTTGGATGAGAACTTCCTCTCCTAATGAGCGGAAAACCTTCTTCTTTCTCATATACTCAACGCGTTTCCACGGATTTGGGGTCAATAAGAGCCTAATCATCATAAGATTACGTGGAGTCATATCTAATACCTCTTTTAAACGGGTGTAGTGTTCGCAATTAGTCTAAATCACGATAATCATTATACATTAGATTTGATCTAACTATTCTAGGCTATATTTATTACCTGCATTGAAAAAGCCCTCCAACTCAGAAGAGTCAGAGGGCTAAAGCTTTTAGAATTTATATTTATTTGTTTTCTGCTTTCATTTCAGCAGCACGCTTCTCGAACTGATCATAGCGCTCCTGAGCTTTCTTAGTAAACTCATCGCGATCTTGTTCAGTTGGGAATACATTGGTTACCTTGGCATCTGCTTGAAGGTTGTTCATAAGCTCAGTCATGACCTTAAGACCCTTCTCGACACTATATTGATCAGCGGTCTTGAAATCTACTTGAGCATAGTTATAAAGGGATTCATCATCCTCAACTACCTTAGCCTTGTACTTACCAAGTACCTGGTCAATCTTTGCCTGCATATCATCATAGTTTTGATATGAGCCATCAGGGAGCTTGAATGCTTCTTTATTCTCAGTAACCTGTTTTTGAAGCTCAAGAACCTCAGTAATTACTTTCATGTTCTCAGCATGATCTGTCTCTTTTGGAACATTAGACAAAATCCTGTCGAGTTTATCCTGATAGCTATCATAAGCAGCCACAGGATCTACTTGCGTTTGGGTCTGGCTTTGGCCGGTTACATCACTTTGTATATTAGATGGCAAAGAGTTCCAAGCCCAATATAGAAGTCCAATGATTAGAACTATGATAAAAAAGGCCCAAACAGCCTTCCTGGAACTTTCATTGTTGGTCAGATCCAACTCAGTTTCTTCCTGCATCTTATCTTTTTTCTCATCCATTTCAAGCTCCTTTAGACACGTTTTAAAACATACGCTATAAATACTTGTAATATCTAAGCAAAGTACAGCAGAGTCGCTATGAGAGCCTCAAATAAATGATTAGAATTTAGTGAGGATAACAGGCTTTACTGCAACTAATATATATTGTTGACAAAATAGAGCTAGTTTAAACATAGAAGTAATATCTATTTCTAAATTATTTAGGTACAAAAAAGAGCCCCTACCAACACTCAAGTTGATAGGGGCTCTCTATACAAAAATCCCTCACAGGTCAGCGACTTCCTATTCTTCCACGGACTTGCCTCCGCAGTACCTTCGGCG
>RCNI01000753.1_pt1 | contig 19085 bp, 15 predicted proteins | sample 2041151 | NCBI WGS metagenome assembly RCNI01 (sample SAMN09708214, study PRJNA481090) | feces metagenome | isolation source: feces | place: Antarctica: Albino Rookery | reverse complement strand
TTAAAATTTTTATTTATTTTTATTAAAATTTAATATAATTTGACATTATTATTTTTATTAAATAGGTGATGTTATGAAAATCTCTTGTAGAAAAAAAATAGCAGTTGATTCTAAAAAAGATGCTATACTTATACCTGTATATAAAAACATACGTTCACTTAGGCTTATTACAGGTAAAAGAATTGATGATGAACTGCAGAATATTATACAGTCTGATTATTTTAACTTTGATGAAAAAGAATCTAAAAGTTTCTATATAGACGTTAATAAAAAACTAAAAAAAATATATATTATACACGTTCCTAAAGAACAGGAAGATGCAAGGTTTTATATGGAGTTAGGTGCTAAAACTGCCTCCATATTTAAAAAAGATAAAATATGCTCTTTCTCTCTTATATCTTTTGAAGATATATATAATGAGAAAAAAGATTTCTATATTACTAAAGCCTTTTTAGAAGGGTTTATGTTCTCAGATTATACATATGATAAATTTAAAACTAAAAAATCGCCGGAACATATTTTTGAGGCAGAAGTTATTACAGCTATGCCTAAAATGAAAAAATATATTGATGATAATGCTGAAAACTGGGATGCTGTTTTTTCTAATATTAATATTATGAAAGATTTAATAAATACCCCTGCAAACCATTTAACACCTTACGATTTTACTCAGTTTGTAAAAAATAATTTACCTGATAATATTTCCTGCACAATATGGGATGAAAATGAAATTATAAAAAATAATTTAAACCTGCTTCATGCTGTGGGTAAAGGCAGCGGCAACAGGCCTTATTTTATACAGCTTGAATATAAAGGCAGCCCCGATTCTAATAAAAATATTGCACTTGTAGGTAAAGGTATCACTTTTGACAGCGGTGGTTCCAGCTTAAAACCAGCTTCCAGTATGACTACTATGAAAACAGATATGTCAGGTGCTGCACTGATGTATACAGTTACTAAACTTATTGCAGAACTTAATATGAAAATAAACGTTAATACTTTTATTCCTTTAGCTGAAAATATTATTGGTAAAGATGCCCTTGTGCCTGGTGATGTAATAACTTCTGCCAGCTCTAAAACTGTGGAAATATTAAATACAGATGCAGAAGGCAGGCTTATTCTTGCTGATGCTTTATTTATGGCATCTAAAACTGACCCTGATATAATCATTGATGCTGCCACATTAACAGGTGCCTGCATTGTAGCTTTAGGGCCTTATTGTGCCGGGCTTTTCTCTAACAGAAAGTTTTTAAGTAAACAAATATCTGATATTTCATGGGAAGTATCAGAAGATGTATGGGAACTGCCCCTTTACGAAGACTATGAATCAGGTATAAGCAGCACAGTAGCAGATATGCAGAATATGAGTTCTTTCGGCAGAGAAGGCGGCTCTATCCATGCTGCTATATTCTTAAAACAGTTTGTAGACAACTACCCATGGATACATTTAGATATTGCAGGGCCTGCCTATCTTGAAAAAAATCACCCTATTTTTGGTAAAGAGGCTACCGGGTTTGGTTTAAGGCTGCTTTATAACTTTATAAAAACTCACTATGCCGAGGGTGTAAATGAAAGACATTAGAGAAGTAATTATTAACAATAAAACTGTTATTAAAATTTATGAATATTATGCAAAAGCTGTAAGTTATATTAATTTTCCTATAAAACACTCAAAAACATCACTTGTAGTTTATTTACTTGCAGCACTTATTATTTTCTTTATATCAGTAAACGGCAGGTATCAACAGCTTGATGCCTGGAAGCAGGATAATGCAAGCTATTTTTATAATAATACACCTATGATGACAACTCTTGATGCTTATAAATATATTCGCCATGCAAAAGAGTTAAATGCAGGTGAATACGAACCAGGTGGCAACGACCTTAAAATATTCTACCCAGAAGGAGTGCCTTTTTATGACCCTGCACCACTTTTAAGTGTTATGCTTGCAAAACTTCATAATATATTAGATGTGGACTATTATAATATTGCCATAAATATGGTGCCATGGTTAAGCAGTATTTTTATATTTGCACTTTTTGCATATTTTTATATTGCAGGCTATCCTGCTTCAGGTATTATTGCAGGGCTTCTAACCAGCTTTGCACCTATTTATTATCACAGAACATCAATAGGCAGGTTTGATACAGACGGCGGCAACCTTTTCTTCCTTTTTCTTGCACCACTTTTTATTCTGCTTGCATCAAAAGCTGCTAAAAGATCAATGATATATATTTATACGGCACTGCTTGGAATTACAGTATTACTATTTCAACACTTCTATAACCACCTGCTTTTTAACCTGATATTTTTTGTTATGCTTATCGCTACCTTATTTATTTATAAAGTGAAATACAAGGATATTTTAATATCTTGTTTAATATATATTATAGTATCAAACCCTTTTGCCTTTCTTGATTCTCTCAGCTCTTTAATCGGCTCTCTTGCTGTTTATATTCCATTCCTACCAAATAATATGGAAGCTGCATCTCCTATACCATGGGTATATAACACCATAAGCGAAGCAGCAGGGGCAAGCCTTATGGAAATTGCAGACTACACCACTAAAAACATAATCCTGTTTTTTACAGGGCTTATTTTTGGTATTATCTTTTTAGCAGCAAATATAAAAAAAACACTGCCTGTTTTACCTGTATTTATTATGGGGCTTTTAGCTTTTGTAAGTTCTGCACGGTTTGCAATATTTTTAATGCCGTTTATAGTAGCAGGTTATGGATACATTTTATATATTATATCCCATTACCTTATGGTAAATTTTGGAAAAAACACAAAACATTATGATTTAACATATACATTTACACCCCTAGTGCTTTCATTTTTTGTGCTTAGCTTAATTTTTACACAAAAAGGCACAGAATACGGTATTATTCCTGCACCATCCATTAATACTATAATTTATGAAGATATTGATAAAATAGGTAAAACACTGCCAGAAGATGCAACTATTTATACATGGTGGGATTACGGGCTTGCTATTGCAGATATTACAGGAAAACCTGTTTACCACAGCGGTATGAGTCAATCTACGCCTAAAACATGGATGATTGCGAAAAGTCTGACAGATAATCAGCAGACCTTTTATAATATTGCATCATACATAGAACAAGGCGGATACGAAGAAGTGGATGCTATGTTTAAAGATAATAAAACTGTTACAGAAGTGGAAGAAAAAATGATGTCTTTTAATAAGGGGCCGTCAAAACCACATATGTATGCACTTTTTACAAGTGATATGGTGCAGAAATATTTTGCTTTTTCATACCTTTCCCAAAAGGATGATGCAGTTTACCCTGCTGTATGCACCGACAGTGATAACCCAAATATTATAGTATGCTCTAATAAAATGAGAGTGGATTTATCTCAAGGAGTAATATATACAGAAAACGGTTACAGCCCTTTAAGTGCTATTATATACACTAATAAAGGAATAAAAACTAATTCTAAAATATTTTCTTTAGAAGATAAAACATCTTTAATTATTGAAAAATCAGACAACATATACCCTGTATATGTGCTGCCTGCAAAACTTTTAAACAACTCCTTTATACAGCTTTTTTTAACAGGGGATTATAATAAAGATTTATTTACTTTAGTTTACGATAATTACCCTTTTAGTAGACTTTATGAATTAAATGTGAAAAAGTAAATTGTTGGTAAATATTGATTTTTAAATAAAATAAAATATTATGCTTTTATATTGTAAAAAAAAGTGGTATAGTGCACTTCTATTACATATTCAGGAGCATATATGATTTATAGATTATCAGCTGTTATATTTATGGTGTTTTTACCTGTTGTAACAGCTTTTGCTGAAAGTATTGACTTTGGTAACTCTTATTTTAATAAAGACAGAGCCAATACTGTTAGTAAAATTATTATTGTTCATAACAGCAGTGATGCTGTAAAAGAATATGTGGTGTCATTTAAATCACACCCTTCTATGCAGACAAGTGATATAAAAACGGCACCACTTACAGATGAAGTATTAGATAGTGATACTAAAGAAGTATTTTCTTCTATTTCAAAAGATTCCTGTATTCAGCACTACGGAGAAACTCTTTTTACTCTTTCCCCTAACCAAAAATGTAAACTCCATGTTACTTTTTCTCCAACAGAAGCAAAAGAATATAACGAAGAAATGTATATAACTACAGGTGGAAAAAATGAAAAGTATAGTATTCGGGGAAAAGGGATCTTGATGCCTGATTTTACTGTTTTATACTATACAGACAGCAGCGGGGAGAATGTGGATAATAAAAGGGCAGAGTATTCCATTAAGTGGAATAACGAAACTGCAGGCGTAAAAAGTGATAAATATGCTTACATAAAAATCTTTAAAGACAATAAAAAAAGCAAGAAAAACTTGACTTTCAAATTAGAAGGGGATAACTCTTTTCAAGTAGATACATCAAAAACTACATGCACTATTAACGGTAATACAATAATAGAGCCAGAAAATGAACCATGCGGTTTAGTTTTTAGTTTCCGCCCAACTTCAGCAGGTGATTTTGCTGCAAAACTTGTATTTAATAAATCCATATTATCAGGTGCAAGAGAATATATGCTTTATGGTTCAGCATCAGATATGCTTGATTTCGGCACTGTGTATTTTGGTGGTAACGTTCAGAAAATACTTATTCCAAATACTACAAGCAGCGACCAAAATTATTCCATACTTTCAGAAAGCAGTAACAGCAACTTTAAACTTGTTGTATTAAACAGCGGCGAAATTCCATCATGTATTTCAAAAAATACAGATACAAGCTTTATATTAAAAAAAGATCAGTCATGTTATTTAGGGTTTACATTTGCACCTGATAAAAATGCTGATTTTTCTAAAAAAGTTATTATTATGAGTAATACCGGCGAAAGACGGGAAGTAACCCTTATAGGTAAAGGAGTAGAAAAATTACAAGATAATTAAAATAATTCAACTTTTTGCTTGACATAGGGTGTTTTTTAGATTATTTTAATAATCCTTTTAATAATAAGGTGGAGGTTCTGCATGTTCGCAGTAATTAAAACTGGTGGTAAACAATACACCGTAAAAGAAGGCGATATATTCAACATTGAAAAAATAGAAGTTGAAGCTGGCGCCACACATAAAATTGAAGAAGTTCTCTTTATTTCAGGTGATAAAAAGCAGACTGCAGGTTCGCCTTTCGTTAAAGGAGCTTCTATCTATGTGGAAGTGCTTGAGCACGGAAAAGCTGACCGCGTTTATATTTTCAAAAAGAAAAGAAGAAAAGATTATCGTAAACGTCAAGGTCATAGACAAGCTTTTACAAAAGTAAAAGTTGTTAAAATTAACGGATAGGAGAGAACAATGGCTCACAAGAAAGCAGGTGGTAGTTCTAGAAACGGTAGGGACAGCCACTCTAAAAGATTAGGTGTTAAAAAATTCGGCGGTCAGGAAGTAAAAGCTGGTAACATTATTATCCGCCAGAGAGGAACAAAATATAAACCAGGCGAAGGTGTTGGTATTGGTAAAGATGATACTTTATTCGCACTTGTTGCTGGCTTTGTTAAGTTTGTAGATAAAGGCAGACTTGGCCATTTTGTTACTATTGAAACAGAAAAAGCGTCTTAGAAGATACTACCATTTATTTGGTTGCAGCCGGTGTATAAGTTATACCGGCTTTTTTTATATCCATACATAATGACGGTATTGAAAGGTTGGTGAGAGTATAATGAAATTTATTGATACAGCTTCTATAAAACTAAAAGCAGGTAAAGGCGGCGATGGTGCCATAAGTTTTCGCAGGGAGAAATATGTGCCAAAAGGCGGCCCCAACGGTGGTAACGGCGGCAGCGGGGCAAGCATCTATTTTATAGGAGATAAATCACGTCATACTTTAATGGATTTTCGTTATAAATCAGTATATAAGGGCGAAAACGGGGAAAACGGAAAAGGCAGAGATATGCACGGTAAAGCAGGGCAGGATTTAATACTGCCTGTCCCTTTAGGCACTATTATAAAAAATGCAGAAACAGGGGATATTATTGCTGATATTACTCATCATCAGGAAAAAGTCCTTGCTGCTAAAGGTGGTAGAGGGGGAAAAGGCAATATGTGTTTTACTACTCCTGAACAGCGGGCGCCCAGGTATGCAGAAGAGGGTTCAGAGGGGGAAGAATTAGAGGTAGAACTTGAATTGAAACTTCTTGCTGATGTGGGTATTATAGGTTTTCCCAATGCTGGAAAATCTACATTTATTTCAGTAGTATCTGCTGCAAAACCAAAAATTGCAGATTATCCTTTTACTACTCTCACTCCAAATCTAGGTGTTATAAAAGACGGACACGGGGGCAGTTTTGTTATAGCTGATATGCCTGGTTTAATAGAAAATGCCCATACTGGTGCAGGGCTGGGACAGCAGTTTTTACGTCATATAGAAAGAACAGCTATTTTACTCCACTTTATAGATTCATCTTCTGAAGAATCTATGATAAAACGATACGAAACAATAAAAAACGAATTAAAACTTTATAACAGCGGGCTTGAAAATAGAAAAGAAATTGTTACAGCTACTAAAATGGACGCATGTTGTGAAGAAAATATGGAAGAATTTAAAAAATATGCGGATAAAAATAATTTGAAATTATTTCAAATATCTTCCATAACCCATGACGGCACAAAAGAACTTATTGAATATGTGGGAAAAGAAATAGAAGAATATAGAAAAAATAACGAAAATGTAAGAGATAACCAAAATATTATTAAGGATACAAACGACATAACAGATGAAAACAATAGGGCAGATAATTAATAATATCAATAGTTATGCAGTGCAGCAGATGAAAACGATATATAAAATATGGTATTCTTCCATTGATACTGTGTTTAATAATGATACCTTTAGTAAAGAAATACATTTGAAAACTAAACCCTATGAATATAATGCAGAAACTAAGGTTTTAACGGTGTATGTATACGATAATATGCTGCATAGTGATATAAAATATATGGAAGAAGATTTTATATCTGTTATAGCAGAAAACGGACTTATGCTTAATAAAATCAATTTTAAACATACCCCGCGATACGAAAAACTTGAAAATAATAAAAATACATATTATACTATATCTAAAAGGGCAGAAGATTATATAAATTATACTTCTGCAAAACTTGAAAATAAACATATGAAAGAAAGTATAAAACAATTTCTTACATCCTATTTTCATAGAAATAATTTTGATGAATGGATTTTAAAAGGGTAATAATATGATATTAGAAATAAAAACATTTCCTTGCGAAGTGCTTCGCTTAAAGGCAGAAAAAGTTACAGAATTTAATGAAGAATTACATATATTGTTAGATAATATGCTTGAAACTATGTATGAATCAAAAGGTATAGGGCTTGCTGCACCGCAGGTTGGTGTATCAAAACGTTTTTTTGTGCTTGATGATTATGCAGGAACAGAAAGCAGACAACCTATGGAAATTATTAATCCGGAATTTATTGAAAAAGAAGGGGAGATAATAGAAGAAGAAGGCTGTCTTTCTATTCCCGGTGAATACGCTTTTGTTAAACGTTATATGAAAGTAAAAGTTAAATACCAGGATAGATTTGGCAACGAACACGTTATAGAAGCTACTGACAGGCTTTCAAGAATACTGCAGCATGAATCTGACCACTTAGACGGCACTCTTTTTATTGACAGACTGCCTAATACTAAAAGAGAAACAATAAAAAAACATATTAAAAAAAGAATAAATGTAGGTGATTACGTAATCACAGAATAAATTAAATAATTCTTTTATTTTTCATAAAACTCTTAAAAAAGCAGCAGTGTATTTTATAATAGACTGCTGCTTGTTTTTTTATCTACTATATTAAATCAATATATAAAATACCTGCACTTTATAAAATAAGTAAAATATAAATCTATTTATATTATACATCTCTGCTATACTCTACAATAGTATTATTATAAATTAATATACACTACATATACCTATCACATACAATCCATAAAAACCTTATGCAGTAATTAGTTGTTATAAAAGAACAGGCTGTTAAAAAGTGAAATATCTATAAAACAACATATAAAAGACGTAATAAAAGATAACCTATCAGTAAAATATAATTCTTTTTATGTTATACGTCTCTAGTATTCTACAATAGATATTATAAATTAAAAAATATAATATACTGCATATATCTATTACATAAATTTTAAAAAGCCGTATGCAGAAATAAAGTATCATATACTAAAAAAGCAGGTTATTTGAAAGACTAAATTTATGTATGCAGTAAGATATAAAAGATGTGATAACGTATAAATATATTAGTAAAATATAAATATGCTGACATTATTTCTCTAATTATACTCTACAATAGTATATTATAAATTATATAAATATAATATACTTGCATACTTCCATTTCATAAAATTTAAAAAACTGTATGTAGAAATAAAGTGTTAAAAAAACATACAAAAGACGTAATAAAAGATAATCTATCAGTAAAATACAATTCTTTTTATATTATACGTCTCTAATATTCTACAATAGTATAGTATAAATTAAAAAATATAATATAATGCATATATCTATTACATAAATTTTTAAAAAACCGTATGCAGAAATTAGTTGTTATAAAAGAACAGGCTGTTAAAAAGTTAAATATCTATAAAACAGCATATAAAATACGTAATAAAAGATAATCTATAAGTAAAATACAATTCTTTTTATATTATACGTCTCTAATATTCTACAATAGTATAGTATAAATTATATAAATATAATAAACTTACATACTTCCATTGCATAAAATTTAAAAAACCTTATGCAGAAATTAGTTGTTATAAAAGAACAGGCTGTTAAAAAGAGAAATATCTATAAAACAACATATAAAAGACGTGATAAAAGATAATTTATAAGTAAAATGCAAACAGGTTCACACTCTACATAAGTATTATTATATAATAAGACCACATATATGTATTACATAAAATATATCAAGATAATAAACACTAAATTTATAATGATAAATTTAGTAATTTCTTTGATTTATTATCTGTAAAATAGTTTCAATATTATTCAAATATTTCTAAAATTATGTATTATAGATTTTATAATATAAGTCAGCTGTTGTATATTTTTATATATGAAGTTTAGAGTATATATTTTTTTAAAATTAGCTTTCCATATTTCATAATAATATATATCTGCTTTTATAATAGATATGATTATATTATTATTTTTTCATCAAGCATACTACTAAATACTTTCATAATTAAGGCTTTATAAATAATACAAGATATCTTCTTGGATATACTTTTTTATATTGAATTTTTATAAATAATTTATGGAAGATTTTATACTTTTATCTTTATAAATCATATTATATATTTTGCTATAATTACTTATTATATATTTTTTTTCATACTTATATAACAGCAAAAAAAAAGACTGATGAAATTGCTTCATCAGCCTTATATAATTTATTTATCTTCTTTGTTATCTTTTACTACAAAAGAAGGCATATCTAATTTTCTATTTCTAAATGAAAGCACTACCATAGCAATGTGTAATCCAACCATTACGTAAACAAATGTTGGTATAGGTATAGGATCCCCTGATGCGTAAGAGTGCATACCTGTTAAGTAGAAGTTTACACCAAAATATGTCATTAATATACTGTAAAAGGCTACTGTGCTTAATACTGCAAAAACGTATGGTTTATTATATTTTGGTATTAACCTTACGTGTAGAACTGCAGTATATACTACAATCGCAATTAATGACCATGTTTCTTTTGGGTCCCAGCCCCAGTATCTGCCCCAGCTTTCGTTAGCCCATACACCACCTAAAAATGTTCCTACTGTTAAAAGCCCTAAACCAAATGTCATACTGATTTCGTTTAAGCAGTGAACATTTATTATACTTTGGTCAATATGCGGCCTGTCGCTGCGTCGTAACATAAATAATATCATTGAGATAAACCCTAATACAAAGTTTAACCCAAAAAAGCTGTAACTTGCTGTAATTACTGATACGTGGATGTTAAGCCAGTATGATTTTAATACAGGCACAAGTGTGCCTATTTGTGGGTCCATAAAGCCTAAATTGGCAACAAATAATGTTATACCTGCTACAAAATTAGTTGCAGATAATGCAAGCAGTGATTTTCTAAAGAATAATATACCTGCTGCACCGCCTGCCCATGCTATATATATCATAGATTCGTATGCGTTACTCCATGGTGCATGTCCTGCTACATACCACCTGCTTATTAAAGCTAATGTATGTAGAACTACCGCAATAAGTGAAATAATTAAAAATATCTGCCCTGCTAATTTGTTTACAGGTTTATTTCTTATAATACCTGTCATTACAAAACCAAACATTACTATACCTAAAACAATATATACGTATGTTAAGTTGCGGAAAGGGTTGTATTTATTCATTAACACTTCCACAGTTATACGGCTTGAAGCTGGAATAAGTTTTGCACCATAAGTTCTTTGGAAAGTGCTTATTGATTCTAAATATTTATCTGCCTCAGCCCAGTTATTAGTTTTTATCCCTGCATCTACACCCTGAAAATATTTTTGTAACATTTCCTGCACTTTTAAGGTGTTTTCTTTATCAAATGTTGCCATTGCAATACCTGGAGATAAAAAACCTGTAGTTTTACCTGTAATATCAGGAAATACCATAAAAGACTGTGCAGTAAACATATAGTATGCAATACTCATTTTTTCATCAAATTTCATCAGCTCTTTATCATATTTACTTCTTATTGCCGGATTTTTTTGATAAACTACATCTATTTCATTTTTTAATTTATATGCACCTTGGGAATCAAAAGCATCTGCAAATGATGCATTTTCACCCTCTTTAAGTCCTAACTTTTTACGCAGTTCTTCAGACTTTATTTTAAACATTTTAATGTGCTGTATAGCTTCTGGATACATCATGGTTGCTAAAAACAATTCTACATGATTCATGCCTTTATAAGAATCTTTACGGATTAATTTATGCATCATATCAAGTGCTAAAGTATCTAATGGTTTAATCCTGCCTTGTAAATCCTGTATTAAAAGTTTACCTGCTTTTTTAGAATGGTTGCCCATATTATCAGCTATGCCTTTTATAAGTGATGCAGCTTCTGCTTCTGTGTAATTACCATGGTTATGGGCAGTATCTGTCTGTGATGATGCGTTGTCTACTGTATTAGCTGATGCGTTATCTACTGCTGCACCATTTTCTATTACTGATGACGGGTAAGCATATGAATTAGATGCTGCAAATAGTAAAAAGGATGATAGGGCTATAAAAAATACGTATAGATTTTGTTTTTTCATATATTTTCCTAAACTCCATACTCTGCTGTTTTTTCCAAAAAATGAAAATATAAACCCTACTGTTAATAAGAAATAACCTATATATGTAGGAATTTTACCTGGGTCTTTATTAACACTTAATATTGTCCCTTTTTCATCAGGGTCATATGATGACTGAAAAAACCTGTAACCTTTATAATCTAATACATTATTCATAAAAATTTCGTAATCAAAGCTGGATTTATCTTCGTGGTCTGTTACTTGTATAATAGATTTATAAGATGACGGGCTTTTAGAGCCAGGGTATCTAGTAAGTTCAAAATCTTTTAAATAAAATTCAAATGGAAGATTAACTGCCGCAGGACCCCATACAAGTTTAAAATACATACCACCTAATTGTAATACTTCCCCGATTTCTGCATCTAAATAACTTTGTGGCAGATCCACCGTTTTACTTTCACCTTTATAAGATACTGTAACGTTTATATAAGCAGCTTTATCTACTGTGCCTCTATGGTAAGAATTATATTTTATATGAAAATCTGACCCTTGAAATGGTAATTTTTCATCAAAATGGGTTTCTGTAACCGGGTTATATCTTACAGGGATATTTGTATAATATATATCTTTTCCAGCTGATGCATGAATATTCAAATATTCCTGTTCTGTATATATTGCATTAGCTGATTCTAATTCTCTTATATGCACCGTCCCTTCAAAACCGAAAAATCTAGTAAGAGCAGCACCAAATAAAATCACTATAAACGACAGGTGCAAAATGATACTGTAATATTTGTTTGATTTCCATACTTTTCTATATACAAAAACACCTATAAGGTTTAAAAGTAATAAAATATGGACTACATTAAAAAATGTGCTTCTGTAAATTAAATCTTGGGCAGCCTTAGTTCCGTATGCTGCATCTGACTCAATAAATGTTGCAACTGCACACAATAACCCATAAAGTAGTAACAATACTACTGTTGTGTATATTGAGCAAAACATTTTAACAAGTTTCATAAACACAAACCTCTTTATTTTATTTATAATACGGATTATAACCGTAATTACTTTCCTGTAGATAAAAGTTTTTCATATATGGTTTTTTCATCATATTTATATAATTCTTTATCTAAAAAAAACGTAACAATATATTTAAGTTTATCTTTTTCCATAATTCCTGGATACTTAAAAAGGATTTTATCTCCATACATTATCACTAAAAATGGAACGCCTACTATATTAAAGTTATTTTTCAATTTTTCAATAGAAATAATTTGTTTATTCATAATCCACTGTTTTTTTCTGCTTAAATTTATGTAATAGGGCAGATAATGATTTTGAATAATGCTACTTATTTCATTTTTTTCACTTATTAACCTTTCCATTTTAAAACAGGAAGAACATCCATCCATACCAAAAAGTAAAAGTGCAAGGCTTTCTTTTCCATCTCTATCATATGTTGTAATATTATCATCTTGTAAAAAAATATTTACATATTCATTTGCCGTATCTTCGTCTATATTTTCCTGCTGTTTTTTACATGCAGATAATATTAAAAGCAGCATCAACAATAAAATATATTTTTTCATTGCTTATCCACGGTTTTAACAGCAGCTTTACTTATATTTTCTACTGTAAGATTTGTTACCTTTTCTACAAATTTTCCTTTTTTATTAAAAAAGAAAAGTGCAGAACTATGGGCAACAGAATAATCTTTATCATCCATAGGAAAAATCTGATATTTTATGTTATAATTTTTAGCAACTTCCATTAAATCCTTTTCTTCAAACCTGATACCTACACTATTTGGATAAAACCATGATGCGTATTCATCTAACATTTCCACATTATCTCTTAATGGGTCAAGAGTAATATAAAGCAGAACAAAATCATCTACTGAAATATTTTTTTCTTCTAAACTTTCTATTGATTTTAATAGATTTTCAAGAGTTAAGGGGCATACATCAGGACAGTAAGTATAACCGAAATAAACAACAACATTCTTACCTTTAAAATCCTTAAGAGATACTTCCCCTTTTATACTTTGACCTTTGAAATTATAATTATTACTTTCTTTATAATAAACTATACTAAAAAAAACAATACAGGCAATAAAAATAGAAATAAATAAAACACTTACTTTCTTCAAAACGTTTTTTTTCATTACCCACCCGTATTTGTATTATCTAGGAATATCAAAATCCATAAACAACCCTAAAGAGTCATTACCATCATAAACTGATAACCTGTAACGCATAATATCTTCTACAAGACATGCACTTAATGCAACCTTTGCAGTATATCTGTTACCCTCTTTATGAAGTGATGCTATAATTGTCCCCATATCCATATTTATACCAAATATGCGAATTTTTGGATCATTAAAGTCATAATTAAGCCCCTCTAAACTTATGGTTGTTTCTGCCATAATTTCAACAGGACGGGGCTGCATATCAAATATTATTTTACCACCCATAAACTCTTTTTCACAACGGGTTTTAAAAAGATCACATTCTAAAGGTGTTAAATTATACTGCTTTAACACATCCACACTATTTTCTTTTTTGTATTCAGTATAAATTAAAGCACCTGTTACAGCAATGATAATGCTTAATGTAACAGGTATTATATACGTTTTAATCATTTAGTTTTTCTTTTTATCTTTTTTAGAAAAGTCTCTAGGTGTTACTTTAACTTCTTTTTCTATAACTTGTTTGTTGCTAAAAGTAAATATTAATTTAACAGTTTCACTGCTTTTAACAGGTTTCATTAAGTCTATAAGCATAATATGGTCTTTACCTTTTTCTAAAGCATATTGTGATTTAGCAGGTATTTTTAATTTTTTCATAGGAACCATTTTATTTTGTCCATTTTCTTTAATATGTTGATGAATTTCCGCTTTTTTACTTATGCTGCTTTCCACTTTAGTTAAATAAATATCTTTACCTGATACATTTTCAAAAATACAAAAAGCAACACCGCGTTTAGCTTGTGGTGGCATTTCAAGAACTTTTAAATCCATAATTTTAATATCTTCTGCACACATACCTAAAGACGCAAAAGTAAACATCATAACAAGTGCCAGCAACAATATTTTTTTCATTTTAAACTCTCCTTTTTGAGCAGGGATAACCAGCCCCTTTCTCACTACGATTATTTGATATTATTTTATACTGTATATTTAAGGTCTTTAAAAATATACAGCAAAAATTTAATACCAAATTTGTAGACAATTAAATAACAAAAAAGTTTTATTTTTTCAAAATTATAAAAAATAATTCGTTTTAGCAAATAAATTTATACCACCTTATATAATATATTAAATAGTTTAATAAAACCATACTGCCTTTTTTACAGGCAGTATGGTATAATTATGCTACAATATTAGAGCTATTAAAATAAGTGCAAGTAATATAAGCCCTAATACCATTAATGAATAACCAATTATTTTTGCTATAACTGTTCTTATACCTGGTCTTTCATCTTCTACCATTTCATTAAGTCTGTTTTCAACTTTTAACCTTTCCACCCATTTAGAACGTTCATGCTGTGCTTCTTCCACAGGCACATCGCCTAAGAAAATTACCATATCCATAGGAAATTTATCAAGCCTGAAATGAGAGTTAAAAAAGTGTATGGAGAATATAAACGCCATAGCAAGCAGCCCTTCATATGTGTGGAATATAATTGCCACATTTACAGCAGAGCCTGGAAGTATAGCTGATGCCTGCACAGGAAATAATAAAATTAAACCTGTAATACCAAATACGAATGTTCCCCAAATTTCAGCTAAATAATCAAATTTTTCCCAGTATGCCCACCTGTCAAATACAGGCCGCGGACCTTTACCTAAAAACCATTTGAAATTAGCTTTTATATCTTTAAAATCCTGCCCGTTAGGAATTAATGAATCAGGCCCTAAGGCTACTTTTTTAAACAGCTTCCATGAAAATTTGCCTGTTTCTTTATCTTTTACTGCTCCACGTTTTTTCCATAAATTAGCAGATACATCTATTATGTGAGTTGTAAAAAGCACACCTAAAAGCAGGGCAAACCAGTGGTGAATAACTGTTGAATTAATAGGGCCGCCTATAAAATCAACAACTGCATCTGCCCACGGTGCGTCATAAAATTTCTGAGGCATACCAGAAAGAGATAAGCCCATAAAAGAAATGGCAAGCCCTAAATGCTGTGCTCTATGTAGTAAAGAGAACCGTTTTAAACCTTTTTTATCTTTTTTCACTGCCTGCCTTGCAAGTTTCCATGCTTCAGGGTTAGCACGTTTTATTAAAAACAGCCTTGATGCCCATAATATTGTATGAATACCAAAAAATATAAATACAGATATTAATAATGTCATCATAAATATATTTACCCAGTATAGCACAGGGTGGCCTTTTCTATCGGTGTGGTCTGCATGGGCAATATATTCCACAAAACTTCTTGTGGAACCTGCATGACATTTTCCACATGTTTCTATTCTGTTACTTAACGATAGTTTTGACCGGAAATCATCGCTTTTAAATATATCGTGGCCACCATGGCAGTCAGCACAAGATGCAATTTCTGGTGTTTTTCCCACAGTATTTAATACATTCATTTTGCCGTGAAAACTAGCTTCATACAGAGTGCCTTTTTCTTCATGGCACTGCTGACAGCTTTCTGAACTGACTTTTTTAGGAGATTCTACACCTTTTTTGTTACTTGTGTGAGTTTTATGACAGTCTACGCATAAAGGCTGTGATTTTTTACCTGGTTCTGGTGGGTTATAATATAAAAGTGTTCCGTCTACTAGTGCCTGATAGTTTACGTTGTGAACACTGCCATCAAAAGCACTGCCTAAATCATTATGACATTTTACACAGTTTCTATTAATCTGCATTTTATCTGCTGCATTATTTAACTGTATATGACTTCTATCTATTTCCTTATTATACGTTCCATGACAGTTACGGCAGGCAGGCAGTGTGCCAAAAACTATATCCTTATGGATACCATCTGTATAATCGTATATATTTGATGATGACTGCCAGTTTTCCACATGTTTTTTTATAACAGGTCTGCCAGAAGTTATCCACCCCTCTATACCCTCTATCATTACTACAGAATTGGTATAACCTGCATGAATTGCTGCTACTGCACTTTCGCCTGCTTCATAACAAAGCCTGTTTAAGCAGTAAAATACTAATACTGTATTTTTATTTTCAGGCAGCCTGTTAATCCATTCTTTATCGTCAATAAATAAAGCACCTGATAAATATCCTAAACTGTCTCTTATTGTCTGATAATTAGCATCTATAAATATGGCTTTTTTATCATTTAGAAGTGATTCTGCCTCACTCAGCCCTATTTGGTTTACACCTTCTATATGGGCATAACCACCCATTTCAGCAGAAGCATAAGGCACAGCAGACAAAACCATTGCTATTAATAGATAAAAAATATTTTTAATCTTCTTCATAACAATCTCTCATTTTTTAGCTGTGGTGCCTGAATAAATCAGACACCATATAGTTTATAACCTAATACTAATTATTTTTTAGTATATTTTGTGCCTGCTGAACATAAATCAGGGCTTCTGTTACTAATTTTTTTGTATAAGCAGGTCCGTGAACACCCCATGAACCGTCTTTTTCTATTTTGCTGATTATATCCTGTGCTTGTTTTGTAAGCATTATAATCTCAGCTTTTTTATCAACAGAAAGCATGGTGTTATCAGCTAAACCTTTATCAATAACTTTTATACCTGCTTTTACTTTTTCAAAGCCGTCTTTTACAGGCTGCTGCCATTTAATTACATCTTTATAAATCTGTTCCTGATTATAATATTTTAATTTATCAGGCAGAGTAGATTGAACAGGGCTGTGGCATCCAGCTGCACCAGGTCCAACAAGGTTTACATCACTAAAACTTGTTCTGCCACATGACCACATTAAATCTATAAAAAAGTGGCCGCTTTCATCTCTTGCTATTGTCCATCCTTTAACGTTGGATTTTCTAGGCTGTCCCTCAGGTGGATTTAATGATTTTGCAGTTTTATCCACTTTAATTTTCCAAATGTGAGAAGCACGAACATTATCTGCTAATGCATGATCTGGGAATTGAACAGCCCCAAAATTTTCACAGCTCATCATATTAGGCATATGACAAGCAGTGCATCTATCTTCTGCATGGATTCCACCAGGTTTGAAAAATTCTTTTTGTGTTTCATGACAGTCTGCACATTCTTTTTTAAGACCTGTTAATGTGTATTCATCTTTCCAGTCGTTTTTTGTTACCATATGCGGGTCGTGGCATGTATTGCAGCGCATACCTTTTTCATAATGGACAGAATTATAAAGCTGTGCACCCTCTGTTCCACATGACGGACAAGATGATTTAAAGTAACTGTTAAACACTTTTGTAGGGTTGGCTTTTGCATCAGGTTCACTGTAGTTAAAACGCTGGTGGCATCTTTCACAGTTAGATGGCATTCCAGCCCCTCTTGCACCGTATAAATGGGCGCCTGCACCATGACATTCTTCACAGCTTATACCTTTTGATATTGTATGTTTACGTAATTCTTCTCTATTACCTAATGCGTTATAAAATTCATCTATACTTTTAAAATCAAATTTATATGTATGACATACTTCACAGTAGGCAGAACCTGGTTGAAAATTAAAAGATTCTCTATTTTTTGCAGCATAAGAGTTAGTCCCCCATACTGTTGAACCGCTTGCTCCAAAATCTTCCATTTTTGTAGGATATTCTGGAATAAAAGCTGCAATTTTTTTAGTCATTTCAGGAGTTAAATGCTGCGACCATAATCTTGAAAACTGATTACCACCTGCTACGATTTTACTATTTTTATCTCCTAATCTGCCACCTTCTACATGATATGTTCCTCTTACTACCCATTTATCTAAAAATCCGTATTTTGTTCTAGGTGTTCCTAAAACAAAAAGAACATCTTCAGGATATATACCCATAGGTAATATACTTGATTCTGTTCCATACATTTTTCTTTTTGGGTCGCCGTCTACTTCATCTAATTCTTCTGGAAATCTTACTACTTTTGCATGACGAGATCTTTTCCATTGTTCATATTGAACAGGGTGGCATTCCCCACATTTTTCAGGGCCTACAAATTTGTTAGGATAATCAAGTGTGGTTTCATAAGCAAGCCTGTATGTTACTGCTGCATGATTTAAATTATTTCTTTTTGCAACAGCAGGGCCGCCGTTGATTTCTGAAAATTCTTCCTGCCTTGTGCTTAACTTATATTTTCCCACAATACGCCCCTCTTTTTCATACTGAAAAATAGGGTGTTTTTTCTTTAATACTTCAAAAAGAGTTTTTTCCTGCTCCATTACCCCTTCTAAAGTTCTAGGTTTTTGAAATTCTTTTTCTTTTGTTTCAGCTGATGCTTGAAAGTAGAGAAAACAAAATGAAATACACATAATAAATGTAAAAATATTATGAATATAATTCTCAGTTTTCCTATTGAAAATACGTCCCTTACTCATATATTCCTCCCCTGCTGAATAATAAACTATACTACTTTTGATTTTACCTGTTTTTGATAACAAGTTGATGACATCCCCATATCATAGTTGTAAAGTAGGAAGATTTTTTGTAAAAGTCAACATATTTGTTTTTTGAAAATAAATTATAACTTCTATACAATATCTACATAATTATTATTTTTATATTATTTGCTATTTTTATATTATATTATTATATATTAATATATTATTACATAATTTTATATTGATATATTTAT